>Ga0335072_10000947_pt1 | contig 50223 bp, 48 predicted proteins | sample Lox_Sample_21_FD_206725 | JGI IMG/M metagenome (GOLD analysis project Ga0335072, IMG submission 206725) | Soil microbial communities from Loxahatchee National Wildlife Refuge, Florida, United States - Lox_Sample_2.1 | ecosystem: Environmental > Terrestrial > Soil > Wetlands | place: USA...
GACAGTACTGGAGAGGCTACATATTTAGATGAACCGAAGTAATGAATTAAGATGTTTTGGCACCACACAGAGCTGCCAAGAACAACTCATGGCCCAATAATGTGGGGTAGGCGTGCCATTTTTTCGCAGTCGGGCACCAACATCTAGAGACCATCCCCTCCAAATTTACCTATCCCTTCCTGCGCCCACCGCCTTTATATCTCATTTTCACCGTACGCTGCAGACTATATCACCAGCGTGAAGTGCGCTTCCTTTAGAAAGCTGAAATTCTTTGTTGGACTGTGCCTGCATAGGCAACCCCACCTCCCAGCTGGCGCAACATATCCACCTTACAAAGTGAAGAGTGAGCCTCGTGATCCTATATGCAATCTAAGAACTCACCCAGTATAGGCGATACCAACATTCCTCATACCTCCGTTGTCCTCATCCTTTCGACCCATTATCCATAAGGAGCCAGCCTCCTCAGCCGTCTCTTGCACCTGTCTAATAGCTCCCAATACTTTTGGCCGTGCGAGTCCAAGTAAGGATACGTCTCATGGAATTGAGCAATGTCATTTACATGGCACAGACCCCATTCACACGGACCCAACAGACGACAGACCTTTCAACTTTGGGGACCAAAAGGGCTTCAGACGTTGGCAGCAGTTGCTGCCACATCTTGTCCAGCAACCGGCTATGGCCTCCGAGAATACAATTAAGATATCAGCAAACGTTGCTGGAGACAAGAAATTGCTCATAAAGCAGGCTGTGGAAAAGGTCAGGATCTTTCTAGTTACTTAGTTTTACCGGCTGAAGCTGACGTATAAGTTTTACTAGTTCGGCAATGCCTTCGATGAGCCATTGGTCGACGTTGATGAAGATTGGAAATACTACTATACGGACATCGTCTCAGCCCACACCTCTGAGCGTCTGGTTGTCTTTAGGGCTCAGCCTCCGTCCACAAGACTTGGATGTGTGAGAGTCTTGAAAGATCAGGATATGAAGGAGATGATATGGGATCGATACAACTGTGAAGGGATATACATAGGTCGCGTACCAGCGGGATGTCCTTTTGAAGCAATGGTAGTTGAAATCAAGCTCATCACGACGAGGTAGATCGAAATATCGTTTGCAGGCTGAATTGGCGACCAAAGCAGATCGCGCCCGCGCGAGGGATAGAGAGCGCGATGGTTGCGACACGGTGTTCAACTGGGATTGTCAAGATTATTGAATGGGCCTCTCCAGCTGACCATTCATTCCGCGATCTCCAAATATCTTCGAAGACTGCAGTGGGCACGAGAAAGGCTGTCTCAATCATCGAGGGCGCTGTCATGCGTGAGCTTCGACATTCCCTTTATGCTAATGGAGGATTCGACTGACCACTGCCTTCAGTTAGATTAGTTTCGTCTGCTGTCAGTTGCTCAACCTGTGTCAGAGCACTAGACGAGTCTGCTTCCTGTTGCATGCCCTCGGGGTTCTGCGAGCCTGTGCGTTCTCGAGCTTCAGAGGCTGTCCATCCAATCAATGTCATGCCATATATGTCGAATGAAGTATGTCGTACCTATGAGAAAGTCACGATACTTATCAGATGTCCTCAACTGTCCTTCCTTGCCTAAGACATGCATTGTTGTGGAAAGCTCTGAAGGCCAATTTTGGATAACACGTTCATTTTCCATCTGATTGGCTAGGCAATTGAAGACATCCCGCGACATCTCGTTCGCTGTCCACATGGTAGGTGTAAGAGCATTTGACCAGAGAAGCACACTATCAGGGTTCAAGCTAGATAGCCTCTCGCATCTCTCTTTAGTCAATATCTTCCTGCGCTTGTTAGGACCGGAATCAAGACTCGATTCGCTTGGGCCTTCAAAAATAAGGCTAATGTTTCTTTTGAACGTTGCCAAGTTTTTCGGTTGGCCGGTTCGAAAGAGAGCTTCACCGTCCGTTCGTGCAGCGGAGAGTAGCTTCTGCGCCTCCTGGAAAGTCTGAGTCCTATGTGCACTGGCAGACACGTTGATATTTTCCGCAACCTTTGCAGCAACCTCTAACAGTTTGGCGCTCAGGTCCTCGAGGCTCGAATATTGATCTGTCGTAGGTCGCATCTTGCCTTCTCCGAATGTTTGGGCAAGCGACGATGCTTGTTTGATCAGAACTTCTAGCTGCATGACAGCACTGGCCGTAGACATGACGTGGAGTTGGGTGAGGACGCTTGGGATCTGTGGCATTCAGAAATGGGTGTCACCACCTTTTCTCAGGTCCGAGACCAAAGTTGGGTGCAAGGGGCTCTTTAATCCCTGGCAACCAAAGTTGGGTGCAAGGGTTCTTTAATCCCTGGTCGCCAAAGTTTTAGGCTCCCGCGTCCACGGCTAATGCAAGCCACTGTCTCCTCATCACCATTTCCGATCGATAGACTTGTAATCTCCCTTACGCGACGTTCGATACATCTGACCTAGCGCTGTCTAGGAACTGGACTGGAAATGTGCTCGTCGCTGATACAAACTATCACTGAATCTTACAATAGTCCAAGGTACCTAATCGCCGATTTTCGATGTCGGCCCCGGGACCTTGCCAGTGTCTCCCCCCGTGCAGCTAAGGATGCCTCGAGACTTGCTTTGTGTTAGTACGAAATCACAGAAGCTGGGGGAGCTACGGCAGAGATATAGATGGAGAGTCGCCTGTATGTAGCTGATGCAAATTGATTATCTCAAGCTTCAATATGGATAGCGGTAGTCTCAATCCCTTGCAGCCCGATTCTCCGCAACCTTGTAGCCTTTCTATCAACAATTCAGATCCTCTCGTTCAGAATTCAGTGGGGGAATGCCCACCTTTAGTGAACCCGGATGCTTCTATTTCCTCTCCCTCAACTCGTTACTACGAATTCGCAATCGGCATCCGGGTCTTTCCAGTTGATGTTCCAAGCGGATACCTCATTCTCTTCTTGGACAAAGAATACACCTTACGGGACTTCACATATGCGGTCATTGTGGATCAACAGCTGCAAAACAAAATTGACGATCTTCAGCTCTACGTTCGACATGACCAAAGTGTCGTGCTTGGAACGGGCGTCTACAAAATTGCCGATATGCTGACAATGGTACACCTCCTCTGCGAGCTTGCCGAGCATGATCAGTCTCTTATCTTTTCATCTACGTTGTGGATTAAGGTTGGACCCCTGCTGACAATGGAGCTTCAAAAGGAGCTTGAGACATATCAGCAGCTCCTTTTGCGCCTGGGGGACGATGTCGGCTGGGTGGTTTGGGAGTACCATTACTCTGTCGCAGTTCATCTAACAGGGCACACTTCATATCGCCAATTCCAAAATGGAACTATTGTCGAAGCTACGTTGAAGGCTCCACGCCGTGGGCTCGGCGGTTTTCATTTTCGATTCTCGAATCTCGGCGATTTGTTTGTGCCGTGGGAAGACAGTGGGCAGATCAATCGTCGCGGACTCTTCTTCGAGCCAAACACCTTCGGAAAGCTATCAGCACTGAGTGGTTGGTCCGCGCCGGTTCCACGTCCGCCTTTGGCTGTGGAATGTAGCTTGTTGGTGATCCGGCCTCTCTGGAACTTGGATGCAGAGAAGGCTCTAGGTCGGCAAACAGTTCAAGCCGAGTTGGAAGAACTGAAATCTCGTGTTTGGCATTTGGAACAATCGGCAATCTTTCTACTACCCAAGTGGAGAACGAAGAGTGAAATCGATGATGAGAGTGAAGTCAATGATGGGAGTGAAATCGATGAGAGTGAGAGCGCTGCAGGAAGTGCGGATGATCACTGGGACATTGAGCTATTTGACAGAAGCATCGGCGATCTGAGACTCTCGGTCAGCTGAGAGTGAGAATTGGATTGCGATCTAATAGCTAGGGCTCACCAACTACTGCTCTTTATGGAGCTTGGCGTACCGGGACGAGCGTGCAGTGCAACTCTCCGTCACCTCGAAATTGTGTAGCGGAAGCAATCCTTGTTTATTGGCTTTCTGTTGCTTGACTCTACTTCTTGGTGAAGGGCCTCCCTGCTTTCAGTTTTCAGTCACGCGCATCTTGGGGGCCATCTTATCACGCATTACCATGGCTCTATGTTGTTTATAGTTTGGCTTCGCGAATCCGTAGCCCCATATGACCACTAACTGGATCAAAATATACAGAATCCCAACAGGAAGAAAAAAGGTAAGCCTAAGAAGATAAGCAATAGCCATGCTACTTAAGTTTGAATTAGCTCAAGAAATAATGGAGAAGTCAGAGACTGTGGACACAAGATCGACTATATGACAAACATCGAGCTTTCGCAGGCTTATGACAAGACTAAGGCCAAACTCAAAAAGATGAGCCATGCAGGGAAACAGGCCCTAGCTGCTGCGCATTTCTTGTTGAGTTAGCTGTTAGAACCAAAGGCTTTCTGCTTTGTCCTCTGCGCATTCTACCTGCTAACCGAGGCCACAGTAGCTCCTTGACCAAGGGACCCAGGTCCGTGCTTTGGGTGGAGCTCGATGTGCATTGAATTAGGAATAGTTCGAGGTATTTGTGGCGTTGCTGGGGAAGCCGGAAATGCTGGAAAAGCCAGAATTTTAGCGCGTGGAGGTTGCTTAGTGCCTCCATAAGGACCAGGGGCGGGAGGAGCGGATGCAAAGGGTCTTGATATTTGACACGGACTCCCAATCTCCCAATCAAGGGTCGTCCTCTTTGTTCAGCTCGCGAGCAGGATCAAAGAATCGGGCTTCTTTCTGCTTTGTGGCGTTCTGGGTCGCTGCAGCTTCGGATGCCGCAGCTTCGGATGGAGTTGACGCTGAGCCCGGTTGCACTGCTAGCCTAGACCTTTCCGCTAACTGCCAATCTCGACGAAGGTGGTATAGTCGTTGTGTAATCCCTTCCTCGATCGCTTGGTCTGACACTCCAGCGCCAAACACTCCCCCCAATCGAGAGCGAACCTGGCTGATCGCAAGTCGCTTCTCGTCCACAGATAAAACCCCCCACTCTATGGATACTTTACCCCAGTCTCGCTTCGAATCTGCACAAAGTTCGTGATGCACGTTGCGAGCATGAGTCTTTGTCATTCATTAGCAGAGGAACTCGTCAAGCTTCTAGCAACTCACCTTGAAGTTTTCAAAGGCGAGGCTGTCAAGTCCCAGTACATTCCGGACTTTGGATACCGGATCCCACTTACGAATTTGCATATCTGCAGATATTTCACATAAGGTAGTGAGGGGTCCAAAGGACGGTATTTTTCGGGGCCGCGGTGTGGGTCTTTGCCCAACTTGGCAAGCTAAGGTAGTCTCCCCGCCTGTGGGTGCAGTCTCGGCTTCCACGTGCAATCAGAGAAAATTGTGAGCCCCTTACTATTTCGTCTGCTACCCCGGCCCTTTGTATTACCGCGAGCAGAGCAGTGCTTTCCAACATCTTAGGAAAGCATGGCAACGAGAGGAAGGAAAGGCCTAGAAACACGTTGTGTAGAAAGCTTGCTTGTTCTCTATGCTTTGTGTGCCTGCTATCTCTAGATGCTCAAAAGACACTCTTGGCGCCCATAAGGGGGCTCAGCTTCCTTCCTTGCTCGCGGCATTATCTTCACCTTCCGCTTATTTCATTTCGGCGCAGAAGCCCCCAGGTCCCTCCTGACTATCCGACACGATATTTGGCCCTCTTGGTGACCGTGGTTGTTGTGAGGTTTGAGAGTCTTGATTTGCAAGGATGCCATCCTTGGTGGCTTGACCGGAGGAAGCGCCGTGGTGAGAGTCTGAGTTGCTCTCTAGATCTGGTTGTTTGGCTTTCTGAATTTTGGCTTTCTGAATTCTGTAATACCAGAATAGCAATGCGAAATGATCATACACCATGTAGACTGAATTGAGGGCCTGGGAACTGATGTTAGCCTGCACTTGAAAAAGGGTTTGTCCCCCTACCGTAAAACATATTAGCTGCTCTGGTCCGTCTTTGGAAGTAGCATAGTATGAGCTGATACCTGCTACAACCGAGGATGAGACAAACACTAAAATATCGGCAACCAAAAGTAGCCGGGAGTTCTGCGTAGGCAGTAGCCAAGGAAATCGACTCAGCCAACTAGCCCATACAGGAGCGAGAAAGATCAGTCGCAACGCCCTGTTATGCCGCGCCACATATGGCCAGGGAGCATTTTCTGCCTTGCTGTGTGGGAATTTGAGCAGAATGATAACGAAGCTAAAGTTTGTCAGTGGTCTAGAAAGTAGAGAATAAACCAGAGGATTGCCAACTAACCAAACACAGGAAAGCAAAGAAATCAAACACACTACCGCCGGCATAACCACTCTCAGAATGGCCCTCCATTGTCTTCCATTTGATGAATGAAACCTCGAGTGCCATTCTGCTCTATCCCAATCCCATACCAACCGCACGACCTGAAATATCTGTCAGTAATAGTCACTTAAGAGTAAGAGATGCCTCACCCGAGAGGCCACGAGGGCGAAAAGGTATAGCAATTGCAATGAGACAAAAATCAACTGACGGTGCTGGGGTGAAGTAAACGATTCATTGCGAACCAATATCATGAGATCGAAGCCTGGACCTAGGATTGATAGAAGCCAGAAAACGTCGGGAATAAGTAGCCGCTTCATCCTAACCTGGCATGAAGGACGGTTGAGTCTGTTAAGCAAAATCCTGACAAGAAGCTGCGTGTAGACTAGGAGATGGTTAAAGAACGCAAAGAGAGCCATCCACCAGGAGATCATCGTGAGCCGATAATAGTTTCTGCGAAAGACTCTTTGCCAGTAACTTCTCAAAGAAAAATGTAGGGATAAACGAAATTTCGTTTGGGGAGGTGTAAAAGATGCTACAACAGAGGAGAAGAACGGGAAGCCTGCAGGAAACCCTGTTTATCATGAGCTCTGCTCTTCGTCACCATCACGGACCATCGAAATGGTGGCAAAACTTAGGTGGAGACTGGTGCAATGGTGAGATGGCGCTATCTCAAAGAGCGAGCTACATCAGTCCCGCAGATCCGTCATTAAGGGGGGAGAGAGTTTACGAGAAGGAAGGTGTGCGGCCAGGTATGGGTGTAAGAAGTAATACCTTACCGTAAGCACCAAATGCCAAGGATATGTGGCGTACCAGGAAAGCTGAGAATGCCAGAAATGCCTGGCTTTTAGTGCATTTCATGGCGCGGGGACGGCGGCCCCGTAGACTCCTTCGTGTTAAGTGGGCCCCAGTAGTCTGGCCGTCCTCGTGCCAACATTTCACGGTTCAGCTTCGCGTTTCCCTATTCGCACGCAACCCCCCGAAGTCCGAAGAGAGTTGGTGGGAGGGCTTCAATGTCACTGCGGTTATGGAGCGCAGGGATCTGATCGTCTGGCGAGTCCAGGCTCGTCTGAGAACCCGCTCCGATTACTCTCTTCGATTGCATCTTTGCTGCACTTCTTTACAGCTTCCTCTCGCCTTCGAACGTCCAAAGGTTTATCCTGATTTCGTTATTCCACGTTGATTCCCCCCAGCACGACCACGTTTATCAAACATGTCAGATCTGGTAGATAATGTCGTAAGTCTCAGTCATTCCCATGAGCTTCGAATTCCAGCAAAGCAACAGCTACGTGGGCTTGGCTGGAGCACGACCGTTTCTGCTATATGCCCACTTCTGCCATCATTCATTAACCTGTGACTGCACAGTTCCACAATAGCGATTCTGTCTCGGGCATCACCGTGGTCGAGAGGAACCCCAATTCTACAGACCTTGATTCAACAAACGCCAACGCCAATTCCGCAGACGCCGACTCCACAGACACAATTCAAAACGGCCGAATCTACCCGGCCTCTGGCATTCAAAGGAATTCGATAGGCAGTGAAAATTCACTGGCTTCTCATCTCTGGTCCGAAGCTGATTCCGCGAATGGGTTGATTACACCACCACCGTCACCCTTATACGAGATGATTGATGGTCGTGATGGTGAGCATCACACCTGGGACAATGGCCGCAGATGCCATAAATACTACAGAGAAAGGAGTCCGTATTATCTTCCCAACGATGAAGCTGAGCAGGAGCGCATGAATCTGGTACATGATATGTTCAAGCTGTTGCTGAATGACAAGTTGTGTGCTGCGCCAATCGATGATCCACGCCACGTTCTCGACGTGGGTACTGGGACTGGAACATGGGCCATAGAGTTTGCGGACAACTACCCGAACACAAGGGTCACTGGTATAGACCTCAGTCCCATCCAACCACGTTCTGTGCCACCGAAAGTTCAATTTGAATTGGATGACTGTTTAGGTATATGGGACTTCGATTCGAAATTTGACTTCGTATTCATTCGAGAAGCTCTATCTTGGGTGCGGGACTGGAGGGGGTTCCTGGAACAAGCTTACAATGCAATGGAGCCAGGAGCAATAATCGAGTTCCAGAACATTCATTTCCCTTGGAGAAGTGAATCTTTCTGCTTAGATGATTCAGATCCCGAACAACACTCCTACTATTTGATTGCTGGAGCGAGGGAGTTAGGGATCGATCTGCGGGCAGACGAGAATCTCGAGGAATGGCTTAAGCAAGCTGGGTTCATTAACTACAAAGAGCGGTGCTTTCCTTTGTGCACTTCTTACACTGGAGAGAACCAGACAAAGCAGAAGCTCTCCAGTCTCAACTTACGGAACCTACTGGATGGCCTTGACGCTTACAGCAAGGGCTTTATGGTTCACGGTCTTGGCTGGAGCCCAGAGCAAGTGGAGCTATCGTTAGTTGAAGTGCGTCGGCGACTGAGCAGCAAAGGGAACCCTGTCTGGATGTCGGCCAGTGTTTGCTATGCACAAAAGCCGGCCCCGGAAGCCTCAACGTGCCATGAACGCCAACTTTCAGGTGTAAGCGAAGAATCTACCTTAGGACTTTCTCCTTCATTCGAATCACCTGAACTCTTAGAGTTCCTTGATTATCCCTGCCAGGGGTGTCATCGAAAAGGGCGATATGGGTTTACGAGCCGCGCTCATCTCAGTGGCCATTTGAGGGAGTGCTATGGGGGGGCCACTAGTTTGCTAGCACGAAGATTGCAGAAATTCGATCGGTCGGGCCAACAAATTATTCAATTGCAAGGCGGATCTCACTCGACATCTTAAATCGACGTACAACAAGGTATACCTCAACTGTCCGAAGCGCAATTGCAAGCGTAAAGAGGTCAACGGATTCACCAGGCAGGACCACTTGGTCGAACACCTACGAAATTACCATCGGGAGAATATTCCGAACAGGCATCGGAACCTTCGAGAACCCGAGAAACATTGACACGAAATTAAGAGCAGCCTTTGTGAAGGGTTTGCGTGGGACTCATCTCGGCCGAGTGATCAAAGCCCAGTACCTCTCGTTGGAGACCAAACCTTCCCTAAAATCGACCACTCGCCCCGAAATCGACCTGCTCGCCCCAAAATCGACCTACTCGCCCCAAAATCGATCGCCTGCAGAAGAGCGACACTACCACCAACGAATACGGATTACGCGTAGTTATGTCTGATCAATGTGATGACATGGCAACGTAAGACACAGGGTGTATGGACATAGTTCATGATCTGCGGGCCACCACTTCTTGATCAGAAGCATGTTATCCAAATCCCACATACGTCTGCCCTAGTCTGCCTACTTCTCCTTCAGCCTCTTTCTTTCTCTTCTATGATGCTTCGAAGCCAGTTACGCAGGCTCGCCGACCATGCAGCGGCACCTCGAGGAACAAGCTGCGTGCTGCCATTGTCAATACATCAAACAAGTCATCGCACCCCACCGTAAACATTCCCGCCCCACGATCGAACCTCAGCCTAACTCTCTCTAATCCATCGGATACCTCTCTCACCGTAACATCCGATTCAATAGCCACCTGTTAACTGCCACTGGCTCTGCTCGATCATGCCTCTCTCCCATCGCGACTACACGGTGGCCTGCATGTGCCCTATGGGGGTGGAACTGGCCACAACAGCTATACGTTAGGAGAAATAGGAGGACATAACATTGTGATTGCGGCTTAGTGGCCTGGTGATACCGCACGCCTGCAACAAGAAAGTGGGGTGTGGTCTAGGTTGTCGGTTGGCTGGAAGCGAGGGCTTTAGGCTAGAGGAGGGGGCTGCACGGCATCTGAAGCCCAACAGCTGGACGGGAGTTAGGTGGACTGGATGATGAGTGAAAGGAATCAGGAGATCGTTGTGAAAGCGGCGAGGGAGCAGAGTTATCATATATGCAGAAGCCGGGCATGGCAGATATCTGACAGCTAGGACACCAATCCCTGCGTGGTAGGTGGTGGGGGCACTTTGATAGCCCAAAGAATTGAAGGCAGAGTTCAGTATGGTCAGTCATGGATCCTTCGGATGTCTGCAATACATATTTCCCGTGTTGTCGAAAGAGATCGATTGGGCCGGGAATTTAGAGCCAAGTGTATTGAAATGAAGGCCGCAGGTTTGATGAACGATTTTCCGTGTATTGTCATCAGAGGAATTTGTGACTACGCTGATTCTCACAAGAACGATGTGTGGCAGGAATATGCGGCCGCCACCGCGGCCGCTTTTGCAAAAGAGCTTTTGCGCGTTGTCAAGCTAATAGAAGTCACCATCGTCAAACATGCCACAGAGGTGATGAGTGACTTCCACCCGAAATCTCCTTGAGGTAGAATACACTGGTGTGGTGTACTCCAATGAAAGGGCAGGATACCATGTCTCAGTTAGTCATCCTCTCTTGCAGAGACGACCTCTCAGGAAGGGGGATCGTGTTTCTGAGATCTGCTGCCAGTGAGGTCGCTACTGCCCTGCACGTGTCGAGATGGTGGGATTTGATTGGTCAATTTCACTTGCTCTGTAACCTTTCCGTGTTTAGACATTCGAAGCGACCGGCGGGCAACAAGGCAAGGCAGACAAGGCAGCATGCCTCATCGATGCTCCTTTCTTGCCGGGAGTAGGGCCGCCAAGGGAACACCGACCAACGATGTCAACTTCAGATCAGACCAGACTCGTAAAGAGGACATCACAACATTATCATTCAGATTCCGTAAACAATCACCTTACAATAAACAACACATCGCTACTTGCTTCTACATGAGATCAACAATACAAGAATGCCAAATCAATGCTGCAATTCTCCATAGCGAAACAGAAATGGCTAGCTAAGCTCCGTTCCACAGTTATGGCGATGAGAAGCAACGACAACAACTTCGAAAGGCTTGAGTGTGGGCGCGGAACCTCAAGTCTTCCTACTGCGGGGTCAGAAGAACACCAAGAATCAGTTTGGCTGTGATGTGGGAAAGGCCAGGTAGTTATAAGCCCACCTATCGGTACCAATAAGCTTCCAATTCTTCTCCCAAGCCACCAAATACTCTCTCATCGCGGCTTCCTTTGTCGAAGCCGCATCAGCAGCTTGAATCGTAACCGCGGGCGTAGAGCCATCAGCTCGTGGCTCGTGGAGGTAGGATTGAAGTTGGACGGACGGGAAAGTCTTCTTGAACTTAACCATCTTTGCGTCGCCAAGTTGGACCGAGGGTCTTATTTGATGGAAAGCTGACTGGAGAGGTTATTGTTAACGAGAACGTGACTCGATCTGTAAAGGAGCAGACGGCAGACTGTAAGAAGGAGGAGAAGGACAGCACAGAGAGCGCCTCAACCTGGTATTTATACGCTCGTCGGGGTCACTCCGGGCAATCGTGGCCGCGATCGGAGTAAGAGCGTATCAGTAACTTTGATTGGGAAGACGAGGAGCATCACACACCGCTGGTAGGTGATCAGACGCGGGAGAGACGTGGCCATGACGTCCAGGTGCTGTGGTGGGCCTCTGGCGGCAACCCTGGAAGCCCGCCCGAGTTGGAGGCATACCATTGTATCGCAAGGCTCGCAGCCGGGAAACGCAAGCTTGGAGTATTCCCGATAGCGCGCGAAATTACTTCGCTGCATCTACAATTCAAGCCCCGCAAGATAAGAAATACTATCAAATGCGGCGGCGATACTAAGTACCAGAGTAATATAGACTTCAGGAGTCTCTTTCGAACTCCAATAAAGATTGCAGAGCTCTTCGTAGGCACCAACGCCAGATTGCTGACGCTGGCCAATGTGGAGGGATGCTCCACCCCCAGCACCTTCTCATACCCTGCCAGTGCCCGTCGATTCATCGAAGTGCGAATCGTCCGTTAAGACAATGGCGTCAACAGCTACGCCGTCGTCTCGTGCCCGCTCTCGGTCGCCCACTGTAGCGCCGTCCGTCCGTCCTTCTTGAGCCTCATTTGGAAGGCTCAGGACATGCAATTGTGGGTATACGTCGCGCAGCCACATCTGAAAGATTTACATCTGAAAGATTTGGGAGCGATAAAGCAACCGCTGATGGTCGGGCTAGTATCAAACTTCCCGTTTAACTAAAATCTCCGAAGGGAGATCATGAGAGACGAGGCCGAAGCTCGGAAGGTAACTGCGCCGCCTCAATGATTTACACAACAGTCGTGGTTGCAGAATGAATGATGTGCGAGCTAATCGCATCGAGCGGCAGGGAAAACCTGTAGCTGGACGAACGCACGGGCCACAATTTTCACACTGTGAAAATTGTGGCCCGTGCGTTCGTCCAGCTGTACAACACCCAACTGCCCTTCCCCTTCCCAATAATTAGATGTCGCTTCGTGGACGGGCCCTGTGTGATATTTCAACGATGTGTCTTTGTTCAGAGATTGATCGATTGAGAGGCTCTTTAGCGAATGGCGAAGATCCCAGTTAGTGCTCACTCCTAGCACAGAGCCCAGCTTAGCAGCCCACCTTGAGACCATTTATTTGCTGCTTTCGAAATCGAAGAGCCTACCCAAGAACTTACCGTTTTCACTGAAATCTAAAAGGACAGCTGTAATAGTCCGTCAACAGCGTACCGGGGCGATTTTCCAGTGCAAATTCGACTATGAGGTCCCACGGGAAGTGTTCGAGAAGTTTAAAGCAAATCTCGGGGCGTTTTGGTGCCTAAAGAAGGACGATTGGACACCGACTAACGAACGACAAGCCTCACTACTTTATGACTTCGTTTACTCTACGTTAAACGTGTATCTACGCCTTGATCAAGCTGAAGCTCATCAAACACTGGCTCGTAAGGTGAACACTGTCGTCGTCGTCTACCTTCTGTCCAAAGTCCTCCCGGCCCGATACGATCCCAGATTGATTGCAAGTTCCTTCCACGATGTGTCATTGTTTACCGATCTATCCCAAGAAGAACTTCAAAGCGTATTTCTCAGTTCCGCGATGCGGGAAATAGATACGTGAGTCTAGCCTTTCATTCAGTAAGTTCCATCAAGATCGCGTCTGATCCGTGCTCTGCAGGTTGTCCGTCTCCATAGAACCTGTGTCATACTCGTTTCGGCGGACGCTCAAAGTCGGTCGGAGTGGACTTAAGGCTGTCTGTGCCGGCGTGAAGCACTTGCTGTTGAAGCTTGTGGTATAATTTTGATCAACGAGGGACATTCTTCCAAGGGTATAGCTTCTTGCCGGGTGTGGCTACTGTAGTACACGTTGTGAGGTCGTCGGCGGTATGCGCAGAAGATTTTCGCAAGGAGGACGGTGAAAAGCGAAGGGAGTTGGGCGACAGTGTAGAAGCGATCTATTAACAAGACTAGAGTTAGCCTCATATGACATCAAGCTGTTCGTACATTCAAGAGCTAGCCTGCCTTGATAGCATCCTCATCGTCGTTGTCTCCATCGCTGTCGAGAGTGAGATCAATCACCTGCTTCGGATGTGGCAGAAATTTCCTGAGAGGGAAGAAGGCCTCGTCATCGAAAAGGTTGGTCGTGCGACCTGACAGCGAAAACTGGCTCATAGGAGGGGTCAGCTGAAACTGACGATCATCCGTCGACGCCGGCGTCTCCACCTCAGACGGTTTCAACCAAGCGGTAAAGCCAAGCGGCTGGGCATTTGAAGAGACTGAAGGTTTCGAGGACTCCATGCTTAATTTGAAGATGAATCCGTAGAGATAACTATCGGCGATCGGTAGGCAGTACGCGCAAGCCATCGAAATTCAGGTCGCCTGTCAATAGGAAAGAATGACCAGATTGCGCAAGAGAAGCGGAGCGTGACACAGAAGTTGGACGAGAAGAAGAAGAAGAAGCTCCAGCTAAGGGGGAATCGCCTGGCGTTTATAGGCACAACACGGTGGTCTTCTCGGAGGTCATGAAGTCCGACAGCAGCCTCGATCGCGGGGCCCCAGCGGCACATAGTGCTAGGTTTCTCATATGTCACGTCCACTCCTTGTCGTGTTACGAGTCGCCAGTCCATCTAGCTTCGCCCCAAAGGTCATTCCTGTGTTCTTGCATCCTTGTTTGGTGCTACTTGCTCGGCGTGTCTCACAGCCTGTTCTTCTCTCATCGTCTGTGACGTCTTCGCCGTTTCGAGGCCTTCCCTGAAGAGAATCTCTTCCGTGACTACCTACTAGAGCTCCACAACGCCGTGCTCGACCTGTGGAGTGAAGCTTCGTCTCTCATGTAGCCCGACCGATACAGCAGAGGCCTACCTGGGCTCTGAGCCCAACCAAGAGGGCTTGACACTCGCACCAGAATCGATCTGGCCATCTCAGAGCCCTGGGGAGAATGTTGGGCCCCTACTCTCTGCATTACCGCGGAGGGACGGTATTGCCGATGGCCCCCGCTCCAGCAATGATCGTTGACTGCCAGGAGCGTACGAGGCTCGCCCATTCTTCTCGCGCTATCGACCAACCAGATAGAAACGAGCCAGGGGACGTGATCGATGACGCCAGAGCGTAGTAAGCGAAGTGGCATATCGATCGCACCACAACTAGACACCGAAGACATTCAGGCAGCCTTGCAGCACTCTCAGACAACGGTAAGTGGGCAGGCTACAGCCCCAGAGGGGGGATGCGACATTGAAATCATCGTCTGCCGTGTTGTGCGACAGCATGACGAGGCGTTCTCGACCCACACTACTCTCCGGAAGTGTGGACCAACGTTCAAGATTGGCTGTCGGCGGAGAGACGCCGCACGCACTAGAGGTCGACAGGTCCACTCCCGAAGACTACGAGAAGTTGAAATTACTCGGCGCTTGCCTAACATAGCAGGCAGCAGGATCCAACCAAGCGTTCCGCGGTACGACGCCACGGTGAGGTATTTTCTCCATTGGCCCAGTCGCACTCTCAGCTGGACAAAGTCCCACACCGATCTCTGTTGGTATCCACTACAACCAACCAGAACGAACGGTCGTTGCATGCTTTGGCTCCAAAAGACCTGCGGCCGACGTGGCACAGGTGACCCGACGACGCCGACCACGTCAGTGGCTATTTTTGAGCCTGCTCCAGCGGGCTCGAGCTGGGGATGTGGCGTTTTCTCCATTGGCCTTGTCGCAGCGCAATAGGCGCCTCGTCCAGAACCCTCCCCCGACCAATAGCACCCGTGATGGAGACCGGCAAAGGATGGGGCAGTGGTGAGGCGGCCAGTCAACGTGCTGACGTGGCGTGGTCGACCACGGTGGGGAAGTAGGGGGGGGGTGGTTGATTCGTTCAGGCGGCTTTGAGGAGGGTAGTGAGGGTACGGCATCTCAGGCCGTCGCGTGATCACGTCGCCGGTGGCCTGGAGATCTAGGCCCTTCCTCAGCGTCATCGCCTAGGTCAGACCCACAGACAAGAGAGTGCTGAGGGGGTGTCGAGCGAATCAAAGTAGGCGGTCGCGCTGAGGCATTTTTTTCACAGGCCGCGTCGTATCTTTCGGTGGAGGGAGGGGGGGTGCAGGGGAAGGTGGAGCTCGCCGAGGCCTTAGGCACGACGGGGTCCATATGAGGAGAGTGGAGGGGGGAGAAATGGAGGGAGAAAGTTGTTGGAAAAGCGGGCGGGGGACGAACGCGTCTTTATACCTGGCCGAGGGTCGGGCTGGCAGATGAAGCCAGCTCACACGCCATACCAGAGGCGGCGGGCGGTGAGGGCGGTCACGGGGCCGTTAGACCGGACGGCGTAATTCACAGGTATGTAACCATGCTTCCATCAAGCTAGGAGAAATATAGATAACAAAAGAGTGGTGTTGTCATTCCTCCTTTCTTCACCTCGGCCTGTTCCCACTCTTCTTCCATCATAGGCTTAACGACCCGATAGCGCGTTGAATGACAAGATCTCTTTCAGATTTAGCTTTCGGACTGATACGTGTTCGGGTCTTCTTATGCCTCCCTCCATCCTTCCGTTGAATGCCCTTCCGCACTTTGATGATCTTTTTGGCTGCATTCCCCCTGTGATTGGCTCTTCTCAACCGCAGCTTTGGCGGATAATGGACTTGGATGGTGACGAGTGGATTGTCGCGCTTTTGTAGGGATGGGTAGGAAAATCGCTTGTAAACATCTTTGATGATGCTGATGGACTGCCATAGAGTGCCGCTATTACACGCCGAGCGTAAGAGTCTCCGAGCCGCGGCGGGAAGGTCATAGAATAGCCTCATGTTTTGGGACATGACTCGTTGGATTCGATCTGAAGCTGAGGAAGAGCGTATAAAATGGTATGAAATACTGACGCCAGAGTATGCAACTGTGTCCGAGGAGGTTGTGGGGTGCTTGAGCTGCTGGATTTGTCAATGAGAATAGCTCAAGTGAGCAAGTTTGTTGTGCTGTAGAGATAACAGAAGAAATGATGGAAGGCAAGTGAATATCAAACGTCAAATCACAAAAGCTGGAGTAAGCCTGACGATGGATTTTTATTGCGATCTCTAGTTCTGCCAAAGCCCGAGAAGATGTTCTGGTAGTAATAGGACTGCTCCTTCGGAGACTTAATTCGAAATATGTGATACCCTATTCCCGGGACGGCGTCTAGAACATAAGTACAATGAATGTGGAGACAACTAAAATGCCGTCTATGAAAGGGAAGTTGGGAAAGTCTGTGCTGATTTGAGACAAAGGTTTTCATTATCGCCATCTGATTGCATGCTTGTGTCTTCGTAAGGCAGCGAAGCGATTACTCACCGCCTGATGAGAGAAAATTAACAATCTCGTGTGAAGCATGATTTCTGCGTTCGCTGACCTTCAGTATCATTGTGCGAAGACTCGGTTATTGTTTAGGAGTCGCTGCTAGTCAGCAACGAACGTGACTCGCCCGGCATGATAGTTGCTGAGCTTATGGCAAGGGTTCAACACATGAGCAATATGATCAGCGTATCCGGACAGATCAGAGATCAGGGAATAACATATCTAGCTCGCCACTTTGGTTTAGTACCATCCACATTGCGTTTATGATGTCGGTGAGAGCATCCAATACGATCGAGGCACCGTTTGAGATGGTGTTGTAAAAGACGACCCTGTCGTCTTGATGCGTAAATGTGATCGTTATGTTGATTCCTTCCGAGTTCGGGCCTGTCCATTTCTTCCTGCTTCTCTCTCTCTCCGTCGTCGGATCCTTGCTCGATGAATCGGGAGAATATTTAGCTGCAACTGGCATCTCTACGTCCGAGCAAGGGGGCATAACAGAAGACAACAGTGATTGTATAGCCGGAGGTAGCGAATCTCGAACCAGTGAGGCATTATCCTTCGGCGTTGACATAGCGCCCCGAGCCTTAGACACAGCGACTGAGGCCTGGGCTATGTCAAGGACGTCCAGCGCGTCTAGGCATCTCGATGTCGTTTCTTTCCGGCGCTTTAAAGCGTCGGTAAGATATTTTCGAGTACTTTTCGAGTCGAACAACGTTCTCGACGCGAATAGGCAGTATGATTTCTATTTGCAAAGGTAGGTATCTATAGCTAAAATTAGCTAACAGGGTCTACTCGATGCAACGAGGCAGCTTCTACGCATTCTCGACTGGTGCCGGGTGTCACGTGGGAGATTTCTGAGAAGAGCCAATGGACCAGGATCCTGTACGGCACGCAATTGCATCATCCCACCCAGCGCCAAGGAGCTGCGCTCTCTGAATCTATCTTTCCTGCTGATTCGACATCGAGCATTTGATACGCAAGAGTTCGCTACGCAATGGCCTTTCTCTGTCTTGTTAAACCTCTTAAGATGTTCTCGCCCGCCAAATCGACAGCCGGCCGCCGTTCTCCAATATCTCCTCAGCTCACTCGAGATTGAACTTCCCTACTATCCTCAACGAAACCTCCTCACTCGAACTCACAATCGAAGCTGCCTATCACTATCACACAATGTTATGGGTTTAAGGACAAGGATGTTGAGTAGATCGAGGGACTGGAGGTTTGCCAATGACGGCTGTGGGCGCTGTAGTCCGCATGCGAATATGATCAGGGGGCAAACGCTGCGGCTGAGGTCGAAGAAAGAAGGCTGGGAGGGAAGAAATGATCAAGACTGCGAGTACAGAATAAAGCTGGGAGAAGCGGAGCATGTGATTGGAAGAGTTGAGCGCGCTGGATGAATGGCTTGTCCGGAAATGAGGACTCCGAGTTAGGACTCAGCAGGATCCGCGTTTCTAGCTTTGGCTTTGAAGTTACAATGGTGATCGGCTCCTCCAGAAAGGCCTTTTTCCATCAGTCTTCATTTCCACCGCTAAAAAGACGCATTGGGCCAGAAAGAGCAGCGCTTACTGACGAACGATAGGTCGTATATCACGAGAAGGACCCCCGAAGCTGGTTTCCAGCGATGACGAGCTCGCCGTGTCGTGATGGACGAGTTCTCAGACCTTACATCGAACCCTAGTCCGGACGTCTTTCTGTCTCCTAGATAGAAGCAGCTACGGAGCCTGCCGGGCTAAAGCGAGACCTGGCCACACCACAACTGCGGTACAATCGCGACAATGACAAGCCTGGTGCTCCTTGCCCAGATATATTGACCCGTCCCATCTGCCTATATCCGGAGATACGCTGGGACACTTCTCGTAGCCTTTTGGCTGCGGAAGTGGTAGCTGAGGATAAAGAAACCCTTACAGCCCCTGCGACGCGGAGAGGGACGACCTCAGAAGAACAGAAGATCACATCGAAGTAATCCTTATGCAGCAGACATTAGGACAAAATCAGACAGGTTCTGCGCACCATCTGTCCTCTATCCACGGCGGTCAAAACAGGCGTTTCGGTGGCCTACTTTTCAGTACGTAACAATGAACGAAGAGTTTTCCTACTGTGATGAAGCCACATGGTAGTCGAACCAGACTAGTATGTAGAGTATGCTACAGGCACACAGAGATAGACAATTCTTCTTTTACACCCGAATGTGCTCTGAATGCGCTCTCGCGCTCCCATTTGCTTGTTTGCTTACGTCTACTCCTACGCGTATAGCCAGCCTTTGGCATACCTTCAAGTCAGGATGAGAAGATACGCTTCTCTTGGTTCATGTCATTCGTTCCTGACTCTAGTGGCGGCGTTCACGGTCATTACGTGAACTACAGCTCGCGATAGGAGAAATAGCTGCCGAATCAAGGCCGTAGAAGCCTTGATGCCTAATATGTCCAGCCATTAGCAACGTCTGACAGAATTTGTAGTCCCGGTTATGTCGGGTGATGTTGCAATCCGTCAAGTTAATCAAAAGCATCCGGATTTACAATAATGCAGAACAAGCGGTTGACAGACGAGCGGCGTACGTATCTTTATGCATGCCATGATCAACGAAAATCCTACATACATCGGTGAGCTGAATGCTGCAGCCAGGGATGAGAGCCAGATCCCTCGCGGAAGGTGAAGCAACCTGATTTGTATAGGACCTCTGACTCAGCCTCCTTCAATTGAAACCAGAATCTTTGCATCCGAGATCCAGCCTTGGATACTATTACCACCAAACCCGCTACTCCCCAAGCCTTTCCCATTTGACCCCCAAGCTAATCCCTCCACCATCCAGGTCTCCTCTCCTCCTCCACCTCCTGAACATTCGATCACTTGACTCAGCCAACAATATCCCTCCTCACACCATAAGAATTGCGACACTCATACGACTCAACGCCTTGATGGCAACCCCTCTCGCAAGGCACTCCAACCCTATAGCATCGACAATTATTGTTGTCGCACTTCCCACGTGCGCAACCGCAGCATTTAGCGGCTTCGCGCGATCGAAGGTTTGATGAAGAATTAATTCCACGTGAAATGGATGGGTTGGTGAATACCTCGGGGTAAGCTGTAGCTGGCAGCGACAGAGGATTATCAACCCTCTGCCCGTTGTTGATGTTGACACATTCTCTCTGGGTATTAGGTCCGTACTGGGTGACACTAATACTAACAACAACGACAAGGGCGCAGATGAGGGTGGCTTTGACGGTCATGTTTCCTAAAAGAAAGATCGCAATGTAGGCCACGATAAATATCTCTTGGGGGTGGATAGACATAGTGCGGATAATGAAGTGTTGCTATCGCTGAGTGGACGTGTATGCTGATATAGGCAATATGCCAACGCGTGCTGTGGAAGGATCGTTACTCGATTTGCATAAGATGGAGTATGTCAAAAAAGAGATAGCAAAGAGATGGCAGAATCTTTGACAGGAGATGAAGATATAGGGTTGAAAGTTGAAGTTTCTTGTGAACTTATACGAAATGCATGTTCTAGAAGTCTCTAGTGCTCACTCCCACATCTTGCAATCCCAGAGAACAAAGTGGTACCGTGAGCTCATTTTCAGACTCGCTGAACTGACACATGGTAGGCGGAACAATGAATCAGTAGCACCTAAGACATGGGCTTCTTCTTTGCGAAAGGACAGTAAGCGAAACATTTTGAAGCAATTGTTCCAGCGAGACTGTGAATAACTATCGAAGTAAGAGGAAAGTAGTAGAGTGAAGCCGCGATAAAGATGCATGCGAATCCGGACGCCTCGACCGCATGTATCGAGGTCCAGTGCTCGCAACCTATGGGGTGAGGTGAGACAACCAACCCCCTCGCCCTCAGGGTCCAATGAGACGAGGGCCCTCGAGATCATGATGCAGGATAGTTCGCCGCTCTCCGCCGTGTTGCCAGTTTCCAGAGGCCTTTACTCCGGGTATGACCTCAGAGGTTGCGAGCAATGTGAGAATCCTTTCCCTCCTCAGCACATGTCCTATGTAGCCTGCCTCCGTCATGCAATGCTCTACACGCACGCCAATCAGATTCAGTCCTAGATGTAGGTAGTTGCATGTACATCCTAGCCCAGGAGATGAAATCTGCCTGCGGGATACGTGACAATGTCACGTGCTTGGTGACTCATGAGTCATGCCTTTTCAGTTCAACACAAGAGAGCCTAGCAAGATTTTCCCATTCGCAAACTGCCCGCCGGGAAGATGTTGTCCTACGAACAAAACTACGCAAGGATGGCTTTAGATGCATCCCTATTCAGATTACAACTGATATCCTCACAACTGCGCTGGGGAATGGAGAATTCGAGGATTTTGAGCTTAAAAGCTTTACCCCTTCTGGATCTTTGACAAGTCCCTTTCACTATGACAAGGCCGGCCACTTAGTCAATCCGCACCTTTCGGTCCTCACTGACATAGCCAGGGCCAAACGAATCCCTAGGAGATTAGAGATTCCCCGTCTCCTCCTCGCTATCTGACACCCACTGTCTTTTCATCGGCACTGTGGCTGAGAAGATTAGTCTGCAGCCTTTTCATCAATTGGAATAGAATGACGTACCCTTCATTACGTTCGACACAACTTGTACCTGCCTTTGGTAGAAGGCTTTTGCTTCAGCCACAGCATCAGTCATCTCCTTTAACTTAGCTTCAAGTGTGGCACATTGAGTTTCGATGCCTGGATCCACACTAATAATCGCATTGACCTCTCCGAAAGAGAGCGAATTGACTTTCTTTGGCGCGAAGATTGAGGTCAGCGGACGCAGAAGTTCACGGTTGATGGCATCATAGTTAAACTTCAGCACAAGCGCCTCTAGCTGCTCCTGTCATGTAAGTCAGTTTCAAGTAGGGGAACGTGGGTCTTGAGGAAGGTACCTTGTAGACCGCTTCCATACACTCGATTGCTTCGGAGCTGTCACTGCGATCGATCTGCAGACGACTAGCAAAATCTTGTGTGAACTTGGTGATGGCTTCGTTGTCCAGGGAGCCTCGTTGGGAACGTGAATTGCGAGGAAAGGTACCTGAAAGGCTTCCGTAACGTCGCGAGTGATCCTCGAGCACTTCATGTAACACCGTGATAGTCTCTCGATTGCGGCCGTGCGGTATACGATCGGTGATGCGTTTGTTAAGGTTGAGGAGCTCACGGCGTTGCTGGCTGCCTATGATATGGTGCATATACGCCCGTAAACTGGCTTGGTGGCGTTCAAGTGCCGGCGCAATGATGAGGTCGGCGATCTTTTGACGGGAAGTCCCTGTTGCGACAGTGTCCATGATGGATATACAGCACTTCTGAGTCGCCTCCAGAAGCGATTCCACGAAGTTTTCGACGATACTCAGCCAACTCACAGATTGTTCATAGAACAGATCCGAGACCAATCGACGGTTGAGCTGACCCGAAACACCACCCAAGCCTTTCTCCTTCTTTCTGTGCGCGACACGTGTGACGAAATCTTTATGTGAGATGACCTTCAGATTGCCTGCGTCGTCTGATGTCGTGGGTGTGTCGACTACTTTCAGGCTGTGGCCGTTATGCCGCAGTTCGCCCTGAAAGCGGTCAATGAGGTCCTCAATGATAGAGAGCAGCTGCTGGTGATGGTATTGGCTGTCAAGCTCATCAAGAACCATCATATCATCATAGTCGCCTTTTAGCGCGCTTGTGAGCAGTGACGTGAATTTCTCGCTTATGTCGAAAAGCTCTTCCCGATCGCGACTGCCGCGGCCGAATGATCTGTTGAGCTGCCGCAGCTCAGATTCAACATCTGCAATCAGGGCTTCGCACTCTTTCACCACGTCTGGGAGCGCTGTGACAATGGCGTTATCGAGTAAAGTCGTGAGTCGTTTCAACAGACTGACGATGCCTTTCTGTTCGGCTGGAACCTTTTCCCAGGCCCCCCGCGCTAGAAACTCTGCTTCCGCTTGGTCCCGTTCAGCTTTGGTGGTGTTCTGTTTATCATGACTTCGATTCATAAGGACGTGCCAGCCGAGCTTGTAGGGTATGGTAGTATTCGCTAAAAGCTCGTGGTATGATGCGATCTGTTTAGCGCCGCAGATAGTGTCAGGCTTTGTGATGATGCCCATTGAACGTTCACCGTTCGGATCCACATGGTCAACAAAGTCGGTGACTTCTTGATTTGAGAGGTCGGTGCTGGCAGAGATGATAACCAAGTTCACCGTACGTTTCTGCTTCATGTAGTCGAGCACCAGGCTTTTCACATTCTTGGCATCGGCGACAGTTTGGTTTTTGGCTCGACCGTGGAACACACCTGGCAGATCAACCAGCGTCAGTGGCGTCAGAGATCGGCCGGTCAGCTGGATGCACAGAATATCATGTGCGAAATGCTTCACGCCTGAACCAATGCCCATAATATCTCCAGCCTCTTTGACAGCGTCGACAAAAGCACGGCAGATGTCCTTGTCCAGCGTTGCATACGCTTGTGTTTCCTTCCTGAAGGCCTGCAGTTGTGCCTGCTCCTCAAGATTCCTGTCTGGCGCGGGCCGGATGGTTGCTGTCAACGTCCACAGCTTGCCCTGCCGCATCACGAACTCTGTGGGGTAGCGAGTGCATATATCTTCGTCGATGGGGAACTGCATACCACAGATAGCTTCCAGGACCGAGCTCTTCCCGGACGACTGGTCGCCGCAGACCACGAGCTGAGGAAAATCGATCTGATGGAGGGAGCCCAGTGACTTCAATTTGTCAATCACATCCATGATTTTGACGTTGCGCTGGTCTCGCTCCGTTGGTGGCTCCATTCTGGGGGCCCCGAAGCAGTGGCCGAGAGAGGAAGGAAATAGCAGTGATCAGTTTTGGGAGGCGGGAGCCGCTTAATAAAACGAGTAAGAAGAAGCAGTCAGCTAAGTATTAGATGGAGGTGACGGCTTGGGGCGTGTAGATATACCAACTCATACAAAGGCTGAAACATAGACTCTAGCATCTTCCATTGTCAGCGTTGTGAACTTCAAAGAACTGCTAGAAGGCAGGCTGCAACGTCTTCTATGGCTGGCACTGTGGACTCCAACCATGTGAAAAGTTGCGGAAGCTTGGGATTGTCGGAGAGGAACAAGGTGGGATTCTCACGTGGCAGTGACAGATACAGTGATCATTCAGAAGCAGCTGCCATACTGTAGCGTCGATGCTGGTCCTCATTGATTGACAACCTACTCGCCTTCTGCAGTAAGCAATTCAGATTCAAACCGTGCTAGGTTATCGTTGCGCAGCGATGCTAGCCATTCATCTCGCTTTGGATCCCTCTGATGGTCGGGGTATATCTCTTCAATATCTGGATCGTTCTCTTCTGCAGGCTTCCGTCCGAAGCTGGAGTTGCACCGCTGATTCTCTCCATCGGTGTCACTCTCGGAGGTTGCGGCACCTTCTGGAAGCTTTTGTTGGCCTCGAGACTCATTCCTGAGAGCTGTGACTTTCTCTGCAGCGTCTAGAAGGTTCTGCTCCATCGCCGAGGCCGTCGGAGTGAGATATCGCCGCCGCCGCCGCTTGTGTTCCACTCCTAAGATGTCGTCGCCTTGCGGTGTTGTAGTTAGAGGTCGTCGCTGCTCTGGGTGGCCATCCTGCCGAGATGGTGCGACTTCGACTTGCTGTTTCTGCGGTGTCCAAGGCGGTGTTAATGGTGACGGTTGTCCGTTTTCTAGGCAGGCCGCCAGTGGATAAGGATATAGAGGCTCTTTCAAATTCGAAGGGGTAGCGACAGAGAAGCTGCTGATTGCTTCTGCAACCATGTCTCGAAGACTTGCAAGCGAAGACATGCTGTAATTCTGGTTGTGAATACCGAGGTGGCTTCGGTGTAACAACTTGTGGTGTACAGAGCAAGGGAGGACCTGTGTAATATATGCTGGAGCCTAAATCGGGAAAAGATGGCCTATTATGCAGTTAGTGGTTGTCCCTCTCACGCTGATGCAAATCTGTCTCGCACGCTTGAGCATGTGGGGGTCCGACGAATAAGATAAAGGAACTTAATACGGACGCACGCTGAAGTCGATATCGAGCCACCAGATACCATACAAGGAGAGTCTCGCTTCAGGGAGGAGCGCAAGGATGAAGGCGGGCATGAAAACATGGATGTTCAGCCATTCAGATACCTACCATACGAGGAACGTCTCGTTTCAGGGAAGAGTACAAGGATGAAGGCGAGCATGGAAATATAGATTTTGGGCCATCCAGATACCATACAAGAGACGTCTCATGTTAGGCCAAGCGTGAATGTGGAAGTTAATACTCGTAAGCAGTACTGGCGAGCATAAATACACAGAGATCAATCCACCTAGATAGCATACCAGAGACATTCTGCGCCTGGCAGGAAGCAGAGGTGAAGACGAGCACAAACATCCAGATATTATACTGAGTGTCAAGCAGATTGCGTTATCCCGTAGGCAGTCGTAAAGAAAGCGCGGAAAGGGTTAATATGAGAGCCGCCCGATATTAAGAAAGTGGTGTTACGACTGATCGAGGCGGGTGCAAGAGTCCATTGGGAAGTTGACAAGGACATGTTGAAGTCGTCAAAGCCACTCCGACTATTTTTCAGTACACAAGGTAGAGACAGAATCGATTGGAATACAGAAACCCTTATAAAATCTTTGTTCGATTGCGCGGGCGTTTTCTATCATCATCAACCCGGTGCGAGTGTCGAATTCTGACGTTCATCGGCCATATTTCAGCCTTTGCCCTCCCTGTCAGGTTTGAAGGCGCCAAGCTATGGTCATGTGACCACACAGTGAATTTAGATGGAATTGCCCTGCGCTTATACACAAGAACAAGCAGGTTGCACGGAATAGTAGTTCTATTCGCCCTCTTCATCACGAGTTTCCTATTTGTGGTGACGTGGTACTGTCAATTCGCGCCTCAACATTACCCATGAACGCGGTAACATCTTCCGATCTCCTCCACCAGGACAGTGGCAAACTGCAGAAGCTACAAGAGCTACTTCGCTGACTGGATACTGATGCTGACAACGAGCTAGAGAAGTTGGTGGTCGTTAGTGAGTTCCCAATTATCTGTCTCGTAATGCTTTGAATGAGTCTCTCCTTCATTTCCCGTCTCGTTCCCCATCCGTTTGGTCCAAAGGATCTGTAGTTCTGTTGTGGTTGTTAGCGTCGAAGACGACACAGCTGACTCGGATACAGTTCTGTTTACGTAAAGACATTGCGTGTGACCGGATGCATGCAGACCTCGACATAAAGAAACGCGAGGCTCTCGAGAGCTCTATTCGACAGTAGGCCGCGGTCGGCCGTTCCACGTCCTCGTAGGCTCATCACGGATCTTGGGCCAAGGTCTCACCCTGAACAAGGCTAATCGACTCGTTTTGGTGGAGCCCGGTTGGCATGCAAGCGTGGAGGCGCAGATCGCCGATCGTGTGCACCAGATCGGCATGGACAGATCGATGCTGGCTTTACCGGCTTATCAACCCTGCATCTACACCGGAAAGACTGTTGATTGACAACGAGGAGGGACAAATACAATAGCAGCGGCTGGTAGATTGGTTCAACATGGCTGGGGAGACTGGGCATGGTGGGAGACATTGGTTTAGCGGCGTTCTTAGGCAATGAAGAGGATGAGGACGGTGGAGTTGAGGATGAGGAGGGAACGGAAGGCCTGCTGGACATGTGAGGAGTGCGACTGACTGAGGCAATATCCGTATACTCCTGCAGTTACGGGGTTGTAGTAGGGTGTCTGAGGACGGCGAGCAGTGAAGTCTACCGGACACTGAGTGGGACGTCTACGAGTGTTGCATGAGGCCGGCGTGTGAGATGCCCCAACAAAAGCACTTTTGTGCAGCCATGGATCGCACACACCAAATTCCCACAACTCGCTGCTGTTTGCGATAACTCATCCTGCTGCAGAGACCTACCCTTCCACAGCGAGTACGGCCACGAGAATTCCAACGAGCAAGATTTGTCCATGGGGCAATGCAGAGAAGACTCAGGCTACAACGACTGAATATAGACTACAAGTGCGCACCTCTCGGCGCTTGATAAGGAATCGGAAGAGCACGCTCTGAAATTCATGTTCAGCATATGTTCTTAGATGATGAGGACGCTCACTGGAGTAATAATGGATTCGAACAGTCGCACCCGACACCTCGGTATCAGGCGTCGTTTCTAGGCTTTACCATGCCCAGCGATATCAGGCTCGGTATTTCTTCTATAACTCACCCGGTTCAGCTCACGACCTCAGATCTCCGACCCATCTTTCTTCGTGACGCGAAACGAATTATTGCAAATTCTTACCAATATCATCGCAATGGTAACTGCTTGGCTCCTTTAAACACAGTCTCCTCACTGATTTACTTGTATCTCTAGTCTCAGAACGGTTCACAGCAAGACCCTATTGATCTCACGGCGGGTGAGACTTCAGAAGACCTCATCGAAATCACCGATGATGAGGTGGGAGTCCCACTTCTGAGGTTGGGAGTTGTGTCGTTCACAATGGTTGCCTATGACATCCGCTATGGCTTAACGGGTCCATTTGTTCCGCACGTTGGCTGCGTCCGCGATCCATCACCACAGACCATTTTCAAGCGCAACAGCTACAACACAATGACGGTGGGCTTCGCTCGAGGCTATGCCGTCATCATGCAGGTGCGAAAGGACTTGCTCATCCTGGAAAACGATGGCTCCATGCTCGACCGTCACCAGGCACTCATGATACCAACAGCCCCGCCCTCTCAACAGATGACGTTGAAGATTGGTACGAACCTGTCAAAGACACAGGGGCAAATTGCTCGGCACTGACCTTGAGATTCTACTTGCGAGGATTCTTACAGGCGAGGGACGCAAACAGCACATGGTATACACCGCGCAATCTGGTGGCAGCATAGAGGGAAAATTGGGGCAATGAAGGATGGAAAGAGTGAGCAGGGAAATGGACGTTGCTGGGACGGTGCTGGATGCCACATAAAAGAGGACAAAGTATCTTTGAAACGAGCAAAGCAGGAGAGCAGGAATCCTATAAGCACATAATTGGTGCTTGACCGAGCGTACTGATCTCTTATAGCTGTCTACTTCTCTTCGTGACCTAGGCGCACCAACTGTCGTTTTGGCTTGAATCTGCCAGCCTTGATTGCATCTGTAAACATCTCACTTATCTGTCTCACATATCACCATGCCGCTGCGCCGTGCAAGATAAGCGGCCACAGTTTCCGCTAACTTGCATTCTCCAGAATAGGCAAAGTTACAGATCAAGAAGGAAATGAGGCCCTCGCTCTCTCAGGCCCACAAAATCCCCCCAAAGTTCACCAAACTTGGTAAAATATCCTAAAACCGTACAATATTCCCCCCAAACTCCACCAAACATCCCCAGGACTCATAAAATGGTCACAAAGTCCGCCAAAGCGACATGTTGCAACTTATTTCAACTGCGAGCCACTTCGAAATGGAGCTTTTTGGCTTTGCGTTTCACATTCATTTGAGATCCACGGATTTGAGAAGCTATTAGCAGCGGTAAATTGCCCGACCGGAGAATAATGCTTTTCCCAGCTTACGACCTGCCAGTCAAGAACGAAATCAACGATATCGAACGACAGCATGACCACAAGCTCTGGGATATCAGGAAGTTGTAAGGCTTGCAGCCACCTCAACAACGAACACAGTTATCACAAATGCAAAGCTTGTGGGAAACCCAATCAGTGGAAACTATGCCAGTCGCGAGCACATCCAAACTATGTCATCTGCAAAGAATGTCCAACCTGTAAGCCAGGTGGAGGACCGGAAGGAACGGAGCCTGGTGGCGTGTATCGCCAACCTATAGTCGCATGATCCATTGTGCTGTCTGAGCAGTGGTTTGTAATGGCGAGATATTGTGCACATCAGAATCTGACTGAGCCCCTTGGTCCGAATTTGATGCGGTTTCATAGTCGGAATGGAGGACTTGCACCCACGGATGAGTGTAAATGTTTGCTTCACACGGTAGATAACCTTGGCCATTTGCTGCAACCCATTGAAATGTATGTCGCGTTGCGTTCTCGGAGGCTTCGTCGGATAGGGCTAGAGTTGGCCAAGGTTCACTAGATATGCAATTCCCAACATCCCGAAGGTCGGAGACCAGACTCGCAACAAATCTTTCACTTGTGCAATCGTCCTCGTGGAGATACGAACCTCTGGCTAGGTCCCAAGACCATGAAATGTATTGCAAATTGTGATCGCCACAGTTAACATGCTGGCGCACAGCAATCGGGACGTCATCGACATGCAATTTGCCAAATGGCTCCCACGGTGATAGTGGAGGATTCGCATATTCCAAATCTTCGTTCGTAATATACATGAGCCGCCAAATATCCGCTCGGTTTATTTGAGTGGAGTGTTGATGTAATCGATTTGGAGGATAGTCGATGAAGGACTGAAACGACCCAGCCCATGCAGAAGCATCCGGATCTATAACAGGCAGCCCTGTTTTGACATTATTGAGTACGATTGACAGCGTTCCACACAAGCTCGCTCCGAGCCAAAGTGGAGCGATCTCAGGGCGACGCATTGCGCTTATCTTGACGAGAGCTTCGTGATAGCTTTTGCCGCATCCTCCGATGCCTGACGCAAGAGGCAGCTCCTCTAGTGGTGGATGTAGCCAGGCACTAGTCACATTGCAAGTGACCCCAGGCTCCCAAAACAATCCACAGAGGTTTGACATTAAGCCCCGTGGATTGCATCCAACTGTCAAATAGTTCGGAAGGCGCTGTTGAAAATCTTGAAAGAGAGTCGTTTTGGCCGTCGGTGATGCAGTCGGAATATACGCTCCGTTTGGAGCTGGACGTGGTAGATGGGCTTCGATGCGGTAATAGTTATGAACAGGTAGGAAAAGAGCCGCGACCACAGCGGCGGCGAATTGGTCTGCAGCATCATGAAGCTCACAGAAGCTGGACAATATCTCAATTGCTTGTTCTGAAGATGGAGTTGTCGTCTGCAATGAATTGTGCGATGCTGTCGTCTCTTGCCGAATTCTGAAGCGCAGGCTGCCTTTAATATGGACACCCCAGGGAGATGTAAACTGACGATTCGCGCTCTCACCAACAACCGTCCTCCATCCTTGACCAGGCGCCAGAATTGCCCTCCACCATCTCGATGTGGCAGAGTCGACTGAACCGATAAAAATGTCGGTATAGTGTTCACTGATACTTCCTCCGGCGTCAACTACTGGCGCTGATTCATCTGTGTAGTATGTATGCCCAGCTTTGAGCTTCGCATCTTCATCTCCTTGCCCTTGCAACTCTATCAATCGCTGAGAGAACACGTACGCCAAACCCAAAGTCAAGACAGCAATCAAATTGCCTTCACCGGTTACTTTTGTGCGTCCGCTCCATGATTCCCAAGCTGTCCCATTAAGAAACACAGAAGTCGGATCCGCGACTCCCATGGTCATCGAATTCAGCGTAGAGCGTCTCATTTTCTTCCCCAGACCACAAATTTCTTTCCCTGACACGACCCAGTTGCCATAGCCCCCGCAACAAAGCGCACGACCATAAGCAGCTTTGCGGAGATGATTCATGTGATGGCCCTTGTCTGACCCGTCAGGAAGCGAAGGCGCATTCCTAAGAATATTCTGCAACTGAAGACAAGGTGATGGCAACGACTTCTGCGCCAGGCTCTTCGCATAATATGACTGCCATATTCGCCTGCTCTGATTCACCACATCTTCTTTCTGATCACTTGTGGGCCGAACCCCGTCACCCTCGAACTGTGATCTAGTAGCACAAATATCAGCTAAAGGATGCATCGAGTCTGTCAGCATGTGGCCTCTCAGCCATACATCGAATGTTCTGAGGGAAAAATCCAAATACCCGAAGGGCAGCCGCGCTAAAATTTAGTGTTTCTCACGGTAGTTCACGTGATGAAAATTATTGAAAGCGGGGGGTAAATTACTCGAGTCCTTGCTCGTCGGGCATCAGCCTCGTCTTCTCTTTGCAGCTTTTTGAGTGTTGCTGCCACGGTCGCAAGATAGTAGTCTGCATGCAACTCCTGGCTAATCACGACACCCTCCGAATCTGAAGTTCCGCAATCCCCTTACGACAATGTGCGCGTTGTAAAATTGTCTTCGATATCCGTCGTGCCCATCGGATGCACTTTATGGCTACGAAGATCCATATTTGTAGCTCTACAGACGAAGCGCTCATAGAAGAATGCAAAAAGGAGGTATGATTCTCCCACCATGGCCACAAAACGGATCTACTTGGATGCTTACAATATCTTAGACAAAATGCGGCGAGTGCGAGATCGAACGAATTACTCCTACCAAAGGCAAGAGGACCAGTCCACCTGCGGACACTGTTGCCCTGGTCGTCGATGTTCGCGACAACAATATTGGGGCGATTCGGATTTTCGAAACATCGAGCAAGAAATATGTTGATATGGTTGGAACGGAAGAAGCAGGAAAACTTATTTTGATACCCTGGAATAGCGCGTGGTACTATTCCGCTGCAGGATCTCTTCCGTTGCGCTACATCATCGAAACGAAAGCAAAATGAAAGAGACCAAGATCACAGAACCCGTAGTCGCTGCGATGCAAGTTGATCGCTTAATTCTTGTGAAATTGGGATCGTGATGAAGGAGAAGGATTGGGCGTTGTATGTATACGTCAGCCACACGTTCCCGCGTATCTGATCAGACATGACCACATTCTGAGCATCTTCCACAGTCAATCCATACACGTCACCGACAAGGGAATCTGGTCTCTGTCAGACGTGGCAAACGATACAAGGATGTGAATTACCAGGCAATGGAATTCGCGGAGGAGGAGATTGATCTTCGTGTGGATTTGTAGCGTTCAAGCCTGCCGAGAGTTAGTCACATTGCATGGACAGGCGTATACTGATTATTCTACTCACCTGACTCGCCCTCACCGCGAATTGGAACCTCATCTTGCCCATGGAGGACATTCAACAGTTGTTCGTCTGTTCTGATTCCGTACTCTTTAGCGAGCGATGTCAACACTTTACACGAGAGACCTTCTTTGTTCTCTTTGACGAATTGCACAATGTCCGCCCGCTCGATTTCCTTCAGGCGGCTCACGACTTGCTTCCCAAGACTTGCTGCACACAAAAGGGCATGACCAGGTGAGGCATGCTGAGTTATGTCTTTCAAAAACTGAGCATATATCTTCGCATCGCGAGCTGCTTGTGGGTGCTGAAGTATTTGGATAGCTTCAGTGACGAGTTTGGCTCTTCGACCGCCTATACGCTCCAGAATCTTGATTATTTTCGCATCATTTCGAAGCTTATCTTGCCAATTGCTTGTCGTTTTGCGCACCCGCTTAGTCTTACTACTCGCGTCGCGTGACGTAACCATTGACGGCTGGAGAGACTTATTGGGTGGTTTGATCGATCAATGGAAGATGTTGATTTCAATGTTTGGGATGGTATTCTACTCCGATTGTGTATTTCTGTACGCATTTGCTGCAAAATGTGGACAAAACCTAATTGTTGGGCTTGGGGGGGTTTTATCGGGGGATTTGTTGCACAATTTCGGAGACAAGTTGCATTAGGGTGGCTTTGGGGGGACTTCGGGGGATTTTTGTAGATTTTGGGGGCATTTGGGGGCATTTGAGGCTTTTGGGGGGAGAATTCCCCCCGTCAATTTCCTGCATAAGAGCTCTCCACTTCCGATAGGTAGGGTATAAGCGAACGTGCTCCATATCATATTGACGCGATGCAAGTTTCCTGCATTGCATCCAGGTGAAGTTTCACAGAAAGCGATTACTGCTGTGATATCCTGGACCTAAGGAGTATCCTTGCGGCGGTTCCCTCCCTGCTCTCAAAGTCATTTATCTACCTGTAGTTAGCTTGCATAGTAATGGAGCGGCAAGTACCAAAAGACTGTCCTGGCTTATGGTCGCCTTTTCTCTCCTCACCGCCATCTGCATTGTACAATCTCCGCCTTCTTTACCCACCTGGAGCTTCGTCAGAATCATGGGTCACATCTGGGTTATTCTCTTGGGAGATGCAGCTGTTGGCATTACGGGTAACGGTTGCATATTTCAGTCTCATTCTTTCTCGGCCCCGCTGTTCTTCAAGCCAGTTCTCTCAAGTTGGGCGCGCTCGAAGTTGAGAGTAATCTATATCTGTTTCTTTTTGGCCGATCCCTAATTCACACCGGATCTCCCGTTGAGTCACCCAGCTAGTCATGGCAGCAACATCCGCTAAGCGAATAGTTCCACAGGATGATGGTGAGCCGCAAGGACTTCTCCAGGAATACGTTTAACAACCGTTCAGATGATAAAGAGATAAGCCTTCTTGATGAGGATCAGGGGCAGGAACCTGAAGGGAGTGGCAAAAGTGACGAGGGCGAACCCTGGACGCGTTGCGTCGAGAGATGCAGCATACTTTCTCGGACTCTCTTTTGTCGACCATGAGTAATCTTTGCCCACCAATCTTTGACAACCACCAGTCTTTGCCAACCACCAAGTCTTTGCCTACCACCAGTCTTTGCCAACCACCGATTCTTTGCCAACCACCAAGTCTTTACCAACCACCAAGTCTTTGCCAACCACCAGTCTTTGTTAACCACCAGCCTTTGCCCACCATCAGTCTTTGTTAACCACCAGCCTTTGCCCACCATCAGTCTTTGTTAACCACCAGTCTTTGCCCACTATCAGTCTTTGCCAACCATCAGTCTTTGTTAACCACTTCTACCTTTTCCTTTACATGTCTAAGACACCTATCGAAATATGCTCTACACCGTGCTTGATTCGTCGAGAATCGGGATCCAAGCCCTATATTATGCGACATCAAAGATGCGCTACTGCTGTACGCCAAATTCAATGTTACGATTGACACAGTCATTGCACGCCGTAGCCATCTCAGCAGATTTTCAATCTTTTCCAGCCTCGTGTAACTTCATCGCAACTTAATCCAGCGCCATGGACTTTGCGCAGGCCATGCGCTCGGTTGAACAAGAATGGAGAAACTTTCTCGTAAACGACAAAACCCGGCGATACCGAGTATGCGAACGGAGGACATCTATGGGATCTCAACCATCATCGATTCTCAGATTCGTGCCCAACGACATTAGAAAGTCACGCAAGCAGAGGACTCAAAGTGCAGCCAACATATTACGATTTCACCGTTGGGATCCTCAACACAAAATTTGGCTCAAGCGAAGCACGAAAGACGGGACTGACCTCGTTGTAGTTGACGAGGCTGACATCTTTGGAGTAATACTTGCAGAGTATCAGCGGCGGCCTCGTACTGGTAACAACTTATACAAGCAGATCACGAGATCGTATGCTGGAGTTCCTCAAAAGTATTGTGCCAAGTTCGTTGAGCTCTGCAGGAATCAAGGATTGAATGAGCGTCGCACGTGCGAGGTAGCCTACGAAGACAGCCGGCGCCATCCGAATGAACTCAGACCGACCGGTAAGTCGCTAAGAGAGTCTGCGAAGAGAAGTAATTGATTGATTTCAGGACTTCAAGGTGCCGAGAACAACTCAAGCAACATACACGTGCTCATGTCAAATGTGGACAGCGATATGGCCGGTATCGACGAGGTCGGCAGCACGAAATACGTCAGCACTAAGGGTATGAGCGAGATGGACGAGATCATTATGGGGGGCATGTACGATTCCAATATGGACGATGTGGAGGATATTATCAAACGTATGAGGAGCTTAAGGATCTGAAGACTTGACGGGAACGGCTAGAAAGCGACCGGGTAAGTCGTCAAATGGAGGAATGGAGCTGTACGTCTGGATCTCCTGTCATTTTCTGGCAATGGCGAATGTGTGGAAATCGGTGAAGAAAAGATACTTCGGAAATTTACGCCGGATCTGTAATTCAGGTCTACAAAGTTCAGCGTCTCGTTCTTGCATTTCATCAGACGTATACGGGGTGTCCTTCGCCGCAGCCAGACGAATATCTCGGGCTGCGTTGACATAGGTCCTTCGATTGATTTAGACTTGTTGTCCTCGCTCGCGTAGATCATGCTTGTCTATACGTATTGTAGCAGCCGCCCAAAGACTCGCAACTCATCTCGTAGACGGAAGTGTTTCGAACTCCTATGACCGCTCAGACTTCATGAAGATTATGTTGGGGGCTGAATGGATACATGCGTGAAAGTCCAGAAGAAAAGAATTCGTCATGTACAGCTGTGGTGGGATTCTCGGCGCATAAGCGTAGCGTGTCGGCCTGAAAAGTACCCACGCCTTTGAGGTGCATGCCCATGAAGTATTTACGAGTCTTCCTTGCGCGCAGGATACGAGTGGCGAGAATCCCTGTATCGACACCAAGGATGTTTTAGAGCTTCTGATTGTGGGCGACTCGGCCGTCAAGCTGCCGGTCACCCTTGGAGCGCGCTCCGCGTGGTGAAAAGCTGCCGAAAAGACTGCCCAACGGCCAAGGTGCCGCCGAAGCCAGAGCTCACTATCTAAGCTATCTACAAGAGAGGTGGGCGAGGCGGGGGAAAGAAGCGCAGGCAATCGGGATTGGCGATCAGGTGATAGACAGACAGGTCGAAACAAGGCCGATGAGCGCTGGTACCCAAGCAGACCGTGCAGCATCCTAAATAGTGGCCTTTAGGACACTACGACGATGACTGAAACCCATATGCTGATGATCTCGCCCTTATAGCTCTTGCTCTTAGGGTTACTGAAGCAATCAGCCCATACATGTCTGTCTGTTTTATGGTGTGGACACTTCCAGTCTTTAGAAGCTCCCCCATTCTTCCCGGCGTCCTGTTGACCCTTATTAGCCTGTGGCTCCTTCTCCTTTCCCTTTCCAGCTGTCAGTGCCGAACCGCGGTTTGTGTTAGACTGCGCCTCGTTACGCTTGATCGACTGTTCTTCGCTGAAAGGTTTCCGTGCATAGAGAGTCGAAATCGAGCGCGTCGAGATCCTTGTGGCGCACCTCGCGTGCCCAGGATTGAAAAGGGTGGCCGAGGCCGCGTAGGAGTTGTACGACATAGTACGACTGTGGGAGGTGGACAGGCTGAGCCTCTAGGCGCTCTTTGGCTGTGGTGAGCTGGTTAATGAAGTTCTGCAGTGACTTACAGCTTGAATAGTCGAGCTCGTTTATCTTGAGGATGTCTTGTTCGACCGATGCGAAGCCAGAGACGGCGAAGCTACTCTCTAGCTGCTTCCATACGTCTATAGCGTCCTTCTTCTTACCAATCAAGAGCTGGATGGATTGGGTACAGCTATCATAAATCTTGCTCAGGGCGATTCCATTTAGCTCTTCCCACAGCTCGTATTCGTCGGTAAGGTGCTTTTTGAATTTCTTTCGATTAGAAGTAACCTTCTGTGTGTGGTCACCTCGTCTTCTTCGAGTGTTTCAAGAAGCCCATTCCCTGCAGGCGGCGTTGAGCGCCTCAGGATTGTCATCGTGGGCCGTCTGGTGTGACCGGCGTTACGCCGTTGATGATCTTCCATGCTTTGAGCTTCTTCAAAGCCATCTCCGTCGAGACACTCCACGTGCCATAGTTATCCTTTCCAGTTAGCCTGGCCCGCTTATGGCTCTCCGTAATGGTGGTAGTCATAGCGAGGTAGCTGCCGAAGGTGTACCGGTGGGGGTGTGTGAGGGTCTGGAGAGGGGAGGGTCCCCTGTCGTACAGGGGTAAGCCGAGCGAATCGGCGGCGGTTTAGGTGTGCTTTCGGTTGCCTGCGCACCTGAAACCTGCCTGGCGGTAGCTATTAGCGTCAGCTATAGCTAAAGCAATGCAATTAGCGTGTGTAGCAACAGCTAAAGCACGTGAGAGCTCATAACCTGATGAACAGAGTGAACAGTACGCATTATTCAGAATGTTATTCGGTCTGTCTAGGCGCACGGCAATTCTATCCAAATGGACAAAGTGTGTAGTCACATGACTAAGGCTTGGCACCATCAACATATAAGACGACACCGGGAAACCTAGCTGGAGCTGGAACAGATGTGCGGCGAAGTTCTGACGCGCTAGGTACTCGCAAAAACCTTCATATATCCCTGAGATGCGTGCCTAATGAGGCACGCGCCCATGAGACACACGCTCATAGATTGGCGCCTATGGGATGCACGCCCGTGAGACACACGCCTATGAGGTGCACGCCCGTAAGGTACACGCCTACGAGATACACGCCCATCAGATGCACGCCCGTCAGATGCACGCCCATGAGGTTCACGCCCACGAGATGCACGCCCATGAGATGCACGCCCATAAGGTGCACGCCGGTGAGATGCGTGGGATGCAACGAATTGGAACGATGCAGAGAAATTTTGGATTTATCCCCAAGTCTCCCTATGGGATGCGATTGCAGTACCCGTCAGATTGTGGCCGCGTAATGCCGAGGCTGCAAATATAGAGGAAGCAATCAAGTGTAAGCATTCGCAGATTACTTGTTTCGTACGTAGGCCAGATAGATTCAGTTAACATCCTACTTGAAAATCACTCATGTGAAGGCCATCAATAAAGAGAAACGCTTCAGTTAGCGAAAGAGTCCAGCTACTCCTCCCCGAGGATCCCCGGCCAACAGTTCCTATACGGAAAGGCAGTTCCGAACCTCATCGCCTGCATTAGCATTCCTTTGCGGAAGTCTGTCGCATCAGCTCCGTTGTATAGGCTAGAATATGCCGCACTGTACTTCGCTGTAAAGTGCACCATGGCCTCTAGTTCCCGCTTACTGATTGGCTCTGGAGATATGTGATCCCAAACGTCGTCGCTGGTCTCGAGACTGTCTACCCTTAACGGTCTCCAGAAGTTTCTCACGTTCGGGGGGAGAGTGTTCGCCTCTGAACCGAGTTTTTTGATGACTTTTGCCACAGCTTGTTGATCGGGTCCAACGAGGCGGGAGATTTGTTTAGCACTCTCCACCCAAGAGAGATCGGCCATGACTCGATATTCCCAGCTAACGCGCAGTGTGTCATTTCGAGGCAGTCCGAGATCATGAAAGCGGATAACCAAGGCATCGGCATTGTCTCCCAGCCTCCGGTACCATCTACCACGCCGCTCATCGTCATTGTATACGATGCCACGAGCCGTATACTTCACGATCGCCTGTCTAGAAGTGCTTTGGACGATGGCTGACTCCTGTGCCAAATCCCACGCTATCGCTTTGTTGTCGTCTAAGGAAGTGTGGTAGAGGTGTGCAGCCGCAAAGCCGGTCAGGAAGCACTGCACCACAGACGAATGAAACCGAAGTATGGAGGAGTACACCGACGACGCGCCCTCCAGCACGTTGACGTCACCCTCGCGCCAGAAAGACCCGCGGTGGTCGACGATGAGCTGCACCTTAGTCGGAGCAATGTCGTGATCGACGTTACCTTTAGTGACGCCGTGGATGATGACCATCCCCCGGTCATAGGAATCAGTGTCGTGTCCTCGGTCGTCGGAGTGGAATGTCCTATCCGGCTCTTCTTTGAGCACATACTCCTCGCCGACCAGTTGCAGGCGAGCGTATCTCTGATGAACCATCCAGTCCATCATCTCTCGAAGGGTTTCATGGGGTAATAAACGCTGTACGACCTGGTCGTCGCTGTGCTCGGCCCGCTCGATCTGAAGAGCAACAAGATCGGGAAATGTCAGGACGATGTTTGCTTTTCTCGCCTCCATCTTTCGTTTGACTCGATCCAGCGTTGTCTGAAAGACGACGCCGACGTCTTCAAGCCCCTTTATCGCCATGTACACATTGCGACCGACAGCAGGAACATAGAAGTCCCAGTCCGAAGACTCGTCGGCCAAACCGCCGAGAAAGTATTCCAACGCACGAGAACCCGACAGGATCATCCCGCAGTTTGTCATGGTCTGTAGCAGGGAGATTCCGGCACCACGATTTTGGCCATCGCGAAAATGTTGCGATAGATACACCGCGGGATTCCAACGCTCCGCAATTGCGTGGTTTATTTTTCGCATCTCGGCTGATTCGTGGTTGATACTAGCGGCCACGGCAGCTTTGAACTCGTGGCAGGCTGTCCATGTGAGATAGCGGAGGATCTGGATCAAGATCTCGGAAGGACAATTGATGGCGATATCGTCGATAGAGGACCATCGCGATGCAGCTGGTACGACGATGGACGGATGGCGAGGTTGGCGGTGAAAGCCGAAGGATGCGATAATGCGTACCACATATATTGCGTGATAAACGAAGAAGAGAATGACCAGCCAAAGCCAATAGAGGACGTCACAGACACTGCGTAAAATCATGCAAGAAAGTCCGACGGCGGCGTATATGACGAAGACGGCCATCTGTGCGGTTGACGGATCAGAGGTAATGTAGATAACTTGCTTTGCCGAGTCGAGATGGAAGAGTATCCACGAACCGATCATACGGCCCCTATTGAATACCTGGTGAGCGATTAAGGCCCCGGTCGTGGCGTACTCGGCGTAAGAAAGTGAGGAGACGATCTGAATCGTAGTTGCACAGCTAGCGAGGGTATAACGGACGCATCGGACCACCTTTGGGATTGCTTGGACGACGAGAGCCGCGATTAAGGAGAAGTAAAAGCCGAACGGAACTTCCTCTAGATCGACGTGGATAATGAACATTACTGGGGACGAGACCAAGAGCAGCAGTAGCAGTGTTAGATACAGGAACGTTCTGTAGAGCGACATATTGAGGACGAGAAATCGTGTCAAGAATCTAGGCCTGTAAATGCAGTACCAGATAGCGAAAGCTTCTAAGAGGGGAGAACTTAAGATGCAGTGGTTGATACTGAAAGTCGTTTAACACGGAACGTGGGAAAGATGTCCAGGAGCAGGAAGTAGACTTCGTTATCTTCAGAAGCTCGCTGAGGGAATTATATCTCCATCTCACTTGCTGCAGAAGACGGGGATAGGCAAATAAAGCGTGTTCTCACTCGCCAGAGCTGACACTGAAATCGCCAAACTACGTAAAACGGAGGCGGTGGAGATCGCAGACTGGCCGAACAGCCTGCGGGAACGCGATTTGGAACAAAGGAAAAGCTGTTCCACATGTATGCAACCAGAACGAGCACCAGGGTGCCACCGAGGTCTCAATATAGGAAAGAAGTTCAGGCCGTGAAAGACACGGACGTGATAAAGTTTATACAGGATCTGGGCCACCACCGCCTCATCGAACTCAGTAGAGCGGAGATATTCGATCAAACGGTGGCAACGTGGTTACCTTTCTGAGCTCTCAGCAACAATTAACGAAATGGTGATGAGCTGCTGCCTAAACATGCCTTCCGGTGACGTTGATAGCTTACGAGAGATGGGCAGAGTCGGATCCCTGCAGACGCAGTAGCTGCATGTCTCGTTGTGATTCTGGCGGCTGCATGTCGTTGTGCAGGTTCAGTCATCAGATGGCCCAGATCAAGTCGCTTGGATAGGTGCAGGCCCCTGGGGCCGTCCCACCGAGTAGGTGACTTTAGATCGACATCGGCAGACGACTCAACCTGTGGATATGGCTGGTGCGACGTCCCGATGCGCACTCCTGTACTATAGAGTGCTGCAAAGCTATTCATATGGCACCGTGGCACTTACAGATATTTGTGAAACCATGATTCACTATTGCCTGTTGAACAGTACATCCGAGACCTGCTAAAAGAAGACCGGGAATGAGAGTAAGTAGGATGGAATGTAGAGCCCCGAGCTCGTTTCAGGAGCTATGGCAGCTTGCATTCAGCATACCCGGTAATGAGCCCCTCATGCTGCGTCTTGAACGCGTCAAAGGCAACCGGCCTTAGCCCGCTGGCTTTCATACCTAACCTCTTCCGAGCAACCTTCGACCCCACAAAGAGACGCGTAGGATAGAGACAGCATAACTAATCGGCATAAGACTGGGCAATGCGATTAAGCAATGCGGACAGCATCGAGCCCTCTTACAGCCGACGTGAGAGACTGTTACGGTCTCACCGTACAGTCATCCTCCTACAGTAATGATGCGTGACCAACGGCAGCGTAGAGGCAGGTAAGACCTGATGATACTAAAGCACATGAATTCATTCTCGAGTAGCTGCTCGGTGCAGAAATAAAGGGACCATGGTCAGGACTATTCCGCGTGTCCTGGTCATAGATCTCCTTATATCGGACCTTGAAGTTTCACGAGAGGCCTAGCGCGTGGGGCACCAGATCCCATTGAAGCAAACAGTTCGTAGACGTTGCCTCAATTTGAATGACCACTTGACAACCTTAATCCTTTCTATCTCAGAAGCATTGGCATATCTGACTAAGCGGCAGAAAAAAAACCTCTTTCCACAATGGCAGAGAACAACAAATTCGCTAGAAATGGTGACACGTAAGGCATAGGTCAGATACTTGATCACATGAGAGAGCATAGTCTTCGCTAACGCACGTAGATTACGGGTCGCTCACCTTTCGTTAAGCCCCCACGTCCTTTCCGATTTGCTAGCGCAAGTGCATCAATCCACACCACACCGTCTATGAAATGAGCCAAGTCAACCCACCGTCTATGACGAACGCTAGAAACGAGGCAGCCGAGCAGGTCGAAAGTAAGAAGCCAGAAGAGACATAGGAAGCTTTCACGAGGAAAGACTCGGAGCTGCATTTGACGAATGCTGTAACACGAAGGCGTGTGGAAGGAAGCCGTGGTGTCAGTGCACACGAAGTTGAATCTAGGCTGAGCAACGTCCCGACATTCACAGATATGGCGTCGTAGCACCCCGAGAAGGCGTATGCACTGTTGTGACGAGAGGAGAGACTCTAGTTGGGAGGTCAGCAGTGCGGCTGGAAGACTCTTTATAGCAGGATCGGCTTAGAGCACGGCGCTGCTTTTGACTTCAAGGAGACTACGCAAGTTGAGAACCTGTAGAGCTGACTGAACCACTCGGCTGACATCGTCTGGCATAAAACACCTGTTTCAGCTTGCATCTTATTAGCATAAGCATTGATGAATCTATCGCCGGCCCTTCTATCTCTCGCTGCCTGCTCTCTGTCCTTGCCGAATGCATAGATCCAAATTTCACCGTCATTTGCACCCTCGCCGTCTCATTACATGTCGCCCCATCCGTCTTCTCCCGGTTCACTCAGTCTCGTCTTCATCCTCGTCTCCGTCTTCATACTCGTCTCCGTCTTCATCCTCGTCTCCATCTTCATCCTCGTCTCCATCTTCATCCTCGTCTCCGTCTTCATCCTCGTCTCCGTCTTCAACCTTTTCTTCGTCTTCAACCTCATCTCCGTCTTCATCCTCATCTCCGTCTTCATCCTCGTCTCCGTCTTCATCCTCGTCTCCAACTTCATCCTCGTCTCCAACTTCATCCTCGTCTCCAACTTCATCCTCGTCATCCTGCAACTCGCCCCGGGCGCTCGCTTGATATTGCGTGACATACTCTCGTACTGTTGTCTGTATACCTGGCCAGTAGTATGAGCGGGCGACGAGGTCAAGCGTGCGATCTTCTGTCAAATGGTCCGCCACCATCCCACCATGTACTCGTCGAACAGTGAGCTTACGCAAACCGTCTGGCACGTAGAGGCGGCGATTCCAGTAGTAGAGGCCGCTGTCGTCTATGGTCCATGTACCTGGCGTCGAAGCGTCGTAAAGCTCGGTAATTTCTTCGTCAAACTCGAGGAATCGTTTGATTTGCTGTTTGATGTCGTCCTCTAGAAATTTGCGTTGTGACTTCTCTGGTTCCCCGTTCATCTCGTCTCCCCCATTGTGCTCCATAGACTCCATTGTGGACGCGGCGTTTTCGGCAAGGGGACTGTCGGCATGACAACCAGCGTGTTTAGCCCACTGCTTAGCCGTCTTGCACAACTTGTCGCATTTCTGACAGTACCAATTGCGACCGTCCGGGTGATGTGTGTATACGTGCCGCTCCAATTCAGCTGGCGAATTTGTACGCCAAGGACAGACCGAACATTGGTGGCGTCTAAAGCCTTCGTGCACCGCGCGGATGTGGCGTTTGAGAGTTCCAATTGAAATCTCCTTGCCGCATTGAGGACAGGACTCGGTCTCCTGGTTGTGCACGCTGCGGATATGGGTTTGAAGATTTCCAATTGAAATCTCCTTGCCGCATTGAGGACAGGACTCAGTCTCGTGGTTATGCACCCTGCGGATATGGGCTTGAAGTTTTCCAATTGAAATCTCCTTGCCGCATTGAGGACAGGACTCGGTCTCCTGGTTGTGCACCCTGCGGATATGGGCTTGAAGATTTCCAGTTGAAATCTCCTTGCCGCATTGAGGACAGGACTCGGTCTCCTGGTTGTGCACGCCGCGGATATGGGTTTGAAGATATGTAGCTGAAATCTTCTTTCCGCATTGGGGACAGGCTCGAGTTTTACGTTTCGCGCTGGGATTCGCACTCAGATTCTCACCAGCTTCGTCTTGCTGCTCACTGTCATCTCTATCGACATGACCAGCCCCAATTAGCGACCGCACTGCGGCGTTCATGTTTGTGTCTCCATCCGGATCTTGGTCTCGGGCAAGCAGTTCCTGAAGAATCGCTTCGTTCAAGACACTGTGATAGTTAGGATCTGTGGAGGAAACGTTCAATCGTTGTTGTGTGGATCGCATAAGATCCGCTCGAACAGATTCTACCGCGCTGACGGGTATCCCATGAATGGTGTCGCCGTTGTCCTCGTCTGCTGAATCTTCTGTCTGTGGGCCTCGTTCATCGGGCGACATGGTGTGAGGCGTGAACTCTGTGAATCAAGCTTCAAGATGGATAGACTAAAGTTCTGGGAAAGAACCTAAATATAAGTCAACGGTTGAGGCATGATTCTCCTTTCTTCAATCTTGACTGCAGTCTATGCACTAGAGTCGATTTGTCTGGAGCTGGCCGATGTTTGCTCGCCAGATTGAGATTATTCTGTCGCCTTTCTCATAAGATCTGGAAGCCACTAAACCGTGAATGAGACGGTAGTACAATTCTGGCGACATGTCTCTTTGATTGATCCGTGTAGAAGCGTCCAGTACGTTTCTTTGCGATTGCGTACTAGATTCAGAGCTATGCCATATTCCGCTCCTGGCCTGGGCACAATGAAAATGTCATTGTCATGGAGGAAGCTCGTTGATTAAAGCCGTATCAGTCTTTGTCCTGATTGTCCTGATGAGGACACTTGACTGCTGTCTCATTAGCTTCGCTTCCGATAGTGACTATCGGTATCATCTGTAAAGACTTAGAATGCGGAAGAATGAAGATTCAGAAGCCTAGAAATGCACAGCTTTCGTGAGTATCATGGGATGACGAAAGGGTCGCAAGTCACCAGAGACTGATGTTTAGCTGTGTCAAAAGAGTTCTAGACATCATGGCCTCCCACGACGACGAGCCATGGCCCAGTACGTTACATAGGAAGTACATCCTCAGGAAAATGGCAATGGAAAAAGTGGCAGTACTCTGTATGTGACATGGTTCAAAGCTACAAGCGAATCCAAAGGAGATCGCCCTATTGCATATAGTCAAGGTGCGCTTTCTTGTCGTAGCTGCTAGCTGTGAAGGTGTTTGTAAGCCGATGCTCGTCATTGACGTTGTACCTCAAGAGCGTGCAGGGTAGCAGTTAGATGAACTTTCTTGTATACGGTGAATCATTCATATACTCCGTTAACGAAGCTCGGTAGAATTCTACGGCTCAGAATAGCTTACTGGCGAGATAGGTTCCCTTCGTTTAGCCTTGCGCGACGCCAGGACCACCCCTTTCGGGCTCTGATGGGTCTTCGTAGAAACGATCTTCGTGCAGCCTCCACCCCTCAAAGACTTCCCAACTGAAGTTATCGGCCTCTGTTTGTAGGATCTTCGCCCACGTATTTGGGTTGTCTCGTCCATAATTGTAACCTCTCAGCTGTGCCCAATCAGCGAGAGTTTTGGCGGACCGACGAACTTCAGCTAGACGTTGACTCCGAGGAAGCTCCGTATGTTGAAGCTTGATGTGGGACCAGTACGCCGTGATCTTACTCCACACTCGTTGTACGCGCGAACAGAAACGACAGCGGAGGTTATCCGCCTTCAAGTCCGTAGTATGCAACGGGTCGGGCGGTTGGGCCAAGTCCGCCTCATTAAGAGTGATGGCGGAAGCTCCCATCTGCAGCGGCAGTTGATACTCGAACGTCAAGTAGTTCTGGGGATGATCTGCCGGCCGAGGGGGCCGGGGCGTGGGAGGAAGACCTCGGGCCCGACGTAGAATGGAAAACTGAATGTGCATAGCCTCGACCGATGTCAGCGCCGCATGCTACACGAGTTTGTCAGCGTTTCTGCTTCCTCCGCCAACACACGAAGAGATGTTACTTACCTGCATCAAGCACCCCGGCTCATGCTTCTTGCAACGCTCAGGAATAGACGCGCCGTAAAGACGAAGCTGGCGGGCGAACCAGGCGCAGGAGTTCCGGGAGAAGTTTTTGAATTTCCCCTCATACACGGCGTGGCTGGGATTAATGCAAAGGCCGTGGTGGCAGAGATGAGAGCCGTGCATTTCCGGATAGGGACCGTCGCGGCCAGTCAGAAAAACGTCCAAATCAATGCCTCTCCGAAGGGAAGTCTCGAACCAAACTGCAGCTCGTGTCCATGTAGCAGACATGTCGCCTAAATGAAGTCTCTGACGTAAGTCAGTATTGATAGTCTTTGAGAAGTAACTGACTGACTTACTAATCGCACGAACATCTCCTCTGTGCGAGGACAATCCTGCGACGTGAAGATATCGACGAGGTCGACAGGCGTAACATTAGCCCACTCTCCCGGGACCAAAATGCACGTGCCGCGGTGCGCCGCTGTCACGCCCCAACCTGCGAGGCGTAGATTGCGGTGATTTCTGTAGGCGATCAGTGCATCCTCCGTCAGCCAAAAAAGGGCTTTTTGCTGTCGTTTCTGTTTGGCCTGTGGCATTCGGTAGACAGGGACCGGAAGCTTCTCCTCGCTCACCTCTCCGGTTGTGATGGCAGGCCGAAGCGCTGGGCTGTCGTGGTCGATAGCTGGTTGTGGGGCTGACGGAGACTCGAGGAAATGCAACTCGCTAGAGATGCTGGAATTATGAGATGCTTGACTAGGATCGAGCTCGGGGACTTGGGGCACATCCAAGGACTCGAGAGTAGTGGCGGGCTGCTGGATGTGTGAACTTGGGTGAGGGGATTTCGAGCCATCCTGTGAGGTTTGCTCAGCGTCGGGGGATAACCGCAGGCTGACGGGGAGATTTGAAGGCGGTGATGGAGAAACTAGGCGGTCACGCGGTCGAGAGCTCGCTGACTCGGTCACCAGCGATGGTGATATGGCGGTCGGACTTAATGGTGATGGCATGTGCGTCGGTGAACTGGGCGGTGACGGTAAGTCCGTCCCTAGATGGCGAAGAACTGGTGGCGAGTTGGTAGCCGCCATTTGTGGATTCTGCCCCGCGTCGTCGGCCTGCTGGCGTTGAGCACGCAGATCGTGCAAGAACGCGAGCCATTCAGCCTTTCTTCTTCTAACTCTCTCCATATCTCGACCGGCACCGAGCGAGAAGCGATGCACCCAACGCAGCCAGCTTGCCAGCCAAACGGCTTTGAAACACAACATCTCTAAGTGCTCATGCTGTTGTAGTGTCTGCCAGCACCGTCCTTCGGCTCGTCCGGCCATGACCAAGCGAGTTATGAACCTGACCTCGTGATCATCCTCGGTCCAGCGCGTCTTGTCCGCGTGGTGCCCTGTGTACAACGAGTGTGTTGCTTTCAGCGCTGACACAGCGCGGTCGACCTTCCATCGGTGTGGAGCTCTCCCTGTGTCAGCCGAATCAAGTGTCTCGCCAGCCGCTAAGACAGCTGCCTGGTCGACACGTCGCGAGTCGAGCGAGACGGATGCCAATTCAATGTACGCGTCGACCACCCAAGGTTGAGCCAACCATTCCTTGAATTCCTCCATGTCAGCTACGTCGAGTTTTTGACAGATCGTCTTCATGGTATCGACCCTCAAGCTATTGTAGGAAATGTCTTCAATGGTAGTAGAGAGCGAGGGTTCCGACAATGGAGTGCTGGGACGAACAGTATGTTGTGGAGTGTGGGGACTCGATCTGCGAAAGGTCTCGCGCGGCGATTCTGCCGACAGCGTTTCGATACCATCAGGGCGATCGAGGTTGGGAAAGGGCTCATCGACAGTGAGAATGGGCCGTGGGCGTTCCTGCACAGCTCCCTTTCGCCACTTGCCTTCGTAAGCTGGCCAGGAATGGTCCGGTCGCTAAGGGGTCACGGTCAGCCAGAAGAGAGTAGAGAGACAGATAGCACCTACCACACACGCCAATTGTTCGAACACTTTATTCCCGAAGACGCCTTCTTCTTCAGCCGCTGTGCACCACTGCAAGAGAAAGTGTTCTTGTTCTTTGAAGAATGCCTGCCGTCTCGTACCGGGTTCGCGAAGTATAGGCCGAGCAACATCGGGTGGACGATCAGCCCAGTCCATCAGACGCCCGGTCATTGTGTCGATCTTAATGCCGGAGTTGTCTAACGCCGCGAGTTTTGCGGCTCCAGATAACTTCGACATAAAGGGTTGATAGGTACGGTTGTGTTCGCTGACCTACAACCGCGTGTTAGCTGACCCATCGCCGCCTACGATCCCAAATGTTGAGGCTTCTTACCTCTTTCATGACAGACCCTCTTCCTCCGCGGGTCGACTGTCACAGGATGCTCGGAAGATGAGCTTCGCACGAATGAAGCTGGCCTGGGCAAAGTTCTGAGGAGCGGGTCGCGAGTCCTCATTCGACAGTAGGAAAGGCTGACTACGGCTGCGTCGTGAGGGCAAGATGAGGGAGAAAAGCGAAAGGAAGATTCTCTTGCAGTGCCTGATGGTTGAACAGGCGCGGCCTTCAGCCTAAGACATGTGTCGGGAGGCGATTCCATTGTCTACGCGGTCTCATCGTGCGGTGGGGTGGCACAGAGCCACTCGCCCGCACGTCGAGCATCGCCAACAGGAGCTCTCCCAACTGTAAAACGCTGTTGTCTAAGATTTGGCAGACGGAATGCATGAATGTGGTGGAAAAAGACGGACACGAGCGCATGCCAAGGCTAACGCGATACATACAAGTCAATGAACCACCAGAAAAATGAATGTCACCTTGTATTGAAGCGAAATCGAACGTCCATTTTACGAACTTTAGACTACGCGCAATTCTCGCTTGAAAGATTGATTGATCTCCTTGTTCGATGATATCCCGTTGGCAGACTCGACATAATGATGCGCCTCTACGCTCTACTGACGGAGCATATCTATAGAACGCATCCCATACTTTTCAACTAGAAGGGAACAAATCCGCGTGTCGCATAGTCGCGATCGTATTAAGCAACACACGCGACTTCCGGTGGACTAAAATTCTATGAAATTCGCTCGCGGCCTCGACCTCGGCACAGAGACGCGCATAGATTTAGACAGCAAAGAGCAGTGGACTAGTAAATATGTAACATCTGAAACCGGTCTCCACGAATTTCCGCGAGGCGCTCGACGGAGGGTATCGACCTCACTCAACCACCTCACCCGCCGCGCTCGTCACGCCTGACTCGTTTCTGGACGTCAGGAGGTCGACTGTTCCGGCGTGCCGGTACTGAAATGTTGTACCCGGAGCTTCACAATAGCCTCCATACTGCACTGAGTGAGTAGGAATGTCCATGGATTTTCGCGCCAGACGTCCCGTAAAAGTGGCTCGTCGAGGATTCGTTGGGGCGCTGGGTTAGGACTTTTGTGTCTCTGATACCACTGATGGTAGGCCGGGATGGACGAGTCGGTGGTAATGGCGTGCTGCTCCATGTTCGCAAGTGATGAGGCGAACCTCGTATATTGATAAATGAAGCCGTCGAGGTCTGGCGTGGCGATGCAGTATCCCCATCGAAGTAGAACACAAAGGTACGCGCAGAGGCCGGTGAATTGGTTAAATGAGAATTCGACTTGGTAAAGGGTTTCGAATCGGCGATGGACTTCTGCAGTCACTACCTTGTTGATGATCGGTTTTTTGGGAGGAGAACTGGTATGCGCGCCGCTATCAGAAAGTCGACGTTTTCGAGTTAACATAGCGCCAGGTGTGAGTTTGATTGATAGAGATGATAGGTAGAGAATTCGACGGTGCTTGATATGTTTTCGTCGCAGTTTGAGCCATATTATCCTACTTTCTGTACGCCATCACCGATTCAATATGTCTTAGAGGGATTAAGCGAGTTTCGGGCTCGGTGTGGTCTAGAATACTCTACCCGATGAATTTCTTTTGTATACTTGACTTGAATTTGATGGTCTTTCAATTCAAGACATTTTAGCTTTGTCTATAACCTCCTCCGGCCAGGCCTGATACGTGTTTGGAGAGGAATGCACGTGTTATTGGTGGGGCTGGCTTCTCATAATGGCCATTTGCAACACAGTCATTCGCGTAGAGCGCTTTATCAGTTCCACTGCTTTTGGGGTGGCTCTTATCGATTCCCTCGTCGACAAGTTGTCCGCCATCACCTCCAGCGGTAACAGGTAGGATTTCAGACAACTTCAAAGGTTGTCTCATCAGATCCTGTGTGTCTTCACAATACATCCTCATGAACAGCTCTCGGGTTTGTTGTTTGTTAGCAAGTGTGAACTTGATCTTCATATCGACCCTCCCCGGCCTGACAAGAGCGTCATCGAGTTTCTCCGGATTATTGGTGGTCATGACGAGCACTCGCCCCTCCTGCGAAGCGACACCGTCAATGGCATTGAGAAGCCCAGACATTGATACACCTTGGTTATTGAGACTGGGGCCCCGTCTTCCTGCCTCGCTTGCGTCGTTGGCACCTTTAACAGCTTGTGCTACCGCTTTGGCGATTGCAGACGCAGTTGCTGTGGCAACGTCTTCGTTCTCCTTCTTCTTCTTCTCCTCCTCCTTATTGTCTTCGCCATCCGCTTTGCGCTTGTTCATGCCCTTGTCGCCCTCATTTTTCTCTTCCTCCCCATCACCCTTCTTCCTCAGCACGCCCGCAGAATCAATATCTTCCAGGAGGACGACACAACGGCGAGGCAAGCTGTTGAACAAAGTGATGAGGTCCTCCTCGGTTAAGGTTGCTTCCGAAAGCGAAAGACAGTAGATATCCAAACCGAAGACGCCAGCCAACGCAAAGCTAAGGCTAGTCTTACCCGTTCCAGGCGGCCCGTGGAACAAATAGCCTCTTCGGTACGGAATACCACGGTTTGCGTACCATCTGGGCGTCCTGGGGTGGAGGAAATCGTTGATGTCCTTTAGAACCATTGCTTTTTGTGTGTCGTCAAGTACCACTGTGCCCATCGGTCGCGAAGGCCGCATCGCCACTTTGTTCCAAGCAGAGCGGCCTCTTCCACGCTGTTCTTTTGGACTGGGTCGACGGATGACGGTCTTTGAAGTTTGGTGAGCAAGGCGCTGATCTCGCGTCTCGAGGATCAAAGCCTTGATGGGTTCGGTTGATCGGCCAATCGTCGTCAAAACGATCCTATCCTCGTTTTGGACCATCATTCCCATGAAGCCACCAGGCACGCGCTCTTTGTCCACAGAGAACCAAAACAACCGTCCCTTGTGCCAGAACCGATGAAATCCAGTATGCGGTTGATAGAGTGGTGGACTACT
>Ga0335072_10000948_pt1 | contig 50218 bp, 44 predicted proteins | sample Lox_Sample_21_FD_206725 | JGI IMG/M metagenome (GOLD analysis project Ga0335072, IMG submission 206725) | Soil microbial communities from Loxahatchee National Wildlife Refuge, Florida, United States - Lox_Sample_2.1 | ecosystem: Environmental > Terrestrial > Soil > Wetlands | place: USA...
GAGCAGCTAATCTGGCTGCCAGCGCAGACTCCAGGGCATGATGCCCGGCCCTACTAAAACTCGAAGCGCAGGGCGAACTGCATCGACCGCGGTTCCAGTGTCCCCTGGTATTCTCCGAATGTCTGCGGCGATTCCAGACTCAAGCTCGGATTGGTGAAGTTCGGATGATTGAACAGGTTGAACGCCTCCGCCCGGAACGTCAGCCGCTTTCCTTCCCACGGCAGCTTGAACGATTTCGTCAGCGCCGCGTCCACGTTGAAGATCGGCGCCAGACGCAGCGCCGCGCGCGTCCCCGCACCCTCCGGCGGCTGATCCTGGAAATTGTTCGACGCGCTGGTGTTCGAGAAAACGCTCGGGATACCATTCTGATCGATGTGCACGCCGCCGCTTGGGGTGGGCGTGGTCATCACCGCAAGCGAACTCAGCCAGTAGTTGGTGTTGTATGCCAGATCGCCCTCGACGGCGGTCGGTAAAGGCGTGCTATAGCGCCATACGCTCGACACCTGCCAGCCGCCCACGATCTGATCCACCCACCGCGGCGCGGTATTCAAGATCGACTTCCCCTTGCCGAACGGCAGCGCATACAAAAAGTTGGCATTGAAGTTGCTTCGGATGTCGAAATCCGACGAGCCGCGGAACGCGCTCAGGTTGTAGATGTCCTGAATCGCCGCGCCCTCTTCGCCGGCACCCGCTTCGGTCGCCGACCCGTTGTCAATCGAATGCGAGAACGTGTAGTTGAAGTCGAACTGCAAACCGTTCGCCAGTTGGCGCCGCAACGCCACCGTGAGGCCGTGGAAATCGGCCTCGCCGGCGTTCATCCACATCGGCATGGTGCTGCCCTGCTGCGCGAAGAACGTGTAGCAGCCCGTCTGGCTGAGGCATCGGCCCGGAATATATTCGCCCGAGATGCGATCCGCCGCATGCAGGCTGTCCAGGAAACTGCTGCCGAAGACACCGTAAACGCTGTAAAAGTAATTGGCCGAAGCGCTGCCCGGAAAGTACGCGTTCTTGTACCCCGGCCACACATCGTTCACGAACGGAAGATTCGGCACCAGGCTGGGATTGTTCATCACCTCCTGCGCCACCAGCGCCGCCGCGTTATTGTACGGCACACCCGCCTGCCGCGCCAGCGAATTCGCCAGATTGTAAACCGTCTGCGCATTCTGCTGCCAGGTGATTCCCGATCCGGGATCTTTGTAATTCTCGTCCGGTGTGTAGACGTCGCCCTGCATCAGCAGCCGGCGCGACAACCGTCCCACATATCCCACCTCGAGCGCCACTTTCCCCGGCAGTTCGCGCGAGTAGTTGGCGTTGAACATCATCGAGTAGGGCGTCTTCAAATCGGGCGAGATGCCGAGGAACGTGCCGGTGATCGCCGCGATTGCCGGAGGCGTGTACGGAAATCCGCCCGTTGCCGCCGCTGGCAGGTCGGGGTATGTCCCGGTGTAGCGCGGCGATGTCGTGAAGCTATACGAATCGGGGAAATTGGTTGGGTTCGAGAGCCCCAGAGAACCGTATTGATCGAAGTTCACTACCAGGTCGTTTCCGAACTGATCGTAGGCAATGGCGCCGCCCACGCGCAGCGCTCCGCTCTTTCCGAAAATCGCGCCCAGCAGCCCGGTATGGCCCGTGGGAGCGTACGCCAGGCCGAAACGCGGCGCGAAGTTGGCGTTGTCCGGCGACCACCACGAGGGCTTGCCGTTCACCGGGCCGTTCAGCGCATAGCTGAGTGTGAAGTCGGACATCTGGTTGGCGGGCACGCCCTGCTCCTGTAATCCGTTGCGCTGCGCGAAATACTCGTTCAACGGCACGGTGGTGTCCACCTGCAACCCGTGTGCTTCGTAAGGCGGCCGGAAATTCTCATATCGCAGCCCGAGATTGATCGTCAGTTCGCGCGTGACGCGGAACGCGTCGCCGATATAGCCCGCGTAAGAATTCTCGATGAACTCGCGCTGCTGCGGGGTCCCTTGCGGCAGCACCTGTCCGTTCTTGCCGTATTGATACGTCACGAACACGTCGTTCAGAACGCCCAGCAGCATGGCCGACGCGTTGGTGACCGCGGTGGGATTCGCCAATTGCAGATTCGGATTGTTGAGCTGTCCCACCAGGTAGTTTTGAACCGAGGTGTCGATGTCCTCGCCCAAACCAATCAGCTCCGTGGCGCCATATGCATACAGCGGGTAGGCATTGGTGAAAGAAGATGTGTAGTTCTTGTTGTAGCGGAAGTTCAGCCCGGCGGTGACGGTGTGCTTGCCCCTGGTCCACGTCACGTCGTCCAGCAGGTTGTTCACCGGATTGACGCGACCCCTGGCGCGCGCGGCCCAATTCTCCAGCGGCGAAAGGGCCGTCGGCTCGAACTGGAATCCCGTGCCGGAAACGCCGGAAAGATTCTGTCCCAGCCGCGTCATTCCGTAGGTGAGGGAATTGATCAGCGTCGGCGTCACGATGGCCGTGTAGTGGAACGCAAATCCTTTGTTGTTGTCGCGCTCGACGGATGCCGGGGGCTGTCCCGGAAATTCCGCCAGAATCTGGTCGATGGTATTGTCTCCCAGCGTTCCGCGAATGCTGAGGGTGTGTTTCCCGGCGTCATCCAGCTTGTAATCCACTTTAGCCACCCACGACATGTCGTTCAGCCGGTCTGGAGCGTTGAAGCGGAACCCGCTGAAATTGAGCCCGCCATCTTGTCCGAATGCGGGATCGTTGCCCACGGGATATTGGTTCAAGATCTTCTGGTACGGCAGGTTCAATCCGATTCCCAACGGGTCGATCTGCGGAAGCTGCGACGGCCCGATGGATTGCACGCTGCCGTCGGTCAAAGGCACCAGAAGCGTGCCCTGCTTCAGAGTCTCCGAAGGCACGGCGCGCACCTGCGACACGCTGCTCGAATCGATGCGCTGCTCCCAGTTGACGAAATAAAACAGCCGGTCTTTCCTGACCGGCCCGCCGATAGAGGCTCCGAACTGATTGCGCACGAGTTGTTGCACGGGCACGCCGGACTGGTTGTTAAACCAGGTGTTCGCCGAAGTCGCGGTGTTGCGGTTGTACTCGTAGAGCGATCCGTGGAGTTCGTTGGTGCCGGTCTTGGTCACGAGCACCACCTGTCCACCCGAAGACCGCCCCTGCGAAACACCGTCGCCGCCCACCGTGACGCGAAATTCCTGCACCGAGTCGAGCGGAATCGGCAGCACCGAATTGAAGCCGGCGTTGACGTTGTTATTGTTGCCGTTCACGCCCTGGTACGAATTGCCGGTGGTCGAATTCTGCGCCACCAGGCCGGCGGTCTGGTTGTCGTTCACGTCAACGCCGTCGAGCGTCACGTTGTTGGCGTCGCGGCGCGCGCCCATTACCTCGCCGTTGGTCGTCACGCCGGGTTGCAGGCTCAGCAACTGCACCACGTTGCGCGTTTCGAGCGGAAGCTCGCGCACCTGCTGTTCGGAAAAGGCGTTGCCCACCGAGGCGTCCACGGTGTTGATGGCCGAGGTCTCCGCGCTGACGTTGACGGTGTCGGCGGTCCTCCCCAGTTCGAGCCGGATGTCGAGAGTCGCCGGAGTATTGACGAGGAGTTGCACATCGGTGCGTGTTGCGGGCGTGAACCCGGTTTTTTCCACTGTGACTTTGTAGGTTCCGGGAACCACTTGTAAAAACTGATATTCACCCTGCGGATTGGTAAGGGTTTCGCGATGGAATCCGGTGCTGGTGTTGGTCAGTGTGACCACCGCGCCGGGAATAACCGCGCCGTCGGGATCGGTGATGCCGCCGCGCAGCAATGCCGAGGATTGCGCGTAGGCGCTGAACGCGCCGGCCGACACCAGTAGGAGAGAAACGAAACGAATGCCACGTAGTAAGGTCATGGCCGCAACTCCCGTTAAAGTTGAGGTATTGCGAGAGACGAACTCGCTACACGTGGCGGCACACCACTTCTACCGGGAGCCTGCGGCTCGGTGCACCAGGACGGCCTACCACCCCTACGAAGGCTGGTACGCCGATTATCGGGTTACGCTGCCGGTAAGTCAACGGCTAACGCGATAGAAACTTTTTATTTACTCTACAATTCGGCGCAGATTACCGGGCCGCGACCGCGAGCGGTGCTGGTCGACTAATTGTGTACTGCGACATATAGCGTCTGCGTACCTGGCACGCCGTTGAGCGTGAACGTGATGGGTGTCTGGTCGTTGTTGGGAACGTTAGGCACCATGATGTTGAACTGGTAAAGGCCGACGAAATTCGGCGCCAGCCCAAAGTAACTCAGGGTGGCTGGACTGTTGCCGAACATCACTTGAACCGGCAAGGCCAGCGAGTTCGATTGCCCTTCGATCTGTCCGGGAACGAGGGCCGGAGTTACCGCTCCGAAGCCGATGCCGTAAACCACGATCGTGTCGCCCGGCTTGGCCTCGCGGGAAGGCACGCCGGCAATCGCTCCGGGTGGAATCGCGAAGGTCTGGCCATCGAGGAAGAGCGCGGCGAGATATTGGTAGCCGGCGATCGAAAACGACGGGGGCGCCAGAAACCCGGGCTCCGCCGGATGCACATCGATTAGGAACGGCAGGCTGGCGCCCGTGGCTGTCTGCACGACCACTGGTTGCATCCCCACAGGGACATTTCCGGGGACGAGGGCATTTACCTGTCCCGAACTGATGAAGTAGATGTACGCCGGAACGCCTCCGATGGTGACGCTGGTTCCGCTGAGGGAAGTGGGAGCCGTCGTGCCGTTAAAATCCGCGCCGGTCCATTGGCGAGTCTCGGAGGCGAGGTTGGCGCCATAAATTTCCATCCAGGTGCCCGTGGTCACGGCGTCGAACGCGCCGAATGCGCCGGCACTGATCACGGTTTGCGAGATTTCCGGAGCGACATTGCCGTTGGATCCGAATATCAGGGACAGGCTGTCGGCGAGGCCATCGTTATCCGACCCGTCCGTACGCGTCATGGTCATGAGGATATGCACGAACCGGGTTCCAGCCGGCACCGTTCCGGAGGTGCTGCGTTGCAGCAGCGAGCTATTGCCGTTCCGGTCGGCGGACATGACCGGACCCAACGTCGATGTAGAGAGCACCGTGCCATCCCATTTCTCGAATTGCGCGTTTAGAACGCAGTTATCGTTCTGATCGGAGTATCCGCCGAGCCAGGCTGAAAACGTAAACGGAAGATTGCCGGCATCGATCAGGCTGGCGGCCGAAGAAACATCGATATCCTGATACCCGGTGGCTGCCGGATTGGAAGAGTCGGTGACCGAGTTTCCGCCATAAAAGTAATTGGCGTTGGAATCGGCGGGGACCGCGGCCACCTGATAGAGATCGCCGCTGTCGTCCTCATAGGAATCGGCCGTGAGATAGGCGCTCCGAACCCAACCGGAGAGATCGGCCGACCTGTCGCTTGGCGCATTGGGATCCCAGCCCGTGGAAGCATCGGCTCCGGGGTTGGCGATCAGGTTGACTCCGAGCAAAGATTGGGCCGAGCCGGGAGCGTGCAGGATGAAGGCCAGATTATCGGCGAAACCCTCGTTTTGCGTCCCTGGCGACGGAGTCATCGTCAGCGTCACAGTGGCTTTACGCGTTCCGGCGGGGACCGGGCCGATCGACCGGCGGAAATATAATCCGGCCTGTTGATCGCGGTCATCGGGTCCGACTCCACCGACCGTCACCGAGCCGAGCGAAGTCCCGCCGGCGTTCTGAAAGGACACCGTCAACGTGGCGTTGTCGGTATCGTTGCCATAACCGCCGAAATACCCGGAGACCTCGTAGGTCGCGCTGCCGGCGTCGATGGTAGCGGCTCCGGAACTCAGATCCACCGCGGGGTTCTCCGTAAAGGTACAGATGTCAGCGGGCTCCCCACCGGCGAAATAATTTAGCCCTGCGCCTCGCGGCACGATATCGGTCTGCTGGATGGCGTTGACATTTTTGAATGCCGACTGGTAGGCGTAGACGTCACAACCTCCGGTGCGCAGCCAACCCGGAACACTGGAGACGGGGCTCGTGCCATCGCCGCCCGGTCCGGATTCCGCCCCGCCATTGACGATCAGATTGCTTCCGAAGATCCCCTGGGCGCTTGCCAAAGAGGCCGCCAGGGCGGCAAGCGACAACAACTTGAGGGGTAAGGCGGCGTCGAGACGGGGAAATCGATTCATTTCAGCACTCCTATCCTGGATGTGTTTTGCGAGTGGAAGAGCAACTCACTCACAAATTGTTAACGCAGGAAAATGAGGCCGTCCGGCTCTCGGAAGTGTGAAAAATTGTCCGCATTCCCGCGGCAGGTGCTACTCTCCGCTCTGCTGCAACAATTTCGCCACCAGTCCGGTCCATCCGGTCTGATGGCTCGCGCCCAAGCCCTCCCCGGTATCGCCGTGGAAGAATTCGTAAAACAAAATCAGGTCGCGCCAGTGCGGGTCGGAATGGAACAGTTCGTTGCTGCCGTTCACGGGGCGGCGGCCGGAGTCGTCTTTCAGGAACAGCCGCGCGAGTCGCCGCGAGATTTCCGCCGCGACTTCCCAGAGCGTCATCATGCGGCCCGATCCGGTGGGGCACTCCACGCGGTATTCGTCGCCCAAGTAGTGGTGGAATTTCTGTAGCGACTCGATCAGCAGGTAATTCAGCGGAAACCAGACCGGTCCACGCCAGTTGGAGTTGCCGCCGAAGATCCGGGTTTGCGATTCGCCCGGCTCGTAATCCACACGGTGCTCGGCGCCATCGCTCTTTAGAATATACGGATGGTCTTTATGGAATCGCGAAACGCTGCGAATACCGTATGGCGAGAGGAACTCGTTCTCGTCCAGCATCGGTTTCAGAATTCGCGTGAGTTGTGCCGGCGATGCGATGGAAAGCAGGCGGCGCTCTCCTTTTCCCGGCACTACCATCGAGGCGACATTCTTCGTCAGGTCGCGGCGGTTGGCGACAAACCATTCCACCCGGCGCTTGAACCCCGGAAACTGATCGAGCAGCCGCGGCTCCAGGGTCTCCACCGCGAAGAGTGGAATCAGCCCCACCACCGACCGCACCTTCATGGGCACGTGCTGGCCATCGGGCATGTGCATTACGTCGTAAAAGAAACCGTCCTGGTCATCCCACATACCTTCTCCGTCGTCGCCGAGATGATTGATGGCGTTGGCGATGAAAAGGAAGTGCTCCCAGAATTTGCTGGCCACGTCTTCATAGGCCGAATCGTCGCGCGCCAGTTCCAACGCGATGGTGAGCAGGTTCAGGCAGTACATGCCCATCCATCCGGTGCCGTCGGCCTGCTCGATATAGCCTCCGCCAGGAACGGGCGCACTGCGGTCGAAGACGCCGATGTTGTCCAGGCCCAAAAACCCGCCCTCGAAAACGTTGCGGCCCTCGGTATCCTTGCGGTTCACCCACCAGGTGAAATTGAGCAGCAGCTTATGGAACATGCGCACCAGGAACGCGCGATCCGCCTTGCCGCGGCGCTTGTGCTCCATCTTGTACACGCGCCACGCCGCCCAGGCATGCACCGGCGGGTTGACGTCGCCAAAGGCCCATTCGTACGCCGGGAATTGCCCGTTCGGGTGCATGTACCACTCGCGGGTCATGAGCAGCAGTTGTTCCTTGGCAAACTGGGAATCTACCAGCGCCAGTGGAACACAGTGGAACGCCAGGTCCCAGGCGGCGTACCAGGGATACTCCCATTTGTCCGGCATGGAAACCACGTCGGCGTTGTACAAATGGGTCCACTGATGATTGCGTCCCTGCCAGCGTTGGGGCGGCGGCGGAGGCTGGCGTGGGTCGCCGGTCAACCAGTCGCGCACCACGTAGTGGTAAAACTGCTTCGACCAGAGCATCCCGGCGAAAGCCTGCCGCATGACGGCGCGCGCGTCGATAGTCAGATCGCGCGGCGTGACCGTGGCGTAGAAGTCGTTGGCATCGTCGCGGCGGTCGACGATGGTCTGGTCGAACTCCTCGCCGAAGGGATGCTCCGTCTCCTGGTTCGTGAGACGCAGCTGCAGCGCGGCCGATTTGCCGGCGTCAAGGGTGAGTCGATAATGTGCCGCTCCCTTGGTGCCTTGGCCCTCGGGATTGACCGCGGCACGATTGCCGTGGACCACAAATTCGCCAATGCCATCCTTGAAATGACCCGGATCGCCGAAGTTCCAGAGGCGCGGCGCATTGGTCTCGTTTTCGGTGAACAGGAATTCGGGGTTCTCGTTCGCGTACAGCCAGCGGCGGCCGTAATACGGCTCGTCCAGTTGGATCGTGCACGGCCCGCAACGCCGCATCTCCGGCCGCTCGTCGGTGTATCCCCACGACCAGCGATTACGGAACCATACCGTCGGCAGCACGTGGAGCGCGGCGGCTTCCGGTCCGCGATTGAAAACCTCGATGCGGATCAGAATATCTTCCGGACCGGCTTTCGCGTACTCCACGAAGACGTCGAAATAGCGATTTTCCGCGAACACTCCGGTGTCGAGCAGTTCATACTCGGGATCTTCGCGCGATCTCCGCCGGTTTTCATCCAGGAGTTTGGAGTACGGAAATTCGGCCTGCGGGTATTTGTACAGGCACTTCATGTACGAGTGGGTAGGCGTGTTGTCGAGGTAGAAATACTGCTCCTTGACGTCTTCGCTGTGGTTTCCCTCATTGCCGGTGAGCCCGAAGAGCCGCTCTTTTAAGATGGGATCGCGGCCGTTCCAAAGCGCCAGGGCGAAGCAGATGCGCTGATGCCGGTCGCAAATTCCGCAGAGCCCGTCCTCGCTCCAGCGATAGGCGCGCGAGCGCGCCTGTTCGTGCGGGAAGAACTCCCACGCCGTCCCATAGGCGCTGTAATCTTCGCGTACGGTGCCCCACGCGCGCTCGCTCAGAAATGGACCCCAACGGTTCCAGTGCGCGCGACGGGCGCGGCTCTCCTCCATCCGGACGTGCTCGCGGATGATCATGAAATTCCCCTCTTACTGAGCCGCGGCCCCGCGGGAACGGTGCTTTTTCGTGAGCAGCGACGGCAACTGCTCGCTCCCTCGCGGCCGCGGCCCATCAGCATCAGACGACCATCATCCGGTGGTCCGGGCACTCCAGCTCGATGGCGCTGTAGATGTGGTCCACCAAATCCAGTCCGTGCCTGGCCAGGAACGGCAGGATCGAATACAGCCGCTCCTGCAAATGACGCTCCGGGAAAATCAGACCGTAGAGAGAGCTTGCCTCGGCACTGGCGCGCTCGCTGCGGCGCATGGCTTCCCGCCCAACTTTGCCTTCGATTTTCGAGATCTGGTGGGTGATCTTGCGCTTGCTGCGATCGAGGGCGCGCGCCAGCGTGGGATCGAAGCGGAGCAGATCGCCGCGCACGCGCTCGACCGCGTGGTCCACCGCCTTCGACGCTTCCTTCATCGACGCATGCAGTTCGGGCGGCACCAGACGGGTGGCGATCCGTTCGCGCAGGGCGTCTTCTCCCACGAAAAAATCGGGGAGGGCGAGCCCATAACGCATCATCAGCTTGTCGCTGTGCTGATCGAGAATGGTGAAGCCGGTGCGCGGCACCACCACCGGCATGCGCCCCAGAATCGAGGTGTAGAGCACCTCCGATTGGGCGAGGTAAGCCGCTTCCGCGGGCCCCATGATGACGGCGGCGGTCGGCAGGATGGAATCCTGCACCACCGGCCGCAGCAGGGCATTGGGGGAGAGCGCTTGCGCGCGATCAGCCAGCTCCGCCGTGGAAAATTGGCGGCCATTCTGCCCGAACTCGCTGCCTGTGCGGCGCAGCGCGAGCCGCTTGCCGTTCTCCAGAAGAAAAACGAACGACGTTTGCTCTTCCACGTGCACCTGGGCGTGATAGCCGGCGGCAATCAAATCGCGATTCCGCTCGAGCATGCGGCGCGTGAGATCGCCGTGACTCTCCACGGCGGCGCGCAGGGCGGGGGCGGCGAGGGCGCGAAACTCGGGAAGCATCGGGTCGAGTTGCGGGATATCCAGCCGCCCCAGCAGTTTTCGCAGCAGCTCGCCGAATGCCGCGCCCATGGTATTGCCGCCGCGGTAAGCTTCCTCGACAAGATCGGCCACTTCGTCGCCGAACGGCATGCCTCGCAGGGCGGTGCGCAGTTCGTTCACCGGCGGCGCCATCAGAGTCACCGTTCCGGCCGGTTGCGCGCTCGCCGACCGGCGCATTTCGAGTTTTACCGGACGATGTTGGGCGTCGAACACCCAGGCGTGGTTTACTTCTGCAAAATCGTGGTCTTCGGTGGCTAGCCAGAACACCGGCACGGCGGGGATGCCGTTGGCGTTCAGCCATTCGGCCAGTCGCGCGGCGTGGAGGGCTTTGAAAATGGTATAAGAAGGTCCCGAAAACAGGCCGACCTGCTGCCCGGTCGCCACAGCCACAGTGCCCGGCCTGGCCAGGCGCGCCAGCGCCGGGCTATCGCCATTCTGCTGGCGCAAAGCCGCAACCAGCGCCGCGCGCTGCTCGTCGCAAAAGCGGATTTCCGCCGCCGCGGCCCGAAAAGACGCCAGGTCGCGTATGGGATGGCGATAAAAGGCTGCGGTTTTATCGGGATGATAGAAGGTGTCCGCGGCGAGGGCAGTGGTATGCGGCAGTTCTGTCTGGCGGACGCAGTAACAGTGCATGCGGGAATCAGCTTAGCAGATGATTTGGGCGCCGCGCAGGATTCACATGGGAACCAGATCGCTCGACCCGAATTCGCAACCGTCCACCAGGAACATGACTACCTCGTCGTCCCGCGCCATCAACCGGCGGTCGGCCTCGGCCGCTCTTCCCTGGGGGCTGGCCAAGGCTGACTCCGCCGCATCGGCGTCATCGAAGTGAAACGTCGCCATCAGGTGGAGATCGGGATTATCGAAACCGCCCTGTACGATCTCGTACTTCCGGAGCCCGGGTAGCAGTTTTGCCAGCGGCACATGAGTATCGAAATAGTGCGCGTCGAAAGCCGCGGTATCTTTGGGAGTCCGGTACATCATCACTACCCGAGCCATAAACAAGCCCTCACCCTCCCGAAGGTAACAGCCTCGAGAGATCGTTATAGATCACAAAAGCCACCAGCATGATGATGCAGACAAACCCGACCTTGAACACCAGTTCCTTGACGTTCAGGCTGAGATCGCGGCGCATCGTCATTTCCACCAGCAGCATGAGAATCGTCCCGCCGTCCAATACGGGGATCGGCAAGAGGTTAAAAATGGCCAGTTGCAGACTGACCATCGCCATCAGCCCCAAATAAACTGCCGGTCCCATTTCCGCCGCCATTCCCGATTCCTTGATCAGGGCAATGGGACCCGACAGATTTTTAGTAGACATGCGGCGTTCCACCATGCCTTCCAGCACCTTTTCCATCAGCAGGGCGTTCTTGCCATTCTCCCGCAGAGATTCACTCAGGGCGTCCGGCAGCGAGAGCTTGAGAGTTTTGTACGGAACCTGCGTGCCGGCCTGGACGCCGATCATCCAACGTTCGGGACCGTCCAGTTTGGCGAGGGTAGGTTGCACGTCCACCTGGAAGTTTTTGCCGTCGCGCTTGAGTTCCAGGTGGATGACCTTGCCGCCGCTGCCCTCCGTGATCTGATGGAATTTGACATTCGAATGAACCGGCTGGCCGTTTACCGAAACCAGCGTATCGCCGTCCTTGATGCCGGCCTTGGCGGCCGGGAAGTTGGGCTCGATTCGGCTAAAGACAACTTCGCCGCGTTCGTCCCAGCCGGCGTAGCCGCCACCTCGCGCTTCGTTAAATACGGGTGTGAGTGTGGTATCGAAGCGGTGCCCGTTGCGATCAATGGTGAGATGGAGGGGACGGCCGGCGCTGATGTCCACCTTCGGCTCGACATCGTCCCAGGTGGGATTAGGAAGGCCATCCAGCCGCACGATCCGGTCGCCATCCTGAATGCCCGCTTTGGCCGCCGGCGAATCGGCCATCACGTGGCCGATTTCGGCATTCGACAACTGGTCGAATCGGACCATGTACATGCCGGTCAGAATACATACGGCCAGCACCAGGTTCATGAACGGACCGGCAAAAGCGATGATCAGGCGCTGCCATCGAGGCTTGGAAAGGAAACTGCGTGGATCGTTGGCGCTCTCGTCGCCTACGAGTTCGCCCGCCATCTTCACGTAACCGCCGAACGGAATGGCTGAGAACCGGAAATCGGTTTCTCCCCGCTTGAAGCCGAACAGGCGCGTTCCGAAGCCGAAACTGAAGGCATCGATGCGGACATCGAACCAGCGGGCGGCGAAATAATGTCCCGCCTCGTGGATGTTGATCATCACGCCGATCAGGATCAGGAACCAGATGAAATATTCGATGGTGTGCATACAATCTCAGACCGTCACCGGGCCGGCTGCCCGGGCGGTAATCAATTCGCGCGCGAACTGGCGCGATTCCCGATCCATCTCCAGGATATCGCCGACGGTCCGGAGATCGCGCTCCGGCATCTTCGACAGTGTCTCCGACACAATTTCGTAAATCGCGGGGTAGCTGATATGCCCCGCAAGAAACGCTTCCACGGCTATCTCATCGGCAGCATTGAGGGTGCATGTTGCCGATTTGCCCGCTTCCTGGCAGCGATATGCCAGTTTCAGCAGGGGGAATTTCTGGAAATCCGGCGGCAGGAACTCCCACGTCCGCGCCTCCGACCATTCAATCCGGGGGACAGGCGCTTCCGAACGTTCGGGGTAGGTGAGCGCGTACTGAATCGGCATGCGCATGTCCGTCGCTGATATCTGGGCAAGTACGCTGCCATCGGTGTACTCGATCATGGCGTGCACTTTCGACTGGGGGTGAACCACGACATCCACCTGAGAAGGAGCGAAATCGAACAGCCAGCACGCCTCGATCACCTCGAAGCCCTTATTCATCAATGTGGCGCAATCGATGGTGATGCGTTTTCCCATCTTCCATGTTGGATGATTGAGCGCCTCTTCAGGCGTCACGGCGTCGAGTTTCTCGCGCGGCGTATTGCGGAAGGGACCGCCGGAAGCGGTGAGGATCAGCCGCGACACTTCTTTACGATTGCCCGCCCGCAGGCACTGGTGGGCCCCGTTATGTTCGCTATCGACCGGCACCAAAAGGGCTCCCGAATTCCGTACGGCATCCATCACCAGTTTGCCGCCGGAAACCAGCACTTCCTTATTGGCCAATCCGATGCGTTTACCGCGAAGGATGGCCTCATATGTGGCTTGCAGGCCGGCGACCCCCACAATCGCCGAAATCACAATGTCGATTTCTTCAGCAGTGGCGGCGGCAACGCGAGCCGCATCCCCAGCCGCAAGTTCCGGCCAGTCTGCCCGCGCCAGCCCCAATTCCTCGAGCCGATTACATAGACGGTTGAGAGCGCTATCGGTTCCGATGACTGCAACTTTGGGACGGAATTCCAGAATTTGGGCGGCCAGGAGGTCGGCGTTGGCGCCAGCCACTAAGCTATACACCTGATACTGGTGTCGATTGCGCCGCACGACGTCGAGAGTATTGGTTCCGATGGAGCCGGTGGAACCCAAAAGGGCGAGAGTTTTCATGGACGGCGCCGTTACCCGGGATATTCCGCCATCATATCACGCTGCTCTGCTGGGGTCCGGCTTTCGACCTCTAATCCCCTCCTTTTTGAGGGTGCCGGGGAGGATTGCTTCAGGGGTCTTTTTTTATTAGAGGTTAGTCTCGCTTTGGTGGGAGTTGCCTCCCCGGCTTACTTCCAATAATAGTAGATTCTGTTTTTGGAATCAACAAAAATCTGTATTTTTTTATTCGGCTTCTACTTTGACCCCCACAAGATCCTCTAAAACGTTGATAGTAGAACACATATCCTCCTCGCCGTGGCCCGCCGAGATAGCTGCCTGGAAGAGCTGATGGGTCAAAGAGGTTAAAGGAAGAGGCACGCCAAGTTCCCGGCCGGAATCAAGCATTAACCCGATATCTTTGTGCATCCACTTGGTCGAGAAGTTAGCCGTAAAGTCGCGCCGCAAGACGAAGGGGGCTTTATAGGCGATTAAACCCGACTTCGCAGCGCTATTGTCGAGGATTTCGAGCATCAGTTTGGGATCCACGCCGCCCTTGAGCGCCAGGACCATACCTTCGTTGAAAGCCATCAGAATGTTCGAAAGAATCAGGTTCTGGGTGAGCTTGGCTTGTAGTCCCATACCCGGTCCGCCGCAATAGTACAGGCGCTTACCCATTGGTTCGAAGAATGGCTTGGTTTTATCGAATACCCCGCGGTCGCCTCCGATCATGAACGTCAGGGTGCCGCCGCTGGCGCCGGGAGTCGAGCCGGTACATGGAGCGTCGAGAAAATCAACGCCCTTGGCTTGGAGCGCCTCTCCGATTTTCCGGCTCTGGCTCGGGCTGACGGTGCTGGCATCGGCGACCACGGTTCCGGGATGCGTTCCGTGGATGATTCCGTTAGCACCGAGGATAACTTCGGTTGCCATTTCGGTGGTGCCGACACACAGGAAAATAGTGTCGGAATTCTCTGCCACCTGGCGGGGTGTATTGCAGGCCAGGCCTTTCTCTTCCGCCGCTAGCCGGCGTGCTTTTTCGGAAGTGTTGGACCAGAGCGCCACTTCATGTCCGGCGCGGAGAAGATTGCGGGCCATGGGGTAGCCCATGAGTCCCAGTCCCAGAAAGCCAAGTTTTGCCATAGAAACGGATTGTAGCGCTATGCGAAGAAGGCTCGCCACGTGGTAGCCACGAGCGCGTGCGTCACCATACTGGCGCGTATACTATTGGCTTCGTTTCGCGCGTGCCCGCAGAACCATCCCAGGATGGCGGCCACCAGCGCCAGCTTGAAGTTGGGAAACCCTCCGAGCCAGAGATGCAGCAAACCGAATATGATGGACGTGGTCCATAGGGCGCCCGAACGGCTCGCGGTCCAATCCTCCATCCACTGTTGCAAAACGCCACGCACGAAGAATTCTTCCGAAAGCGAGGCAACCCACAGCATTCCAAGGAAAGTGGCGGCGATATACCAGATGGGTTTAGGTGCGGCCAAGCGGGCGGCTCGCATCACCAGCGCCAGCGGGAGCCCGATCGGGATGAAATAGAGAAAATGAACCATGCCGATGCGCCATTCGCGGCGGCGAGGGATGAATCCGTAGCCTGTTTCGGGAACGCGGCGTTGCAGGATGAGAGCCATGACCGCGATGGAAATCATGGAAAGATGGGGGATCACGATGACGTTTTTCAGGTCGTGGAATTCCGGGTGCAGCGGCGTGTAGATGGGATTGAAGTAGCGCCCCAAGAGGACGGCGGCCCACAAAGCCAGGTAGGCGGCATCGACGATTCGCGAGGCAGGCAGGACAACAAACCACAAGCTCAGCGCCAGGGCCAACGCGGAGACGCGAATCAGACCGGTCCAGGTGAACGAAATGGCGCCGGCGCAACAGGCAAGGTAAGGAAGCACAGCCGCGGCGAGGGCGAAGATCGGGAGGCGGGCGCCCGCGAGCCGTTCGCGCAGCGGGGGAAAGGCCGGCACCAGATAGAATGGGTATTCTAAGAGAAAGGCCGCTACAACCGGCAAAGCCGCCCAGCCCGGGATGGCCTTCGAACGAGCGTACAGGATGCCCGCCAGGCCTAACACACCCCAACCGATCAGCAGCGCCGCCCGGAAGCTGCCGAGTGATTTGGCCATCGGCCTCATTCTAGCATCGGTGCTGGTGGCAGCCCCGATCTGCGCTCAAACGGCGGACGATCCGCCGCCGAATCTGGCGAAGCTGGTAGCGCACCGGGAAACCGAAACCGTAGCGGAACGGAACGAGTACACATACCGGCAGACGTTCACGCTGCAGGAACTCGACGACCATGGCGGCGAGCGCGGGGAATATAAAGAAGTGCGCGACATCGTTTTTTCCCCGGCCCATGAACGCAGCGAGGAGATCATTGGCAAACCCATCAACAGCTTGAAGCTTCTCGCTTTGACCGAGGAAGATTTTCGCGATATCCGCGAAATCCAGCCGCTGACTTTGAGCGAAGAGCAGCTCTGGAATTACGACACCAAAATTCGCGGCGACGAAACGGTGGACGACGTGGACTGCTGGGTGCTTCAGATCAAGCCGCGCCAGATTCTGGAGGGCCAGCGATTTTTCGATGGGCTGCTCTGGGTGGATAAGAAGGAGTACAACATTGTGCGGCTGGAGGGACGGGCCGTGCCACAGATTTACAGCCGGGGGCAGGAGAATTTGTTTCCGCGATTCACCACCATCCGCAAACCGGTGGACGGCAAGCACTGGTTCGCTTCTCTCACCCTTGCCGACGATACGCTCGAGTTCCGCAACGGACCGCAGCGCGAAAAACTAACCATTACCTACAGCAACTACAAGCGGTTCAACGTGACCTCGACCTTCACCGTGAAATAGCGGCTGCCTTAGCCCAGGTAATTGAAAAGGCTGGAGTGCGGCATCTGGCCCTCCATTTCCATGGCTGCCTGGAGCTGGGTGTTGGCCAAGCTAAGTTCCGAGGCGGCGCTGGGGATATCGGCGTCCTGGATGTTGCTGATTTCGGTCTCGAGCTGGATGTTGTAATTGCTGGCATAGGTATTGGCGCCCTGGATCTCGTCTTCCAGGTTGCCGTAAAAGGCCTGGGAAGTGTTCAGATGCACGGAAGCAGCCTGAAGCAGCGAAATCGAATTGGTGATGCCAGAGGTGTCGTTGTTGTTGAGCGCTGTCAGAAGGGTGTTGAGTGCGTTGAACACGTTGTCGGCGGCCGGGGCGCCGGAGACGGGATCCTGGTCGTCGAAGATCTGTTGGGCAGTCAACGAGGCTTGAAAAGTGCCGCCCGCGGGATTTTCGATCTGCCGGGTGGAGGCCGAGGTTTGCTGGGTGACGACAGGGTTGGCCTGCGTAGAGTCCCATGTGTATTGGGGCGTTTGATCCTGGTCGCCGCTGAAAATGAAAACACCCTGAACGTTGGTCTGGCTATTGGCCACCATCTGTTGCAAGATGGACTGCACCTGCTCGGCGAGGGCGGCGCGGCTGGTCGCAGTGGCGGTGGCGGTGGCCCCCTGAGTGGCCAGCGTCGTGGCGGTGTCCATGAGCTGAATGGAAGAGCTCAAAGCATTATCGGCGGCCTGTGCATTCGTCTGGGCAAGCGAGAGGTTGGCCTGGACCTGCGAGTTATGCGACTGATTGGCCCGCAGTTGCAGCAGATTGCCGATCTGGTCCGGCGCATCGGATGGAGCATTGACGGAGAGGCCGGAGGACACTTCGTTGCCGGCTTTGGCGATATTGTTCTCGATCTGTTGGATACCGTTCAGGAATTGAGCGGCTTGGGGATCGATGTTGCTGATCATGGAAATCCTCAACTGGTGGTGGACAGCATGTTCAGGGTGTCTTCGGTGAGCTGGTCCAGGACATTCACGAGCTTGGAGTTGGCCTCGTAAGCCTGCTGGAACTGGATCAGGATGGTGGCTTCCTGGTCCAGGGAGACACCCGAAATCTGTTGCCGGACGTTTTGCGCCTGCGTCACCGCGGCCTGCTGGGTCTGGAGGTTGGCGTTGGCGGTGTCGAGCAGGGTGCCCACGTTGGACGCCATGCTCGCATAAAACTGGGTGTAGCTGAGACCGTTGATTTCGTCGCCCGCGGTTGTAGGGTCCGCAAGCTGGGAGAGCGCCAGCGAGACACCATTCGAGACCTCGGGCGGACCGGGACTGATGGCCGCCAGTTGTGACGGCGTGATGGTGGAGCTCACCTGTAACGTTTGAGCGACATTGGTCGGATTGGTGGTGTCCCACGTGAACAGCGGCACGCCGGCTACCGGCGGCGGTCCGCTCGACTGGTAACCGTTCGTCAGGAGTGTGTTGACGTTGCTCGCGAACGACTCCGCCAAGGTATTCAGGCTGCCAACCTGCGTTCCGTCGCCGAGATAACCGGGCAGGACCACATTGGCAGTGTTGAGCAGGGATCCAAGCTGGCCGGAAGTAGTGTCGGAGGTTATATCGGTACCGTCCGATGCCAGCAGGCTCAGGTGAGGGGGCCCATTGGGATTGGCGGAACTTGCGCCCGGCGAGACGGTCCCAGCGCTGAGCGCGAATGCCTGATTCTGCATTACCAAGGGTGTCTGGCCATTGAGCAGGACGACCCAGGTGCCATCGGCCTGTTCGGTCGCGCTGATGCTGCCATCGTTCGACAACTGATCGAGCGTCGAGTGGATCTGGGCGTCCAAGCCGGCATCGTTCCGGTCGCCGTTCATGATCTGCTGGTTGAACCCCGCCAGTTGGGTGGAAAGCTGGTTGACCTGATCGACGGTGGATTGGAGTTGCAGCTGGGTATTCTGCGCCGCGGTTTCGAGACCGGACGCGGTTTCACTAAATGCGCTGGCCACGGCGGTAGCCTGCTGGATTACGTTTTGCTGCGCCACACTGCTATCCGGTGTCTGTCCCCACGCGGAGAAGGCGCTGAACAGGTTATTGAAGGCCGCGGAGATCCCGGAATTGCCGGAGATGTCGAATAAAGACTGGATGGAAGTGAGGCTGTTTACATCCTGTTGTGCTTGCCCCAGGAGCGTAGTTTGTTGTTGGACGGCTTGCTCGGCGTATTGGTCACGGGAACTGATCACCTGGCCGGCTTGAACGCCGCCCGGGAACCCCTGGCTGGGATTGAATTCGAGAGGCACGAAGTTCTCGGTTTGCACGGCGTAGTCGGGAGTGGAGGCATTGGCGACATTGTTCTGGACGACCGCGAGAGCTTCGGTGAAGGCATCGAGCGCGCCGCTCGCGGTCAATAAGGAGGAGGTAATGCTCGCCATAAGGTCGATCCTATCCGCGGCAGCAGATGCGGCCTTGGCGGGAAACCGCGGCGGGCGCACCGCTTGGAGTATAGCCGCCGCTCATGACCCCGAGAATGCGCTCCCAGCCCTGGTAAAAAACGGCCAGCTTTTGAAGAAGCCGGCGGGCATAGAGAACTTCGGCGCGTAGTGCGCGCGCGGTGGAGCGGTCTGCCTGGGCCGGAACGGCGGCGATCGAGAGGAGTTCCTGTAATGCGTCGCGCGCTCGCTCGAGGGCGTTCTGGCAGTGTTGCAGAGTTTCGGGGGTAGCGGCAATCAGCAGGTCACAGGCCCGTTGCACTTCCGCTCGGGCTGTCGCCAGCCGTTCCGCGCCCGACGCGGCGTCCATTTAGTGTGCTCCGCTGAGCGCTTGCGCCACCATACCCTGGCTGACGGCTTTGGAATCGGGGTGGTAATCGCCCGCCTGGAATTCAGCAGCCAATTGCTGCACTTTGCTGGCGCGACTGGAGCCATAGGCGGCCAGCGCGCGGGTCACGCTGGCCAACCCGCTGGAAAGCTCCACGCGGTCGCCGGAGGCCGTGGCCGACTGCGAGGAGCCCGCGGCGCTATCGCGATCTACCTTTTGTGTTTCCTGGGAGCGCCCCGACTCCGCGGATGCCGCTCCCGTCAGATCCCGATCATAGATTCTCATGCGCCATTTCCTTCCGGCTACTATTCATATCGGCAGGGAGGTGCACGGACTTTAGTGGTATCACATTGCCATTTGTGAACTTTCGCCCTAAAGTACGGCCGCCGTCCGCCGATGGTTGGGTTGTGAAGTTTCGCAAGGAAAGGCGTCTGCTCTGGCTTGGCCGGGGGACCTTCAACTCGTGTCAATGGCCTTTGCTTTCTTCAGGCTACGAGATTAATGGCAGCTTTCCGGAGGGGGCTCCGCAAGAACTGGCGCGGCAGCCTTATCTGGCGGTGGTGCTGGATGCGCCGGCATCGGACCCGCGCACCTTGGATTGGTTGGAAATGATACAAAAGGCCGCCGCGGATCTGCCGGTTCTGCTCCACGACCCAGGCGCCTCGGCATCGGAGGCGGTTTGCCTGGCCCGCCAGGGTATCTGGCAGTTTCTGCCCCCGGATGAGGAAGCCATCGTCCTGCTCGACGAGCTTTGGGATAGCGACCCTGCCCCCGGCGAAGGCGATGCGGAGGATTGGGAGCAGTTGCTTGTGGGCGACGGAGCCGACATGCGCCAGGTCCGGCAGACTATCCGGCTGGTCGCGGATAGGCGGTCGACGGTTTTGGTGACGGGTGAGACTGGCACCGGAAAAGAACTGGCGGCCCGCTCGCTCCATCTTGCCGGACAGCGGAAGCGTTACCCTTGGGTGGCGGTGAATTGCAGCGCACTTCCCGAGAATTTGTTGGAAGCCGAGTTGTTCGGCCACGTCAAAGGGGCATTCACGGGCGCGGTCCAGAATCGCGTCGGGAGATTCGAGCAAGCCCAGGGAGGGACTCTGTTCCTGGATGAAATCGGAGACCTCGACCCCGCTCTGCAAGCCAAACTGCTGCGGGTGGTGCAGGAAAGGGAGTTCTCGCGGCTGGGGAGTTCGGAAATCCTCCGCCTGAACGTGCGGGTAGTGGCAGCTACCAACCGCGACTTGGAGCAATCGGTGGCCCAAGGACGGTTTCGCGAAGACCTTTATTATCGCTTGAACGTGGTCCCGATCCGCATGCCGCCGCTGCGCGAACGGCGGGAGGATATTCCGCGGCTGGCGCCGCATTTTGTCAGAAAGATCTGCCGTCTCGAGGAAATACCCCTCAAGCGGATCACCGCGCGGGCCATCGAAAAGCTGGCCGAGTATTCGTGGCCGGGAAACGTCCGCCAACTGGAGAACCTGGTGGAAATGGCCGTGGCGCTGAGCGGGAGCCGGGAACTCCTCGACGCTCGGGACTTCCGGTTCCCCGCGGCCCCCGCGCCGGCAATCGGCGCGATTTCCGGTCCGGTCATTTCCGTGCCGGACCACGGGATGGATTATGAACGGACGCTGGCGCGGATCGAGCGCAGTATCCTGGAGCAGGCGCTCGAAAAGACCGGCGGGAACAAGAAAGCCGCGGCCGACATGCTCGGCCTCAAGCGCACGACACTTTCGGCCAAGGTGCGGCATTTGGAGCCGATGACGAATTGAGCCGGAAGCTGGAAGCCAGGTGCGCCGTCCTTCTAACCTATGACTCCTCGCTGTGGGAACTCTGAAAGGCCCTTTGCGGCATAAGCTTCCACCTGCCGGAAGGCTCGCTGCGGCAGTTGCTCAGGCTTGCACCGTCGCTTGGGCGCTTTCGACTACCTGCCAGCCGAGTTGTCTCGCCTTCGCCTTTAAGTTTTAAAAGCGGCGGTGCGGATCGCCCGGTAACGCTTTACGCCCGCCCCACCTTGGCATGCGGCAGCGCCGTAGGCTGCCGCTGGCTCCTGGCTTCTGCTACCACAAATAATCTTTGGCGGCCTCGCGCTTGTCGTAGCCATCGAGCACATGGACCACGCGGATTTTCTTCAGCGACACCGGCGATAACTGCCCGATGGGGATATAGATAATGGTGCGGTCCACGCGGGAGGCGATGGTTTTGAAGATGCTGCGCGGCGGCTTGGCGGCCACGTAGACCACGAAGTGATGAATCGAGTAATCGAGGGCGGCGAGCAGCAGTTGCTCGGATTTCGACTCCGCGAACTCGTAATCGACGTCATGCCACACGTCGTACATGCGGCGCGGCGGAAGGCTCATGAGAAAACCGCCGTACTCGGCGCGTCCGATTCCGGGCCCCACCATGTTGTCGAACGGGAACGTGGAATAGAAGGCCATGTCGGACTCGTTCTGGTTTTCGCCCAGCCAGGTAGTAGTGTAGGGATAGCGATTGTCCCGGTCCTCGTCGAAGATCACCACGATGGATCCGACTTCCCCGTGGATCTTCTGAAACTGACGGACGTAGATCCTGCCCTCGTACCATTTGCGGATGGTCTCGCGCATATCGACGCCGTCGAAGAGGGATGTGGTGAACGGCTCCACGCGCACGCGTTCCTCGGAGAGGATGCTTTTGCCTTTTTGCTTGAGGTAGCGGCCATAATCCTCGATCACGAGATCTTCCGGCGGATACGAACAGATGCTGGTGCCGTCGAGCTGGCTGGCCCATTCGCCCGGGATTTTCTCTTTTTTGCGGGCTTTCAGGCCGTAGGGGCGGAGACGGCGCTTGGTGCTGGGCAGTCGGCGGCGAATGCGGATGCGGCGGGTATCCATCCAGACCTCGTCACCCGAAATGCGCACCGTCAGCAGGTTGGACGACGTCTGCTGCGGCGGGTAGCGGCCGGCCGCCTCCCAGACTTCCCAAGCGTAGTTATCGTCGGCTACGCCGCGCGCGGCGACGGTGAGGTCGAAGATTCCGGCGCTGAGTTCGCTGGCGGCCAACGGGCCCCATGGCGTCAAAGTGGTGAGGGCCAGATTACGGGAGTAGCGGGCGAGCAGGCGGCGCTGCCAGTGGGCGATACGCTCACCGGTATTGGCCTCGTATTCCTTTTCGGCCGCGCGGAAAAGAGCGAGCTGGGCGTGGCGGCGGTCGACGAGCGGGGGATCGGTCATCAGCTTGCGGTAGTTCTCGTAGCGCCACTGGAGCTGCGGATATTCCGCGCAAATCTCGCCCAGCGATTCGGGATGCGGATTGAGGAGCTCGACTCCTTCGCGGCGCATAGCGGCCATCGGCTGGGCCTGCGGCTCCTCCATGGCGTCGAGGAGGGGATCGAGGAGGTTGAGCGAAACGACGACGAACACACTCGCGGAGGGGTCGGTTCCCTGCAGCTTCCAGGCGATGCCGGAAGCGTGCCGGACGATTTCGGCGGAGCGCGGCTGGGGGTAGACGCGATAGGCCTCGATATAGCGTTCGAGCCCGACGTAGCGGATGGCGTAAGGATCGGGATAGGCGTCTTTCAGGTGGGGGCGCGTGCCGGCTTCGGGGTCGGCGAAGACGATTTCGGCGCCGATTTCAAGCGCGCTGCGAATCGCCTCGGTGAACGGGTCGGCGGGCTCGACGGGAACGTAGACGGCCTGGTCTCCGCCGGCAGTTTCGTCGGGGTAGAAGATCAGAGACATTTCGGGCAGCCGCTCGATGGCCTGCAGCCAGGCTGTTTGCAGGCTGGCGGGCAGTTCGAGCGCCACGCATTGCGGCCGGTCGCGGAGGATGGCGCGGCGGACTTCCTGGGCGAACTCGAGACGGCCGGGGGCCACCGGGAAGTACCTAAAGCGGCCGCGCTGCAGGCTGCCGGGGTCAGGAAGCGGAAGGTCTGAGGCTTCGCACATAGCGCAGCGCTTCCTCTCCGAGAACTTCGGTAACGGCGATTTCGAGCGCTTCGGTTTCGTGGGTGCGCTGCGTCGCCAGGCTTTTCAGCTTAATGGCGAAGCGGGCTACGTTGATGCCATCGCGCACGGTGTAGCGCTCGTCGGCGCTGTGCGCCAACTGCAGAAAATCGGTGACATATTGCAGGATACGCTCTTCGGCAAACGGAAGGTTTTCGCGCAGGATCTGATATTCCTCGTCGCGCTCCGGAAAATCGATGAAGATCTGCGGCTGCAGGCGCGAATGGATGTACTCGGGCAGTTCGAAGGTGGAGGCGTCGTCATTCATGGTGGCGACGAGACGGAAATTGGGATGGGCTTTGATCTTGACACCGGCCACGATCGACTCCACGTACCGGCGGTTGTCGAGGAGGGGAGCGAGGCTGGCCCAACTCTTCTCGCTCATCCGATTGCCCTCGTCGACGATGGCGATGCCGCCGCGGATCATGGCCGTCACGAGGGGCGACGCGACGTAGCGCAAGCTGCCTTCGCCGGCGATCACGGGTGTGATCAGCAGATCCTCGGGACGAGTGTCCATGGTGGCCTGGAGAATGTAAACTTCGCGTCCCATGCGCCGCGCGGCGGCATAGGCGAGCGTGGTTTTGCCGACGCCGGGTTTGCCGAGAAGGCGGGGATTCATGGGCAGGTCCTGGTCGTGCACCACCATCCAGGCGGCGAGCAACTGGCGCATCAACTCGTCCTGCCCAACCCATTGGACCGCCAGTTCATCAGGATGGGCCAGGTGCAGGGTAACCCCCTCGATCTCGATCGTCATACGCTATCACCCATTATCGGCTAGTCGGCCGGGCTTTGGCCGTCAAGCATAGCGCGTTTCGGCGATCGACGTACGGGGGGAGACGGCAGTGACGCTGTCAAAGGTGGCCGAGGACGATGCGGTGGACTTTGATCAGGAGATCGACTTCCTGTTGGGGAATTTCCAAAGCCGCGGCAATGCGCTCCGGAGGATCGCCCTTGCGGTGCATGCGCAGCGCCTGGGAGCGCTTGCAGAGGTTGAGGCCCGCCCGCGGTACAGGCGGCGCCACCCCGGAGGGGGGTTGATGCTCCAGATCCGAGAGGCGTCCGGCGTGGCCATCCATCGCGCTTTGGAGCGTGGCGATGGTGGTCTGGAGTTGGTTGGTTCGAGAGCGCGTGCGCTGCTCCACCATATTCGTGAGCGCATTGGTTCGCCAGATGGCGAAGAAACTCACCGCGATCGCGGCAAGGGCCAGGATCGCGGAAAAGCCCAGGAGCGGAACGACCGGGCTCATCGCAGGCTCCTCAGGCGATCCTGCCGGCTGACGATGTGTTGAATGCGGATGCCATAGTTGCCTTCCACTACCACCACCTCGCCGCGCGCGATCAGGCACTGGTTCACGAGCACCTCTACGGGATCGTCCAGCGAACGATTTAATTCGACAATCGACCCGGTGGTCAGTTTGAGGACCTCTTTCATCGGCAGCCGGGCCTTGCCGAAAGAGATGCTGACGGGCAGATCGACGTCCAGCAAAAGATCCATGGTGTGCGACTGGAGGGGGGCGGAGGTGTCGGGGACGGAGTCGCCCCCGGGAGGCGGCGCGGCGGCTTCCGGCTCGGCTGGCGGCGCGGAGATCAGCGCCACCAGCCTGGGGTTCAATGCCACCAGCAGACGCGAACCTGCCTGGGTCGTATCGGGAGTGGGGAAAGCCAAAGTGACGGCCGCCCACTCATTCAAGGATGGATCGACGGGCCGTTCGCCGCCGTTCTCGGTGGTGACTTCCCGGTGGAGGAGGCTGCCAATCGACCGCGCCACCACGGCGAGCGACTGCCCAAGAATCTCGAACCAGGTATTCTTTGCCTCCTGCGTCTCGACGGTCTCCAGTCCAGCCGCCTTCAAAGTGAGTGCGCCGGCATATTCCCAGGAGCTTTGCGGCGCGCCGATCCAGATGGCGGCCTGCGGGTCAATCTGAAAGGGCTGTTCCCACCAGAGGAATTCCTGCCCGCCGCCGAGATCCGAGACCGAACCGGCGACCGGTTCCCAGCGCACGCCGGGACGCTGATCGGTCATGGACTCCAGCACCTGAGCCAGACTTTCGACCCAGCGATCCACAAGCGACCGGGCGTTCTCGGCGTCTTTCCACGAACAGCTCATGCGGTCACCATGCCACGAGTTGCCGGCCACTGACCGGCCAGGTGAGCGCGCAAGCGCAGAATCGCCTGCGATTTCAGCTGCGAAATGCGTGATTCATGCAGATTGACGACTTGCGCGATTTCGCGGAGGGTCAGTTCCTCGGTGTAATAAAGGCCGAGGACGGTTCGTTCCATGGCGGGTATGCCATCGATTCCCTCGGCCAGGAGACGCTCCAGTTCGGATCTCTCGAGCACGGTGGAAGGGAGATTGTCGTCGGTGTCCGGCAGATAGTGGAGCAGATCTTTTCCCTGATCGCCGGAGGTGTATTCCAGGCTGGCGATATTCAATCCGCGAATCTCCACCAGCCATTCGTGATATTCTTCGAGCGAAATCTCGAGTTGTTCGGCGATTTCCTCCTCGTTGGGAGCGCGCTGGAGGCGTTGCTCGGTGGCGGCGATGGCCGCTTCGATGCGCTTTGCCTGGCGGCGCTTCTGCCGCGGCGCCCAATCGAGCCCCCGCAGACTGTCGAGAATGGCGCCGCGGATTTTGTATTCGGCATAGGTCTTCAACTTCACGTTGTGGGAGGGGTCGAAATTATCGATGGCGGCAATAAGCCCGATCACGCCCGTCGATATCAGATCTTCCAGACTGATGTTTTCCGGCAGACGCTCCTGGATCCGCCGGGCGATTAACCGCACCTGCGGCAGATGCTGCAAAATGAGCTGCTCCCGTTCATCGTCACTCGTCATGTCACCCACCGCATACGCACGCAACCAATCCCGCACGTCATTACCCGTTTATTCCTAGGCTGCCGACAGGGCATGCGCCGCAGCGCCGCCGAGAATCAGATCGGCCACGCGGCTTTTGACGGCAGCCTCCAGATCTTCCGGAATTCGCTGCCCGTTCGTGAAAAAAGACAACGCCTTGCCGGTTCGGACGCACTCGTTGACGATCGGGCCGTAAGACCCGGTCTCATCCAATTTGGTGAAGAGGATCCGCTGCGGGCGGAATACCTCGAAGCGGTCCATCACACGGGATAGATCGGCTGGTTTCATGGAACAGGACACAGTTAAATGCGTATCGATGTCTTCCCGCGTGGAGAGAAACTGCGCCAGGGTGGAATAACCCGGCACTTCGGCCGGACCTAAACCCGGGGTATCCAGAAGAACCAGTTCCTTGCCGCGATTCTCCGACAGGGCTTGGGCCAGCGCGGCCACGGTTTCCACCAACTGGAAACCCACTCCCAGAATGGCGGAGTAAGAACGCAACTGCTCGGCGGCCGCCACCCGGTAGTTGTCGATCGAGAGAAGCAGCACCGGCCGGCGGGCCGCCAATCCGTAGTTCACCGCGAGCTTGACGAGGGTGGTGGTTTTCCCGCAGCCGGGCGGTCCCACCAGCGCGACGATGCGCGGCCGCGCTTCTCCCCGGCCGAGTGCAGGCTGCACTTTGATGCGCGCCTCCAGTTGTTCAGCGAGCGCGCTGCGAAAGGCGGAGCGGGATTTCGCCCCCATTTCGGACAGGCGCGATTCCGCGCCCAGGATGATCTCCCGCGCCAGTTCGGGCGACACCTCGGCGGCGGAAAGAGAGGCATAGGCATCGGAGGCCTCGGCGCTGCTATCGCGCCATGCGGCCGGCGCCAGAGCCGAGCGGGTGATGGTCCGGCGCATGCCTTCCAGTTCGCGCTTCAGCTCCGCCATCTGTTGCGCCAGACGGTCGCCGGCGGGCAGGGATGGCCGGAGCGAGGGCGAGGGAGATTCCGCCTCGCCGGGAGTGAACTCGCTGACGAAGACCACCTCATATGCGCCCATTTGCCGGGTCTCGACGGGAGACTTGCGGCTATTGACAAGCATGGCGTCCGGGCCCAACTCCTGCCGTGCCTGCGCCATGGCGTTTTCCACCGTATCGGCGAAGTACGATTTCAGTTTCATAGCGGACGCGCTCCTTGGTTTTGATCGGCGGAACGGCTGGTTTTCTGTAGAGAGGGAATCATGCGATGGATCCTAAGGTTTGCACGCGCATTCCCGGCGGAATCTCGTTGTGCGCCAGAAAGAACAGGTTGGGCGCCGACGGCTCCGTCATCTGGCGCAGGAAATAACGCGCTCCGGTAGTGGTGACCACTACCACCGGGGCTTCCGGCGAGGAGACGCGGGTCAGAATGCGATGGACAATATCGCGTCCGGTTTGCGGGGCGATGGCGATGTGGCTGTTCTGCTCGCCGTGCTCTACCGCGGCTTCCACGGCCTGCTCGATGGAGGGGTCGACGAACCAGGCCGGGAGTTCCCCCTGGCGATTCACGTAGGGTTTGACCACGGAACGGCGCACTGCCTGGCGCACATACTCGGTGAGCAGCACGGGATTGCGCGTGGATGCCGCGGCTTCGCCTAAGGCTTCGAGGATCGAGACCGCATCGCGGATGGATACGCGCTCGCGCAGAAGATTCTGCAGCACACGCTGGACCGCGGCCAGGGGAAGCAACTTGGGAACGAGATCTTCCACGACCTTGGGGTGCTCCACGGCCACGCGGTCGAGCAGCCGCTTGGTGTCCTGCCGCGAGAGCAGTTCGTGCGCGTGGCGGCGGATCAGCTCGGCGAGGTGCGTGCCGAGGACGCTCACCGGATCGACCACGGTGTAACCTGCGTTACGGGCCCGTTCGGCGCGCTCGGCCGGGATCCACACCGCGCTGATGCCGAAGGCCGGTTCACGCGTCGGCTGGCCTTCCAGTTTCGTCTGCGCCTGGCCAGCCGAAATCGCCAGTTCGCAGCCCTGCGGCAGTTCGTAGCGCGCGATTTCCACGCCTTTGATGGAAATCAGGTACTCGCGGCTGCGCAACTGGAGATTGTCGGTAACGCGCACCGGCGGGAGCATGTACCCCAACTCCGTGGCCAGTTGCTTGCGAATGGCGGCGATGCGGCGGAGCAGCGCGGAATCCTGCGCGCCTTCGACCAGGCCGACGAGACCGAGCCCGACTTCGATGGCCAGCGGCTCGACGCGCATCAGGGCCTCAATGTTTTCCTTGGCCGCCGGCTTTCTCTCCGGCGGAGCCGCGATGGACTTCGTCTCGCGCTGGCGCATCTTCGAGCCGATAGCGCCGGCACCGGCGGCCATCACCACGAACGGCACTTTGGGCATTCCCGGAAGCAGCGCGATGGCGCACAAAACTCCCGCCGCCAGCAGCAGGGGACGCGAGTTGCCGAAGATCTGTTGGTGAAATTCCGCGCCCAGGCGCGCGTCGGAACTGGCGCGGGTGACGATCAGGCCGCCGGAAATGGAGATCATCAGCGCCGGGATGACGGTGACCAGGCCGTCCCCGATGGTGAGCACCGTATAGGTCTCGAGCGCCTTGCGGAATTCCATGCCGTGCTGCAGGACGCCGATCAGGAACCCGGCCACGATATTGATACCGGTGATGAGAATGCTGGCCACGGCGTCGCGTTGCGTGAATCGCGATGCGCCGTCCATGGCGCCGTAGAATTCGGCCTCGGTGGCCAGCTGTTTGCGGCGGCGCTTGGCCTCGGCTTCGTCGATCAGACCGGCATTGAGGTCGGAGTCGATCGACATCTGTTTGCCGGGCAGGGCATCGAGGGTGAAGCGGGCGGTGACTTCCGAAATGCGCACCGCGCCATGATTGATGACCACGTACTGAATCGCGATCAGCACCAGGAAGATCACCGCTCCAATGATGTAGTTGCCACCCACCACGAAGCTGCCGAATGCGCCGATCACTTCGCCGGCGGCGGAGGTGCCGGTGTTGCCGTTGAGCAGAATCAGGCGCGACGACGAAATGTTGAGCGAGAGGCGAAAAAGCGTGAGCAACAGCAGGGTGGTGGGAAACGATGTGAACTCCACCGGGCGGACCAGGTAGAGCGCCACCATCAGGACGGTCACCGACATCAGGATATCGGTGACGATCAACAGGTCGAGGACGAAGCTGGGCAGCGGCGTGATGAGCGCGATGACGATGCCCAGAACCGCCATGGGCACAGCCAGCTGGCTGAGTTCCTCGAGGGGGAGAGTCCGCATCCACGCCGGCAGCCCGCCGGCGGGCGCGATGGTTTTGGCTGGCATCATCGGATTAGCCGGGTAACCTCCCGTGCATGAGCTTGTAGATGTAAGCGAGGATCTCGGCTACCGCGCGGTAGAGGTGCGGCGGGATTTCCTGCCCCACTTCCACGGACTGGTACAGGGCGCGGGCGAGCGGCGGATTCTCGACGATCGGTACTTGGTTTTCGATGGCCCGCCGGCGGATGCGCTGTGCCAGATAATTCTTGCCCTTGGCGATTACCAGCGGCGCGGCCATGCTCTCCGCCTGGTAGCGGATGGCGACGGCATAGTGCGTGGGATTGACCACGACCGCCGTGGCTTTGGGCACATCCTTCATCATGTTGCGGCGCAAGCGCTCGCGCTGCAGGCGGCGGATTTTGGCTTTGATCTGAGGGTTGCCGTCGATGTCTTTGGCTTCCTCTTTGATATCCTGCTTGCTCATGCGCAGATCCTGCCGGTAGCGGCGCATCTGGCGGAACAGGTCGACGCAACCGAACACCAGAAACACGCCGGAAGCTTTCCAGAACAGCTCCATCAACGACCCGCCAAGCAGGTTCCAGCCGACGGTGACACTTTCCAGGGGCAACGCCAGAAAGGCGTCCAGTTTGTCGCGCGCGAGGGCATAAACCGCCCACAAAAACACAGGCAAAAGAATTACCGACTGCAGCACCATGGGCAGGTTCTGGCGGGGCAGTTCCTTCATTCTGGCGAGCGGGCTGAGGCGCGAAATATCGGGCGCCAGCTTGTTCCAACTCAATCCGAAGCGGGTGGTGGCGAGACGGAACGCGAGGGTCGCCGCCGCAACTGCCAGACCGCCCAGAGCCAGCGGCAGAAAGTGCTTCCATGCGAGCTGCCAGGCGATGCGGGAGATATTCTCGGGACGAAGTTCGCGGGTGAATGCCATGGCGAGCAGGGAGCGCACGCTGGCAGCAAACTGCGCCAGCCAGGCGGTGCCGCCGGCCGCCAGGAGCGCCAGGAACACCATGAACTGCAACGCTCCGACGAATTCCCGGGCGGATGGAAATTGTCCTTCCTCGCGGGCCTTGTCGAGGCGCCGCTGGGTGGGTTGTTCGGTCTTGCTTTGGTCCGCCATGCGCCGTCATATTCCGAGCATCTGGCGGGCGGCCATCCACGCCTGCCCGCTGAACTCCCACAGAACTCGCGGGAAGAGGATAACGATCCAGCTCAACACCAGGAGGGCGGTGAGCATCTTGGCGGGAAATGCCAGCGACAGCAGGTGCAACTGTTGATTGAGCCGGCCCATCAAGGCCAGGGCGAAATCGACCATGGCCAGCAGGGCCACCACCGGCAGCGCCAGGCGCACTCCCACCGCGAACAATCCGGCACCGAGATGGATCAGGGGCGGGACGGACGCGGGTTTCAACACCAAGGCGCCGGGCGGGACTTTCTCCAGACTTTGCGCGAACAGGCGGATCACTTCGCTGTCAAGCCCGAGTGCGAAAAACAAGAGGCCCGCGAAGAGTTGGGCGATTACCAGCAGGATGCCGGAATCGGCTTCGGTGGTGGGATCGATGGTTTGGGCATAGGCATACCCCGCGGGCAGGCCGAGAATCTGCGCGGCCAGCGTAAACGTCTCCAGAACGATTCCAACCGAAACCCCGATGGCGACGCCCACCGAAGCTTCCGCCGCCACCCAGCCAGCCATGCGCATGCCGCTTACGGCTTCCACATTCACCAGGGGCCAGCGGCTGTAGAGCGACAGCGTCATGCCCAAAGCCAGGGCAACGCGGGCCGGCTGCGGTCCGGCATTGATACCCGGCAGCGGCACGAAGACCAAAGCGCCGGAGACGCGCGCCAGCACCAGGAGAAAGGCATAGAGCGTGCCTGCCGGGATCACCACGCTAACGGGCATAGCGTCCCAGGTCGCCGAAGACCGAAGCGGCGTAGGCGATGGTCCTTTGGAGCATCCAGGGCAGGAGCAGCAGAATGGCGCCAAAGAACGCAATCAGGCGCGGAACGGTATTGAAGGCCGTGTCCTGCATGGAGGTGGCGATTTGCACCAAGCTGACCGCAATACCCGCAGCGAAGCCAATGGCAAGCAGCGGCGCCGCCAGCCAGAAGGCCGTCATCAGGGTGTCGCGAATGATCTGCACTACGGAATCCGGTGTCATTGGTAAAAACTCTTCATCAACGAACCGATCACCAGATTCCAGCCGTCCACCAGAACGAACAGCAGGATCTTGAAAGGCGCGGAGACCATCACCGGCGGCAATTGCATCATGCCCACCGAGAGGGTGACCGAGGCCACCACCAGATCGATTACCAGGAATGGCAGAAACAATACCGCTCCGATCTGAAATCCGGTTTTCAGTTCGGAAAGGATGTAAGCGGGAATCAGAACCTGCAAGTCGAGGTCGGCGGGCACCCGCGGCGCGGGTTTGTGGGCGATCTCGAGGAAAAGACGGATATCCTTGTCGCGGGCGAAACGGACCAGGAAGGCGCGCAAAGGAACCGCTGCCTGATCCATGGCCTGTTGGGCGCTGATCTGGCCGGCCTGGAAGGGCTCCCACCCCTGGTGATAGATATCGGCCGCGACCGGCTGCATAATCACGATCGTGAGGAAAAGCGCCAGGCCCACCAGCACCTGATTGGAAGGTACGGTCTGGGTCCCGAGTGCCTGCCGCAGAAAATGCAGTACGACCGTGATGCGCAGAAACGGCGTCATGGCCATGATCGCGCCTGGGAGCAAGGTGAGCAGCGTCAGGACGATGAGCACTTGCATTGGCATGCTCAATCCCTCGACGCCTTTTCCGGCCGATATGCCTAGAAGCGACAATGGCTCGTGGTTGGCGGCAATTGCCGGCAGCGCCGCTCCGCCAATGGCGGCGGCCCGAAGAATCCTCATCGCTTCGCCTCCAGCCGGCCGGCGCAGGTTTCCGGCGGGATGCTCTCGAGCACCGAGCAGCCCCCCGGCGAAGAGGCCACCAGCAGGGAACTGTCGCCGCAGCGGACGAGATGCAGAGTGTGATGCGGCCCCAGGGACAGACGTTCCAGATGCTCCAGCCGCCGCGTGGACCCGGTTCTGGCCGCAAACCGGCCGGCTGTGCCGCGCCTCCGCAAGAACCACAAGGTCAGGCCCAGCAGTAGTAATACTCCCGCCACTCGCACTATCTGCCCAAGTTCCACCATGGAATTCGCCCTCAGTCGTCACGGAAGTCGGTGATGCGCACGCCCAGCGTGTTCTCGATCACCACGATTTCACCGGAGCCGCAAAGCACGCCACCGATGTAGATGTCGATGTTCTCTCCGGCCGAACGGGCGGTTTCGATGATGGTACCGTCCTCGAGGCGCAGGATCTCGCGCGCGGCCATGATCCGCCGGTCGAGTTCTACATTGATTTCCACCGGGACGTCGCCCAGCGGTTCTATCTCTTCCTGAGGAGTCATCGGCATAATTTCCCGATGGCATTAGGTCCGATTCAGCTTTCATTTAAGGCGCAACGGCTGAACGGGCATGCCTGTTGAAGTGTCAGCGTCGCAATCGAGCCTCCGGTCTACGTGGCGATCAGATTGATGGTGTCCTGGCTCAGCTGGTTGGCTGTGGAAACCACTTTGCCGTTGGCCTCATAACCGCGCTGGTAGACGATGAGGTTGGTGAATTGCGTGGCGATATCCACGTTCGAGGCCTCGAGCGAGGCGCCCTGGATGGAGCCGCGGCCGCCGGTTCCCGGCACGCCGATGTTCGGCGCCGCGCTGCGCGAACTCAGCATGTAGTTATTGTTTCCGACGGCGACCAGGCTGTCCGGATTGGCGATGGCTGCCAGCGCGACCTGGCCGACGGTAACCTGCTGCCCATCGGAATACTGCGCCAGGATGACGCCCCCATCGCCCAAGCCAACGTTGACCAGTTGCGATGCCGCCTGCCCGTTCTGGGTGGAGGACGAGGAGGCGGAAGCCTGGTCGAATTGGGTAATGGCGCCGGAGCCGTTGGTGTTTTGCAGATTCCAGGTGATGGTGCCGCCCGGTGTGGCGCCGTCGGCAAATTGCGGCAGGGTGAACTGCACAGGATTGGTGGTCTGGGTAAAGTCGAGGGTGCCGTCGGTCTGAAAGACCAGATTGCCGCTTCCGATTTGCGCGGTGGTGGGGTCGGTGAGGTCGGCGCCCGGCAGGGTAGCCGTGTAGCTCCAGTTATTGGGACTCACCTCGGTGAAAGTCAGCGTCAACTGATGCGACGTGCCGAGGCTGTCGTAAATAGTAATGGTATCGGAGAAGTTTGTACCCGCGGTTGCCGAAGAATTGAGATTGAGGCCGGCGGTCATGGTGGTGGTGGCGACTGGAGGTTGCAGCGTACCAACCGGGACGACCAGGTCGGCCGCCGGGGCGTTGGTGTCGATCACGCCGCCGGCGTCGGCGTTCCAACCCTGGACGAAGTCGCCGTTGGCGGTCACCAGATTGCCGTTGGCGTCGGTTTGAAAATCGCCGGCGCGCGTGTATTGGATGTTGCCGCTGGTGGGATCCTGAACGAGGAAAAAGCCTTCACCCGAGATGGCGCCGTTCAGCAGCCCGTCGGGGGTGGTCTGAATCGCCCCCTGCGAGAAATTGGTGATGGTCAAAGGGGTCGCCGTGCCAAATCCCACCTGGGTGCTACCCAACCCTGCTCCGAGAGATTGGGTGACCAGATCGCTGAAGCTCATATCGGCGGCTTTGAAGCCGGTGGAGTTCATGTTGGCCAAATTGTTCCCTACCACGTCGATGGCGGTGGAGGTTGCATTTAATGCCGAAAGTGCGGTCGAAAAGGATGTAAACATAAGTTCTCCGTTAATTGCCTGTGGCGCCTGAGGTGCTCGCCTGATTGGTGAGAGACGCGACAATCTGATCCATATCCTGGCGGATGGCCGAAATGTCCTGCCCCTGATTTAGGGACTGCTCCATGGTCTGGAATTGCGCCAGTTGCGTGACGAACTGGGTGCTGTCGGCGGGATCGGTCGGATCCTGGTTCTGTAACTGCGCGACCAGCAACTGCAGGAACATGTTCTCGGTAACCGGCGCGGCGGTGGTGGCGGCGCTGGCGGACGAATTGTCGTCTGTGGCGCCCCCCGAAGCCGAAGCGGCGTGCATAATAGGGCTCATCTCTGCTTTCCTCCCGATACCGGCACGGCGGCGCGGCTTATCGAATCGATGACAATAGCCATGCGAAGTCTCTTCCTGATTCGTTTTGTTGGGCGGGTCCCGGCGCGTTCGCCGGCGCCTTCTGTTTCTGTTCCTCGGGATCGCGTTGCTGCTCGCGCCCCTGCTGACGGTACTGGCCTTGGAAATCCTGCCCGGAAGCCGAGGCCTGGGGATCGGTCAGGCGCTCGCGCTCGCCGCTCGCGGCAGGCTGCCATGTAGTGGCGCGATATCCCACCTGCTCGAGCCGCGTGGCCAGAGACGGCAGATCCTGCCGGAGTTCTCCGGAAAGGCGGCTGTCGGGCGTGCGGACGGCCACGAAGACATCTCCGCCCCGCTCGGTGAGGCGCACCTCGACTCTCGGTCCGCCCTCTCCAGCCAGCTGCAGCTTGATATCGTGCGCGGCCGGTGGCGGGGCTGCCAGGCTTGTGCCGGGGTGTGGAAGCGCGGCAGGCTCTCGCGGATCGGCTGGCGCTTCCGGATCGGCGGGGACATGAGCGGCCGGCGGGGCAGCGGGAGTGGACCCGACCTCTTGCGCAGCTGCCACGGGAGCGGCCGGCACATGGCTTGCAGCGAAGGCCTCCTCTGCCGGCGAGCTGCTGGCGCGCACAGCCGGCGAGGGCTCGGGGTCGGCTCCGCGCGGCTTAGGGGCGCCGGTTGTCGCGGAATGCGGGTTGGGTTGCGCGGTCGGCGCGGAATCGGCGGTATCTGGTTGTGCGGGCTCCGCTACTTGCCGGGGTTTGGCTGGCAGGGAATCGGGCAGTGCGGCGGACGGCATCTGTCCGGACACATCGGGCAGAGATTTCAAAGTTACGGCAAAGGCGAGTGCCGCCGGCGGTTCCTGCCGAACGGATGGGGCATCCATCGCCAGCGTTGCCGTCACTGGCGCCGCTGCCGATTGAAGTGGTGGCGCCGGGCGAGGCGGCAATGCGGTGATTGGGGCCGCTGGTTTGGGGGTTGGAGACGTGGCCGCTTCTGGAATCGTTCCAACCAACGGAGCAGAATTGTCTGTGCCGGGGGAGATAGGGATTGCGGCCGGTGGCGCCGCGGCGCCGGGTTGATTCGGTGCGGCCGTTCGGGGTTCCGCCGGCGTGCTTCTGAGCGGTTTTTGGTTGAAGGCCCGGGGCTCCGCAGTTGGGATCGCGGCTGACGCGGAGGCCGCCGGGAGCAATTCGGGCAAAGGCGGACGAACCATGGTCGTGCCCGCCATGGGAGCGGCGGCTGGCGGCGCTGGCGGATTGGCGCCGGTGTCTTGAGGCTCCGTGGACGGCACCGCTGGTTCGATGGTCTTCACTTGCGCGCGGTTGACCGAAGAAGAAGCGTCTAAAGGTGCCGGGACGGTAACTTGGGCACTCGGCGCGGAGGTCGGTTCGGGCGTAGGAACGACCTGCGAGAGCCGGCTGGCCGCCACTCTCGAGGCCGGAGCAGCCAGTTGCGCAGGCGGACGTTTGGATGACAGGTGGGCCGCTGAGCGCGCCCGGGCGGGTTCCTCGGGGATGGACGGAGAACTGGTCTGCGGAGGAACTTGCAGGCTGGCGGGTGTTTTTGCCGTGGGGGCAGCCGGTGCGCTTGACTCGGACGGAGGAGATTTCGGGGTTGCGGAAGCTTTCGTCCCGGGGAACGGCGAGCCTGGTTGGCTGGCTTTGTCATCGACCGGTGAAGAGATGCCGCGCGCGGGAATTCCAGGAAGCGCCGGATCTTTTGTCGTGGGTGGAGCGGGGGAGTTTGGCTGGGCGGGTTCATAGCGGGCGGACTGCGAAAGGGTTCTGCGGGGAATTTGCGCGGTGTCGCTGGCTGCCGCCATGTCCGGGCCCGTCGCGAAAGAATGTGCGGAAACAGGCTCACCGGCTTTCGCGCTACCGCCGGCTGGAACCTTGAGGGCCGCCGGAATTTGACTTTGCCTGGCAACGATATCGTCGGGCCGAGGAGCGGGAATCCGCTTTGCCGGAGCCGCTTGGGAAGGTTCGCTCGGCGTCAGCGAGAGTGCTGCCGCCGCGGGTTCCGGGGGTGAAATCGATGCCGGGAGTGGTGTCTCCATACCGGTTTGCCCGAAATCGGCCGGTACTGCAGCCGCAGCCGGAGACAGGGACGCTGCCTCCGGAACCGGCCCAGACGCCACCGCAGCCGATTCGACGGTTGCTGCGGCAATTGCCGGCCGAGGCGCATCCCCGGCAACAGAACTCAAGCGCTGTGCAGAGCGGAAGGCCGGAATAGCCGCGGGCGTCGAACCGGCTAGCGCCGGCGCAGCCCTGAGATGCCCGTCTGCCGGCGCCAGCGGCGCCGCCGGCAACGGCTTCGGGCATTGAGGGGCAGGGGCGGAGCCGGAGGCCGGCAAACCGGGCTTAGTCATCCAGAACAATGGCCGCGTGCTCTCTTCTTGATGCGGCGAAGGCGGCGCGGGGATATCCGGCTGATCGTCAGTGTCATGCGCCAACCCCTGGAGAAGTTCCGGGAAGCCGAAAGCCGGTGCCGTTTGATCCGAGTTCGAAGTTCTTCCGGGGGAGCCAGCTGCCCCCATCCCGGCCGGCAAGGGAATAAGTAGGGCAAACGAGGCTATCGACGCTGGCGCGAGAGGAGGCACGCCACCAGAAGTGCAGATGCGCGACCAAATCGCAGCGGCGCGATTTCAACGCATTAGTGGAATCCGCGCGACGAAGACGTGCCGCGAACCTGGAAGCGCGGCAATAAATTGCCGCGAAAGTACTCTGCTCCGAGGATTCTCATCGGCCCACCGGCCCGTATTTTGAGAATTTTATACCTCGAATTCCGGTTGGTGAAGGGCGTGCACACTGCCGGGCGTATGGATCCGATGACTGCGATGGCGGCGAGCGGCCTTCGTTCCCGCATGGAGTCGCTCGACCTTGTGGCCAACAACATGGCCAACGCGTCCACTGGCGGCTATAAAGCCGACCGCGAATTCTATAGTCTCTACACAGCCGCGGAAGCGCAGGATTCCGATTTGCCTGCCACCATGCCGGTGATTCAACAACATTGGACCGATCTCTCACAAGGGACGATCGCCAACACCGGCAATGCGCTCGATCTGGCGCTGAGCGGGGAAGGATTTTTTAGCGTCTCGGGTCCCAACGGTAAGTTATACACGCGCAATGGCCAGTTCCATCTGGCAGCCAACGGCCGGCTGGTGACGGCCGATGGCTATGCCGTCCTCAGTGCCGCAGGCACGCCGGTGACCGCGCAAGGCACGCTGCCCATCGAGATCTCCCGCGACGGAACCATGAAACAGGACGGCCAGTCTATCGGCCAGCTCGAAATTGCCGATTTTACCGGTACGGCCGTAACGAAGCAGGGCGGCAACTATTTCCGGACAGTCGATTCCAACGCCGGGCTTTCCACCCCAGCTGACACAACCGTGGAGCAGGGCAAGTTGGAAGCATCCAACACCGGCACCGCCGAATCCGCCGTGCGGCTGGTAAGCATCATCCGCCAGTTCGAGATGCTGCAAAAAGCCGTGCTGATCGGCGACGACATGAACAAACAGGCCATCGAGCAGGTGGCCAAGGTCGGTTCGTAAAGCACCGTCCGCAAAAAGGAGAGGGATGATTCGAGCCCTATACAGCGCCGCCAGTGGCATGAAAGCGCAGGAGTTGAACCTGGACAACATCGCCAATAACCTGGCCAACGCCAATACCGTCGGGTATAAAGCGCGGCGCGCGCAATTTCAGGACCTCATGTATCAGAGTGTGGTCGTGCCCGGCACCGCCGCCGGGCAGCAATCGGTGGTGCCCGCCGGATTGCAGTTGGGCCTGGGGACGCACGCGGCGTCAAACGAGATCATATTCACCGAGGGCTCTTTCACCCAGACGGAGAATCCACTCGATTTGACCATTCAGGGCAACGGATTCTTTCAGGTTCTGCAGCCTTCGGGCCAGTTGGCCTATACGCGCGCCGGCCAGTTCCAACTCGATCAGAACGGCAATCTCGTGACGTCCTCCGGAATGCCGGTTCAGCCGCAGATCACCATTCCGCCCGAGGCTTTGTCGGTCAACATAGCCGCCGACGGCACGGTAAGTTACACGCTGCCGAACCAGTCGGCCGCGCAGCAGGCGGGGCAGATTCAATTGGCGAATTTCCAGAACCCGTCCGGGCTGAACAGCATCGGCAACAGCTTGTACACTCCTACGGACGCCTCGGGCGAACCGACGGTCGGCGCGCCGGGCGGCCCGCAAGGCCTGGGCACGCTGCTCCAGGGCTACATCGAGCAGTCCAACGTTTCGGTGGTGGACGAGTTCATCAACATGATCCAGACGCAGCGCGGATACGAGGCCAATTCCAAAGTCGTGACGGCCGCGGACAACATGTACCAGGAAGTGAATAATCTCCAGCGATGATGCCCCTCGCCGCATTCGCGCTGGCAAGCTGTCTGGCGGTGAGCGCCGATTCCGACCAGGTTCTCGCCGGCGATCTGGCGGCCGCTGTTCCGGGGCTCGCCATCTCCGCACCGCAAACTCCGGTGGCGCTCGCTCCCGCGCCGGGAGTTTCGCGGATTTTTCGAACGTCCGAACTGCGCCGCATGGCGAAAAGATTCGCTTGGGACTGGCAGCCGGATGGAGATATCTGCGTCACGCGCCCGGTATCGCCTCCCGATCCTACGCTATTTCTCGCGGCCATGCGCAAGGCCCTGCCGTCAGCCGATATCAGCATCCTCGATTACAGCCGGCAGCCGGTGCCCGCGGGCCAGACAGAATTTCCGGCGAACAGCCTGCGCCCGGGCTCCGGCGGCGGGCTGTGGATGGGATTCGTACGCTATGCGGGAACGCATCGCCTGCCGGTGTGGGCACGCGTGAAAATTCTGGTTCCGGTGACGCGCGTGGTGGCCACTGCCGATCTCGCACCGGGCCGCGCGATCCCCGCGAACGCGGTGCGCGTCGAGACACGGCTGGAATTTCCACCCGTGGGTCCGGTTCTGGCGTCCGCGGGCGAAGCGGTCGGCAAGTGGCCGCGCGCGATCATTCGCGCCGGCACGCCAATTGGCGCGGCGATGCTGGCCAATCCGCAAGTAGTGGCTCGCGGCGACCCCGTGACGGTGGAAGTTTTCAATGGCGCGGCGCATCTCGAACTATCCGCGCTGGCCGAAGGATCGGGGGCGGTGGGGGAAACCATTGCCGTTCTGAATCCCGATTCCCACCGGCGTTTTATGGCGCGGGTGGAAGCCAAAGGCAGAGTATCGGTGGGGCCTCCCGCCGGGAATGAGAACCCATGAATCGCATGATGGTCGTGCCGCTGGTGCTGGCGCTATGCGCGCAGGCGGCAGCCGACAAGAAGAAGAGCACGAAAGCCAAAACCGGCACTCCGCTCGATCAATACGTGAAGCAGGCCACCGTCCGCCCCTCTGAAATTCCGCCGCCGACGCCGGGCGCGATCTGGATTACCGGCTCGCGCCTGGCCGATGCCGCGCGCGATGTGCGCGCCAGCCAGGTGGACGATATCGTGACCATCGTGGTGGCGGAACAGGCATCCGCCGTAAGCACGGGGACGACCAAAACCTCGCGCGTATCGAGCACCAAGAATTCCATCAGCGCACTGGCCGGCGTGACGCGCGCCACCGGTGCGCTGGCGAATCTGGCAAATGTGGCCGGAGACACCGAACTCAACGGGCAGGGCACTACCACCCGCACCACCAGCTTGAACACAATTCTCACCGCGCGCGTGATCGCGGTGCTGCCCAATGGCGGCCTGGTGGTGGAAGCGTCCAAAGATATCCAGGTGAACTCCGAATACCAGACGATCACGGTGCGCGGCGTAGTACGCCCCGCGGATATCGACAACACCAACAGCGTCCAGTCGGATCGCCTGGGACAACTGGAAGTCAGGATCAACGGTAAGGGCGTGGTCAATGACGCCGTCAAGCGGCCGTTTTTCCTTTACCGTCTGCTGCTGGGGCTACTCCCTTTTTGAGATATGAAAATGCGTTGGATTGCCTTTTCGGTCGCGTACCTGCTGCTGGCGGGCGGCCTTTCCGCCGCCCGGCTGAAAGACCTCGTGGAGATCGAAGGCGTGCGGGACAACCAACTCATCGGCTATGGGCTGGTGGTGGGTCTCGCGGGAACGGGGGACAAGCAGCAGACCGTGTTTACCAACCAGAGCCTCACCAATATGCTGGAACGGATGGGCGTGATCGTGTCTCCCACCGCGATCCAGGTGAAGAACACCGCGGCCGTGATGGTGACCGCAACGCTGCCGGCGTTCGCCCAACCCGGACTGCACATCGATTTCACAGCGGCTTCCACGGGCGACGCCACCAATCTGCGGGGCGGCATCCTGCTGCTCACGTCCCTGCGCGGCGCCGATGGACAAGTGTACGCGGTGGCGCAGGGGCCGGTGGTCACCGGCGGATTCGTGGCCGGCCGCGGCGGCACGCAAGCCACCGTCAACCATCCCACAGTCGGGCGGTCTCCCAATGGCGCCACGGTCGAGCGTCCCGCCCCTTCGGTGGCGCCGAAAGGCACGGTGCGGCTGCAATTGCGGCAATCGGATTTCACCACTTCGGCGCGCATAGTGGATGCGGTCAATCACACATTTTCGAGCGCCACACCGGCGGCGCGCGCCGAAAGCGCCGGGTTGGTCACGGTGTCGGTGCCGGCGGAGTTTGCCAGCCGCACCACGGAGTTCATGGCGCAGTTGGAGAACCTGGCAGTGGATGCCGACAGCGCGGCGCGCGTCGTGGTGAACGAACGCACCGGGACGATCGTGCTCGGCAAAGAAGTGAGAGTCTCGCCAGTGGCGATTCTGCACGGTAATCTCAGCGTGGAAGTGCAGACCACCGAAATGGTCTCGCAGGCGAATCCGCTGGCGGGCGGCACTACGGAAGTGGTGCCGCAAACTACCGTGTCGACCAAGGAAGAAAAAGCCCGCACCGTGGTGCTAAAACATGGAGCCACAGTCGAGGAACTGGTGCGCGCCCTTTCGGCCATCGGTTCGACGCCGCGCGATATTATCGCAATCCTGCAAAGCCTGCGTAGCGCGGGCGCGATGGAAGCGGAATTGGAGGTAATGTGAGCTCCGTGAATCAGGTGGAGATGGCGGGAATTGTTTCGTTGACCAGTGGTCCCACGCCATCCAACTCCGCTAAAACCACGCAGGCGGCGCAGCAATTCGAGGCGCTGCTGATTGCACACATTTTGCGCCAGGCGCATGAGAGCGGCGGCGGATGGCTGGGAAGCGACGACTCCTCCGGCTCTTGCGCCACCGATTTCGCCGAAGAGCAACTGGCCAATACTGTCGCGCAGGAGGGCGGGTTCGGGCTGGCGAAAATGATTGCGCAGAATCTGGAGAAGAGTCAATAAAAATCGTGCGACGCAGGCGCGGCGCCCTGCGAAAGCCCGTGTACGCGCGCAGCTTTCACGGAGATGACGCCATCGAGATTCTGCAGCACGCCATCGATGAGCAGGAAGCGCTCGCCCAGAACGGCGATTTTGAAGCGGTCGAAAGTGGGTGGCGTGAGGATTGCGTTCATGATCCCGGTTTCGTCTTCCATGCTGAGGAAGACAAACCCCTTCGCCGTACCGGGGCGCTGGCGCACGATTACCGCGCCGGCAATGCGCACCACGCGGCCATTGGGGATGCGGGCGAGATCGGCGGCGCGGGTGACGCGGAGTTGGTCCATTTCCGCGCGGCGGTATGCCATGGGGTGCCGGCCGATGGTCAGCCCGGTGCCATGATAATCGGCGAACAGGCGCTCCCCGGTATCCATGGGCGCGAGCGGCGATGGCTGGCCGGTTTCTTCTTCGCCCTCAAGCAGCGGGCCGGCCGGCAGGATGGCGCGCTGCGTCTGCCAGAGGGCATCGCGGCGGTGCGCCTCGCCGAGCGAGTTGAGCGCGCCGATTTCGGCCAGCCGGTTGAGTTCGTCCTTGCGCAGTTCGCGCACGCGTATCGCCAGATCGTCCACGCTGGTGAAGGGACGCTCGCCGCGAGCTTTCAGAATGGCTTTTCCGGACTCTTCGCGGAGTCCGCGGGCGTAGCTGAGTCCTAGGCGAAGGGCGGGGCGCTCGCGATGCTCTACCGTGCAACTCCAGTCCGACTGTAAAATATCCACCGGCAAAACGCGCAGGCCGTGACGCTGAGCATCCTTGATTAGAATCGCCGGGGAGTAGAAGCCCATGGGCTGGTTGTTCAGCATGGCGCAGGTAAACGCGGCCAGGTAATGGCACTTCAGAAACGCGCTGGCGTAAGCCAGCAGCGCGAAACTGGCGGCGTGCGATTCCGGAAATCCGTAGAGCGCAAAGGAAGTGATGGAGTTCACGATGGTATCCTGCACTTCACCGGTGATGCCGTTGCGCTCCATGCCGGCGCGCAGCTTCACTTCGATGGCGGCCATGCGCTTTTCGGAGCGCTTGAATCCCATGGCGCGGCGCAATTCCTCGGCCTCGCCGCCGGTAAATCCGGCCGCGATCATGGCCATGCGCAGCAACTGCTCCTGAAACAGCGGCACCCCGAGCGTTCGCCGCAGCACCGGCTCGAGCGACGGATGGAGGCAATCGGCCGGCTCGCGCCCCTGCCGGCGGTTGAGGTACGGGTGCACCATTTTGCCGACAATCGGGCCGGGGCGAATGATGGCCACCTGCACCACCACGTCGTAAAATTTGCGCGGCATCATGCGCGGCAGGGCGGACATTTGCGCGCGGCTCTCCACCTGGAACATGCCCACGGTATCGGCCTTCTGGAGCGCCTCGAAAACCGCGGAGTCGTCCTGCGGCAGGTGCGCGAGATCGACCGTCTCGCCGTAATGATGTGGAATCAGGTCGAGGCACTCCTCGATGACAGCCATCATGCCGAGGCCAAGCAGGTCGACCTTGATGATGCCCATATCGGCGCAATCTTCTTTGTCCCACTGCACTACCACGCGGCCGGGCATGGTGGCGGGTTCGAGAGGGACCACGGAATCGAGCTGGTCCTGGCAGATGACCATGCCGCCGGAATGCTGGCCGAGATGGCGGGGAAGGTCCTGCGCCATACCGTAGAGGTCGAGGAATTTGCGCACCCGCGGCTGGTCGAGATCGAGCCCAGCTTCGCGGAAGCGGCGCGCGCGGGTATCTTTGGGATCGTTCCACTCGAAGGTGTGAGTGAGGGCGCTGAGGCGATCGAGCGTGGTGACTTCGAACCCGAGCGCCTTGCCGACCTCGCGCGCGGCGGAACGGCCGCGATAGGTGATGACATTGGCAGTCATGGCCGCGCCCAGTTTTCCGAAGCGCTGGTAGACGTACTGGAGGACGCGCTCGCGCTGGTCGCCGCTGGGGAGATCGATATCGATATCGGGCCACTCGCCGCGCTCTTCGGAAAGAAAGCGCTCGAACAGCAGCTCCATGCCGACCGGGTCGACCGCGGTGATGCCGAGCGAATAGCAGACGGCACTGTTGGCGGCCGATCCGCGGCCCTGGCAGAGAATGCCGTTCTCCTTTGCGAAGCGCACGATGTCCCAGACGATCAGGAAGTAACCGGCGAGATCGAGCTTCTCGATGAGCGCGAGTTCACGTTCCACCTGCTGCCGCGCGCGCTCGTAGTAGGGCTGGTAGCGTTGGCGCGCGCCCTCGCCGGCGCGTTGGCGCAGGAACGACATCTGCGTTTCGCCGTCGGGAACGGGGTAGCGGGGAAAGCGATAGCCCAAATCGGCGAGGGTGAATTCCAGCCGCTCGGAGATGGCGCGGGTATTATCGATGGCTTCGGGCAGGTCGGCGAAAAGGCGCGCCATTTCGGCCGGCGATTTGACGTGGCGTTCGGAGTTGCGCGCGAGCCGGCGACCGGCTTCGGCGAGCGTGACGTGATGGCGGACGCAGGTGAAGACGTCGAGGAGTTCGCGCTGCTCGGGGACGGCATATGCCGTACCGTTGGTGGCGACGAGGGGGATGCCGAGATGGCGCGCGCCATCGACGGTGGCCTGGTTGTGGGCCTCTTCCTCGCGCTCGAAGTGGCGCTGGAGTTCGGCATACAGATGCCGACGGCCGAAGATATCGAGCAGGCGCCGGCTGGGATGGCGGGTGATGCAGAGGAGCCCGCGGGAGAGCTCGGCGATCTCTTCGAGTGTGGCAGCGCCTTCGCCTTTCTTGGCGCGCAGCTTCATGCGGGTGACCAGGCGGCAGAGATTCTGGTAGCCTTCGCGCGTCTCTGCGAGCAGCGGGTAGGAATGGCCGTCGGTGCAGGTGATTTCGGAGCCGATGTGAGCGCGCAGGCCGGCTTTTTTCATGGCCATGTGGAAACGCGGCGCGCCGTAAACGCCGTTGCGGTCGACGATGGCCATCGCGGACATGTCATAGCGCGCGCAAGCTCCGGCGAGTTCCTCGGGAACCGAAGCACCTTCGAGGAAGGAAAAAGCGGAGCGTACGTGGAGATCGATGTACACAGCGTTCAGCTATCCGCTTGTTCCGCATGGATGGAAGCCGCCGCATCTTCCCGAGAAAAAAACGCGGCAGGCGCCAAACTAGGCGCTTGGCGTTTTAGCTGATCGCTGATTGCTGATAGCCGATAGCTAATCATAACTTCCCTCCACGAACCAGCCGCGGGGATCGCAGAAGAGACGATAGAGCGCGCCATCCGATAGCGCGACGTCCCATTCGTCGCGGAGCCAGGGGTCGGCGGTCCACCAGTCGCCGGAAGTCCGCCAGGGGCCGGCGAGATCGAGAATTTTGCCGCGGATCGCGCCGGCGGCGACGAAGCTGGGATGACCGGAAGCGAGCTTCACGTGGGCCGCGTGGGGAGGACGGAAAAGACGGATCGAGAGGCGGAATTTGGGGGCGGGCGGCGGCGGCGCGGGCACGAATACCGGCGTCATGCGGAACGCGTCGGGGCGGTGCGTGTCCAGGAGCGCGGGAGTGCCGACGCGGTCGGCGCCGACGATCGCTTTCAGGCGCGCGACGGTCAGTTCCAGCTTGACCGGCTCGGGCGCGGCGAGGACGAAAAGACCGGATTGCGCGGATTGCGGCTTCACCGGATTCATCGCCAGGCGCACTTCCACTACCGGCGCGCAAGGCGGATCCTGCGAAAGATCGAGCTGAAGCAGCTTCAGAAATGCCTTGGTGTCGAGCGTGGGCACGGGGAGCCGCAGAGTGCGCTCGTGCGTGGCGCGGTTTTCGAGCTTGAGTTGGAGGTGAATTTCGTTGGTGGCGAGAGCGCGCGCGGCGAGGCTGGTAGCCAGCGCGTTGATCAGCCGGGCGAGCACGAACGCCAGCGGCTCGAGCAATTCCAAGGGGTAATCGAGCTCGATCCGGTCTTCGAAACGGAGCGGGTCGGCGAGCGGGAGCAGCTTGCGTTCGGCTTCTCCGCGAGCCAGTTCGCGCAGGCGGAGTCCTTCCGTGCCGAGGCGCTCGGCGATGCCAAGAGGCGGCAGAGCGGCGAGGTCCTGAAAACGGCGGATGCCCCAGCGGTCAAGCGTTTCCCGCAATTCGGGCGAGGGCGCGAGCAGGGCAATGGGCAGAGGAGCGAGAAATTTCGCCTCGTCGCCGTATGGAACGACGCTGGTGCCGGAGAATCCGCGGGCTGCGCAGATGGCGGTGTCCGGGTTAGCGGCGATGGCGATCGACGCTTTCACCTGGAGTTCTCCGGCGCGGCGGGCGAGCGAAGCGGCGATATCCTGGGCAAATCCGAAAATCCGTTCGAGGCCCGAAGCGTCGAACGTGACGGTATCGTGAGCGGTCTGCTCCACCGTGGGAGAGAACTGGAACGCCAGTGCGGTCAGAGAGCCGCTGCCGTGAAGACAGGCGAACATGTCTTGCTCCGTTGGGTGGAATTGGCGCGCGCGGAAATGGCGCCCAAGAGCCGCGCCGAATGCAGCGCTCCGGACCACGCCGCGTGCTCACGGGCGCAGGCGAGTTGCAGCGACGCGCAGGTCTTGGCGTTCGCCTGACGTGCCACCGAGATCAGCACGGTGGGAGTGTTTTCCACGGCGCGGCGCAGGCGAAACCAGGAAGTGAGCGAGATGCGGCGGGTCGTAGCTGGCGGGGTGTCGCCGAGATCGAGAACTACGATGCCGAAACCGCCGCCTTGAATCAGCAGGTCGGCGGCTTTGAGGGCGTGCTCGGCATTTTGCGCGGAACGAACCCAAAGCAGGCGATCGAGCGCGACCCCGGCGGCGGCGGCGGACGCGGGATCGAAGGCGTCTTCGGCGTCCACAATGGCGCAAACTTCCTGGCGATGAGTGGCTTGCGCCAAAATCGAGAGCAGCAGGCTGGTGCGGCCGGAAGATGCCGGGCCGAAGATTTCCGTGAGACAGCCGCGCGGCAATCCGCCGGTTGCGGCATCGAGCTCGCGGACGCCGCTGGGAATGCATTCCGGCGACGGGCGGGATTGCCAGTCGAGATGGCCCCCGAGGAGCGATTCGAATTGCGTTTTGAGGGCGGCGGCGGACATATTCGCTTTTTATTCGCCTTACTCTATTTCTACAGGAGGGCGCTCCCGGGTGTCAAGATGGTATTTACTGGTCAACAAAAGGCGACTTGCCGTGTTGCCGGGGGCTTCCACAATTGCAATCCCCCGGTGTGCGGATTTAGCCTGAATGTTCGGGAGATAACGCAGTGTCGATCAAAATTTCCAGGCGCGCGGTTTTGGGAGCGGTATGGGGTATTGCTCTGCTGTCATTCGGTTGCACGGCCAAGCCGCCGGCCCCCAAGGCGGCCACCCCCGCGTTCGATGCGAATTGGTGGAAAGGCGCGGTCATCTACGAGATCTACCCGCGCAGTTTTGCCGACAGCGATGGCGACGGAGTCGGCGATTTGAACGGTATCACAGCGCACCTGGATTATTTGCAGGAATTAGGCGTGGACGGCATCTGGATAACGCCGTTTTATCCTTCGCCGCAGGTGGATTTCGGCTACGACATTACCGACTATAATGCGATCGACCCGCAATATGGGACCATGGCCGATTTCGACCGCCTGGTGGACGAGGCCGGCAAGCGCAATATTAAGATCATCAACGACCTGGTGCTCAACCACACCTCCGACCAACATCCCTGGTTTCTGGAGTCGCGTTCTTCCCGAACCAATCCCAAGGCCGATTGGTACGTTTGGGTGGACGGCCAACCCGGTACGCCGCCCAATAACTGGCTCTCGATTTTCGGCCATTCCGCATGGCAGTGGGACGACACGCGGAAACAATATTATTACCACGCGTTTTACAAGCAACAGCCGGACTTGAACTGGCGCAACCGCGCAGTGCGCACGGCCATGTACGACATGATCCGCGGCTGGATGAAGCGCGGAGTCGCCGGATTCCGGCTGGATGCCGTTCCGCAGCTATTCGAGGATCCGAAGCTTACGAATGAGAAGTTCCTGGAAGGGAAAAATGCCTATGGCGACCGCCTGACGGAGCGGGTTCACACCGACAATCTTCCCGAGGTGCACGACGTGTACCGCGAATTGCGCCAGGTGGTGGACGTGACGCCGGGCACGGTGCTGATCGGCGAAACCTACCTGCCGAATGTCGAACAACTGGCCGCGGCGTATGGCGCCAAGGATGACGAGTTGCAATTGCCGATGGACACGCAGTATGGGATGGGCAACAAACTTTCGGCGGAGTTTTTCCGCGAAAAGCTGCGCCAGGCTGAAACCGAACTGAACGGCAACATGCCGCTATTCGTCTTCGACAACCACGACAACCGGCGCAGTTGGAACCGCTTCGGCGACGGCAGCCATGACGATGCCATCGCGCGCCTCATCGCCACCCTGCTGCTCACGCCGCGCGACACCGCCCTGGTGTATTACGGGCAGGAAATCGGCATGATGAACAACGACCCGAAGACGCTGGAACAGGTGAAGGATCCGATCGGAAAGATCGGCTGGCCGAAAGAAGTTGGACGCGATGGAGAGCGCACGCCCATGCAATGGACCGTGGGGCCAAACGCGGGTTTCACCAGCGGACCCACCCCATGGCTACCGGTGGCGCCGAATTTCCCGCAGGTCAATGTTTCCCTGGAAACCGGGAATCCGTCGTCCCTGCTCAGTTACTACCGCAAACTCATCCATCTCCGCAAGGAGAATGCCGCGCTGCAACACGGCGATTTGAAGATCGTCGATGCGAAGAACCCCGACGTGCTCTCGTTCGTGCGAACCGGCGGCGGCTCGACGGTGCTGGTGTCGATGAACTTCAGCGACTCGGCCAAAAGCTTGAGCTTCGACGCGGGCGAGATCGGTGTAGCGGGCCGGGCTCTCACGCCGCTGGTCGAGTCGGGTTCCGTGTCTGGCCAGCAGAGCCTAGATAAGCTGGTGCTGCCACCGTTCGGCGTGGTGGTGGGGGAAGTGCACTGAAGAAACCAGGCGCCGGAAGCAGGCGTATAGTATCTGTTTATGGCCATCATTGCCGTGGCCGGACGAAAAGGTGGAGTCGGTAAGTCCACCATCGCCGGCAACCTGGCGGCGGAATTCGCCCGCATGGGGCGCAGCGTAATCGCGCTGGACGCCGACCCGCAGCATAGCCTGGCGACGTGGGCGGAGCAGGGTGAAGGAGTGCTCGCGCGTTCGGTGGAAAGGGTCGCCGACCCGAAGACGCTGCGCGCCGGCGCGCGGGCTGCCGAAAAGCATGTCGACCTGGTGGTGATCGACACGCCGCCGGGAATGCCCGAGGTCCTGTATCAGGCGGCGCTGGCGGCCGATCTCGTGCTACTGCCGTGCGGTCCTTCACCGCTCGACCTGTTTGCCCTGAAAGAGGCGCTGTCGCTTTCGCTGAAAGCGCGCGCGGAGCGGCGATCGAAGAAGCCGCGCATCCGCCTGGTGCCCTCCAAAGTGATCATGAGCAGCAATCTGAGCCGCGGGCTCGCGTCTTCGCTCAAAGACATGGGCAAGAAGGTGCTGCCGGCGATCGCACAGCGCGTGGTGGTGGCAGAGGCAGTCGCGAGCGGGCTCTCGGTTGCGGAATACGCGCCGAATTCGCCGGCGCACGACGAGTTCCGCGCGCTGGCGAAAGCGGTGGACAAGGTGTTGAAGAAGTAGTTACGATTCGAACTCCCGCCCCTCCAACCGCGCGATTGCCTGCCGCATCTCGCCGGGAACGCGCAGCGGCTTGCCGGTGGAGTAATCTACCGTCACGATGACGGAATCGGATTCGGCGGCGAGTTCGCCCGTAGCGCGGCTCACAATGGCGTGGCCCATGCGCATGCTGGAGTTGCCGATGGCGGTAATGCGCGTGCCGACCACGACGGTATCGGGATAATTGAGCGGGCGGCGATAGTGACAGGTCTGGCTCGCCAGTATGGGGCCGAGACCTTTCAGCGGAAGCTCCGGATACAGTCCGATGCGCTCGAAATATTGCACGCGCGCGGTTTCGCACCAGCGCAGGTAGGCGAGATTATTGACGTGATTGAAGGCGTCGTGATCGCCCCATAATACGGTGATTTCCGTCAGAACAGGGAATCCGGCCAGGAGGATTGGTCGATCGGCGGGAGTGGCCAAGCCTCATTCTACCTTGGGGATCGAATTACGGATGCAATGAGGATGACCTTGGCCCGAAAGCGCCTTCAGCGTGAAACCGGCTACATTGTTATCGTCGGTTTACCGCTTTCGGCCGGGAGTTTGTTGTACACTGAGGCCACTGCCATGAGTTTAGCCGCCGTGATTATCTCCAACTGGTTGCCGGCGCGGTAGCCGGCGGCAGCACTCTTTTGAACGCGGCCGGCGCGGAGACATCCGGAATTCCGGGGCCCTATCGCGGCAAAGTAGCCGGTGTGAGCCACTCGAAGTGTCTGCACGGAGGCGCTTACCAGGCGAAACCGATCCACGAAATGCTGAATCGAGGCATATGCGATCTCACCGGCGCCGCGCATTCCGGCGACGCCTGGCGTCATTTCTTTGCGCCAACCGATGTGGTGGGGATCAAAGTGAATCCCGTCGGGCAACCCGCCATCTGCTCGAGCTTCGAGTTGCTGCACGCCATCCTGGAGGAATTGCAGGGCCTGGGAATCAAGCCCGGTAATATTACGGTGTTCGAGAGATATCGTCAAAATAT
>Ga0335072_10000949_pt1 | contig 50206 bp, 33 predicted proteins | sample Lox_Sample_21_FD_206725 | JGI IMG/M metagenome (GOLD analysis project Ga0335072, IMG submission 206725) | Soil microbial communities from Loxahatchee National Wildlife Refuge, Florida, United States - Lox_Sample_2.1 | ecosystem: Environmental > Terrestrial > Soil > Wetlands | place: USA...
AGCGAACGAAGAGGATGATGAGGGTCAGAATAAGGAGGGCAGCGATTCTCGAGGGATGCAGCCAGGAACGGCGCAGGAGAGGAGGTGAGTGGCCTTTCTTATCGTGATACTGCATTCTGGGCTTCATGTGGCAGCAACAACAAAACTAAAGTGAGGAAGAGTTGTGAATTGAAGAGGAGGGCGAGCGAGGACATGTCAACATGAATCAAATGGTGGTGCGAAATTAGTAGCAGACGCGAAAACAAGTGGCTTGTCCCATGGTATTCGGGCAACCAAGCCCAAATGGAGACGAGGGGGTGCTGGCGTTGACATGACTGGTCAAGCTTTCTTCCCCCTCCGATGTGCCACACGCTAGGGCTTTCCTTCTCTTGCTCACACGACATGAGCGAGAATAATATGCGCTCTTCTGCTGTCACTGTGGATGGTGGGTGTTCGGAAGATTATTCGGCTTCCATACCACTTTGGTTGTTTTGCAGCGTCTCTTTGCCGAGACACAAACAAGGGCATGTTCAGCGGCAAAACAAATATATTGGGAGTTCGATAAACAACGATCATAACCCTACACGGTATAGCAACGAGGTCTAAACGTGGTTAGCACGATAAATTTAGACTTGCGTGCACGTAATCATGTTCGGTTCTGTTGGCTGACACCAAAATATTGAAATGCAATTTGGCTGCTTCTCGTTTCTAATTTCATATTCTCTGCCTCCGTTAATGAGTAATCCTCAGTGACTCCTTTCGCTCTGGCTTCCGTTCTCCCGAGCCACACTGTAGCTGCCTTCCAAACTCAAAGCTTATTTCATCACGTGTTTGGCCATATCCTTCTCGAACTACCATCATACGCTTCGTCAGGTCTCGCATGTACTTTCGCAGTGGTTTGCTACGTGACTATACATTCTCGGCAATGTAACTAAGTGAATCTTGCCGTAAATCTGCAACGACAGTTATCCTAGAAGTGCATATAACAAATCTTCCAAAAAGCCTCGCCGCGAGGCTGTATCTACGTGCAAAATGCCAGTCCAAATTCCGTGACCAGGAGCCGCCGAGCGAGAGTTGTACACAGCCAGCGGGCACACAGCCGGCACCGCAACGCCTTGCCAAACAACAACCACATAAAAACACATTGCATGGCGGAGCAAGATCAACGAAAACGAACTTTTCCTCCCGCCGCCTCGCGCCCAACCCAACCCATCACGCACCTTGGCGCTGGAAGAATCTCGGAAGCGGGAGCTTCCTCTTGCCCCTACTATCGCTACAGTCAGCCTCGCGCACCTCCGCGCGGGAGCACAAATCCACGTACCTGTCCTCGGAGTCGTCGTTCGGGCCGTCCCGGCGGTGGTGGCTCAGGCTCGACAGGCGCCTGCCCAGCGTGCTGCGGATGGTGTCTGCCCTCTCGGAGTCGGCGTACGAGGACGGCGGGCGCCCCGGCCCGGCCAGATGCGTCCCGCTGCCGCTCATCAGTGCCGGCGTCAGGGCCCCGCTCGTCCACGGGCGCGAGTTCGGCGTGCTGTGGCCCGAGCGGAGGCTGTCGGAGGGGGTGCCGAGGACGGGCGTGCTGACGACGGGCGTGCCGGAGAAGGGCGTGCCGCTGAGCTGCGTCTGCGAGTGCGACGAATTGTCGTGCAGCGAGTACGGCACGCTGTATTCGCTTTCGGGGCGGCCGCTCGTGAAGGATTGGCGCGGCTCCGACTCCGACTCCACCTCCCACATGCTGGTTGTCTCGCTCCCGATTCCGAGGCCCTCGCGCTGCGGCCCCAGCATGATGCTCGAGTTGGCCATTTCGCGTAGTCGGCTTCGTTCGGCCTTGTTTGCGCGCCGATGGAACTTGTTGCCCACAATCGCACCGGCATGGCCGATGAGTGCGCGGACCACTTCCTTCTTGAGCTGCATGAAGAGGTCGTAGTTGCTCCAAGTTTTGTTACGGAATTCAAGCCTAGGCATGCGGAATACCAAGTCATGGATATCCTCGATGTTTCGTGATCCCTTGCCCTTGTAGCTCAGGCATAACACCATGCTTTCGATGTTGACAAAGGCCAGAGTCATATACTTTGAGGCGCGTCCCAACATCTCCGTCAGGTCATCCGATCGCTCTCTCCGCTTGCCGCTCCTGGATTGATCGCTGTTCGTTCGATGCAGGCTGAAAAGCTTGATGGACTCGGAGTCATTTTTGCCGTTGATAATAGAGCGGTTGGAGCTTTGTCGGCTGCTCTCGGGTCGCAGATGGTCCGAAGAAGCGTCTTTCCGACTCCAAGCAGTGAGTTTGCTCGACTCTCGGAATTGTTTTAGCCTAGATAGGTCATTGTGGCTGCTAGAATGGAATATCTTGTTCCGACTTAGGTGGCGCTTGTTGTCCGGCAGCGTCAAGGTAGGCTGAAGGCGAAGGGACAAGTCGCCGGCCCCCGTAAGTCTGTCTTGTGATTGATCGTTTGCTTCAACCGAAGCCGGAGAGCTATCTCCCGTCGCGATTGCATCAACGTCGTCTTCATCTTCCTCTTGCGTCGAAGGAAGGGCGTGTTTAAGCATGAAGGGCGATGTATCTGCCTCCTTATTCTTTCCAGGTGTGGTTGGACTCATGCCAGGGAATATATAATCGAAAACCTTGATTCCCACTTCATGCTCGACCTGAATCTTGAGCGGGTAAACATTGACTTCGAACTTTTCCATGACTGGAATTCCTGCGATCGCTTCGAGCATGTACCAATGGACCCAGATCATTTTGGAGGCCACTGCGCCATCTGAATTCGATTCCTTCGATTCCTTGTCTTCATAAGGAGAAATGACTTGTGGGTAAAGCGCGTTCTGCAAGAGGTTCCAGCCTTCGATTCTTCCAATCTGCATGGTATTGTCATTCGATCCGTCATTATTGTCTATGCGGTCAAAGACGGCACCCTTGAGCTGGAGTTCAACCAAAGATTCTTCTTTGGTGCGAACTAGGTGCCATACGAGACTGTCCGATTTGATGTTCCAACGCAGGAGGGGAGTGGCCTCGGAAGAAGAGACGCGATCTTCTGGCTTTCTTTGTGTGGTTGTGATGGCTTTCATGATGAAAAACAGTTCATCTTCACACGCCGTGAGATCTTGCTCGAGCATGATGCGCTCTTTCCATTGCTGCCTCGTAAGTGTCTTTTCATTGATCTGGAAGAACACTTTGATCTCCTGAAGGGTCCGGATTTTCTCCTGAAGCCGAACAACCATCTCGGGAGCTCCGCTAAGGTCGCTGAAGTCGGATGCTAGCATAATCTTCTCAAGTCTTTCACTTCTTGTCTTCTCCAGAGGTTCGCTGTATAAGAGCAAGTCAAGGACAATGATGTATAAAGAATAGTACTGGGTTGAATCGCAAATTGCCAACACCTTAGGGAAGTCGACCCACAGATGATCCATTCGATTTTCTTCAGGATTAACTGCTGTCTCTGACTTGCTTGCCTGGCCTTTTGTAACGTCATCATTATACTTCAGACGCAAGGTGTTGAATTTGTCAAGTCGTAGCGTAGCTCCAGTCCTTTGGATGACTCGTGAAAATCCGTAAGGATCAGCCGAAAAGTCGAACATAACTTCCAAAGGCACCCACGGTGGCCATGCCGAACCGGCCTTCGTTCCGTATCTGTTTGCAGAATACATGTCTAAGAATTCTGAGGAGAAGGTTCTCGAGTTCGTAACGAAGACTTGAACACTTTGCATGTCTGCATTGAACCGGCGTTGGACTAAACCGCTGACATCATCCGTGATGCGATCCTTATCCATGATTTGGATGACTTTAAGCTGCATGCTCTTCGCTGTGACGAGAACGGCTGCTTTCTTATTCTTTTCACTCTGCAGTTGGATCTGAGGGGCAACAAGGCGGAAGTGATAGGCATTTTGCGTAGTGAATTCTCTGGATATCTCATTACTTGCAGGATCGGCAGTGGGAGGTTGCGTTTCCGGACTTTCGGCTTCATCAGCATTGACAAATCGCTTGCCGTCATTGATGAGTTGGGCAATTCGATCTTGGACTTCAATGTCGTCGTCTTTTGTGATTTGAGGGGAAAGGATGTCGCCGCCCTGAGAGACATAAGAGGATTGTCTCTGCGTGTTCATTTTTTTCTGTTGTTCTTCAACAATATCCAAAATGAACTTGACAGCTCTCCGTGACATGTAGTAGACGAAACCACGTCTTTGGCTGACTTGGTGAATGTAGCGCAATACAATGTTCCTCAGTGAGTTGTTCCATTTGAACTGCGTGTTGTGGAGGATAAAGCGATTATTGAAATCACTGAGATCGTCCACCAGAGGTGCATTATCTAGTGCTTGCAGCGTCGGATCCATCGGGTCGTAGACCTCGCTTGCTTCAAAGAATTCTTCCATTGACTCATCGACGTCTGGTACTGCGCTGGTAATGCCATCCTCTATTCTTGATATCAAGACCTTGTGCAAGGCTTGTAGGAATTTCTGTTTCTTTAGAAGCGTATCGTGATGCTCTTGGAAAGCTTCCAGGCGCTTGATTAGGTTCGGTTGGTTCTCACTATTGCGTATCATTTGAAGCTCAATATCTCTAACGGTATGCTTTGTTTTCGCAATTTGCTCAGCAAGACGATCGAGCCTCTCTTGAATTATATCGCACTGCACTCTTCTGGGGTCGTTCCGTGCTGACATTACACAGAAATGTGTGGGCTCATTACCAAACGGACTGGATCTCATTGGATCACCATCAATGACGTTGTGATAGTCCGTTTGGCGGAAGTATGTAAACCGGGGCGCAAAGGCCAATGGTAGAATCTTCGTATCTGGGTTCGATTCGGTAGGAAGGATCCAGTCAAGCTCGACAAAATCATCCATATCCACCCAATCCGTGTCGTTATCGGGAATGGTGAAGCGTGACAAGTCAGCTTTTGGTCCTGCTTCGGCCTGTTCGTAAGAAGCCAGGGTTTCTTCAGTTGCTTCTTCAACATCGCCACTATTTGTGCCTTTGATGGTCTGAGAGACGGCGCGTACATCGGCAGATATAAAGTCCAGCTGGACTTGGTTGATTCTCATCCCTGTGGTTTTGCTTTGTCTACTACCACTAATTTGTTGCCTGAATACTTCTCGACGTTGGTGTAGATCAAGCATAAAGCTATCCAGCTTGAGTTTGATTCCCGTGGCTGATACTACGTTATCGCCATACTCCTCGGGATCCTTATGCTTGTAGATATGACCGAGATACAGTGGTGAGAAGAGAAGGCTATATTTGATAGTGGCAAGATGACGACCGAACTTTTTACTGGACTTATCGGGGCCAGGCCAAATTGGGCCTTGTCGAATTGGAAGAGACATGTTGCCCTGGAACATCGACCACCAGTCGAAGAAGTGGCTGAATGAGCGCGGCGTGAGGTGGACGCTGTTATAGTTGTTGGATGGTTTGAGATTCGTGACTGACCAGTCTCTATCGACTGGCGCGGAGATTCCAACAGAGAGATGGATGTGTTGACTGCGAAAACCACGGTACGCATCGTACGGCTGATTGATGTTAGCACTAGTTAAAGCCTTCCACGCTGGATTCCATACCTCGCCATTTGGACCAGGTCGAGCATACTCTGGACTCCTCAGTACGACTTCATAATGGGGTCTGAAATCAAATGATCTCCCGCCCTCACTGGTATTCCGCTCGAAGACAAGGCCGGCAACCCACTGCACGTTTCCGGAGAGCTTCATCACGGTCTTTCTGAACTTGCCACCTTGTTCGTAGGTGTTAGCACTGCTGATACTGCTGCTCTCGGGTAGTTCTCGGTCGAGGGAACGCTTGGCATAGCTGCTGAAGTCTGGTATTGCAAGCACGTACTCGCCACTGTCGACCGTCATAAACTTCCTTGGATCATCGTCCTGGCATAACCCCCACCGGACATCGTTTCGCCAGCACATGACGAAACCCGCGCCACTACCTGTGACGTGATACGGATCTCGAGAGCCCTTCAGAATAAGATGAACGTCTCCATCTCCTTTCCAAACAACTCGAACTTTGGAATGGAAAGAGAGTCGGATCTTGTCCCAGAAGCCTACTCTTTCTGAAGGATCAACGGCTGGTTTGGTGAAGTTCTCGACGACTTGCATCATATCTTGAATGGCAGGTTGGTATGAACTTCCCCATGTTATTCGCGTTGGAGAGCTTGTGTTGATCTCCACACCAATTTCAGAGTAAGTTTTGACGGCTGCCACCGTCCGCCGTACGTCAACAGTGAACCCACCCTGTCGCTCGCCATTGGCATATCGGTCCGGTGGAACGACGGTCACTTGGACATGTCGAATGGATTCATCATTTCTAAACTCTTCGGCAATGACGAAGTCTGTGCTGAGAGACAAGCTAGGATTTCTCGACGACTGCCCTGGGCGAATGGCTGGTACATGGAGTGTAGGTAGCGGATAATCTCGGAGGGTGATTCGAGCTTCGCCCATGGCGATGTTGACATGCATTGGAATGAGTAGGGAATACTTCGTGTCCTTTGGCATGCCTTTCCCGATTCGATGTAAATAGTTCGGGTATTCGTTCAATGGGAAAGACGGCTTGTCAATGGTGATGTTCAGATCACTAATGAGCACAGCCATGAGAGCTGGTCGCTGTGGAATGGCAAGAATCCTTTCCGGTTGCTCAACTTCTTCAGGTATATCATCCAAGCCCCAAACGATGGACCGTATGTCGCGCATTGTATGTGTTTGGAAGTTATAGGCTGCATTGATCCTCTTCTTCCAGCTTTGTGCATTGAAAATGTGTAGCTTCTCTCGAGCATCTTCAATATTTCGGGTTGCAGTCTGGCTAAGGCCACACATCCCATCAGCATCATAACGGAGGCGTCGGTCTCCATCACCCTTAGGCAGTTGGATCCGGCCACGGTCGAGTTCATCGCTACTTTTGCTCCGCGGTTTCATTCGGACGTCCCCTGATGACCTACGTCCTGTTTTGCTACGTCCTTGGAATGTCGATCTTGGTCTAGGAATTGGGTTGCGCCGGGCATCAGCTTCTTCGATCCTCTTCTTTTTCAGATCGAAAGCTTGCTCCCTTGCGAGTCGCTGCTTCTGCTCGTTCAGTCCTTGGAGATAGATCAAGCCCAACTTCCATTCAAAAGAGCTGTCCTCGATTTCAAACAGGAAGGCTTGAGTACGCAGCGTAACTTTTGGAACATGTTTCGGGCCTTCTGGGCGCTTTGCGAGAATATACTCGTCAGTGCCGGTCTTAAAGCGATGATGCAGCTGTTCTACAGTCTTCTTGACATTGACGACATTATCAAGGATTTTGTGGACAACGAGTTGATGCGGAATGCCAATACGGATGGCGTCTGCAACGACGTCGAAGGATTTCTCTTCCTCGGTTTTTGATCCATGACTCCGTCGTTGGTGTCGATAATCAACTCGTAGTGTTCGCAAACTGATGACTCGCGCCCAGACCTTCTTGATGTTTGGAGCCTCGGCATATAACCGAGCAAGTTGTGCCTTAGCGAATGGCGCAGCCCATCGATGTCTGCCAGCTTCGACACCAAAGATTTGAATCATCAATGGAGGATCGGCAGGCATAGTAGCTTTCAGCTGGATGAATGCGGCGCGGAAGTCAATAGAAACCACCTCCTTCTTTTGTCCGACAGTGGCAGTTGAACCAAGTCCATCATGGATTGGTGGCGGTGCGAGATGAGATGTGGAGCCAGGACCTTTCGATGTAGAAGATGGAGGCACGAACGTTTTGCGAAGTACCATTGCTGCAACGCCGACGGCAAAATGGCGATATAAAGAGTACTGCATGAGTAGTTGCTGAGTAAACGAGTTGATGTGAAGAATTGCTCCTTGCGAATCGCTCGAGGTCGAAAAAGCTACTTCAAAGCGTGGTAGCGTCATGAAGGGTTCTGGCTCCCAGGTTTCGGCGGACTCCACAACAAAAGCTTCAAGACCATGTGTATGAATTGCAAGCCGGCGACCATCGGACTCATTGCTGCCACTTCGTCTCTTCCTTGAGGGGCTTGGGGAAGCTGGCTTCAAAAATATCTCGTCACCTTCAATCGACCTGCTCGCTGCTCTCCGTCTAGCTGGTTGGGTAAGACCTTCATGACGATTAGCCTTGTACTCAGCACTCCAAGATTCTAGATGTAAGGCAGCCCCTCGCGCCTTCTCAGAGACACTTGGATCGATACCAGCGACCTCGACGTTGAAGTCAGAGCCTTGTAGGTGGACGTGCGTCAGCCAACCTGGCATCCTCCTCAAGAAGTTTGGCTTTTCCTCTTCGTCATGATGCGGATGTCGCCTGCTGCCTTCAATTCGAAGTTGAGTGATAATCTGTCTTACTCCTTCGCTAATTTCTGGCCTAACCATATAAACGGAGAAGGTCTGTGCATTCCCAGTTACCATCACGGAGACGTCAGGTGTGGCACTGATTTGGACCTTAAGTTCCAAATTGTCGGTAATGAGCAGATTATGCTTCTCACTTGAAGCAGTCTGATAATAGAGTTCGTGAGATGTGACGCGAAGGTTGGAGGCAAGCGAGTAGTGAAGTCCTCCTCCAGGAAAGTGTGATGATTCCAAATCCAACGCCATGGAGGAAAAGGCGGATATTAGAAGATCGAACTCGCCAGCTTTCCTTCTGACTGGATCCATGCACGGTAAAGTAACGCGGATAATAGGCTCGTGGACTGAGAATTTTACACTGGCCTTGGGCAGTAGTCGTGAGAGAAGATGTTGTCGGTTGGGTCTTGGCCTTTGAGGAACATGGTGGTGATCGGAATAGTTTCTGAATGCTGCCAGCATCAATGGCAAATGGCGAGGATCGAAATCGATTGAGGGAGAAGTGATAACAAGGTTCGCGTATAGAATGTTTGTGTTTCGCTCAGTCGCATTTCTATCTCCCGTGAACTGAATCGTCTTCGAAGGTAATGTGCTGCGCACCATGGCGGTCGCCATTGGTACGTAGAGAAGCCGTTCTGGATGCTCGTGGCCATCGTCCATGCCCATTGAAATGGAAATAGCTGTTAAAAGCGCCTGATGCGCCACATCTTCTGCAGAGAAATAAGTTAAATGTGCCGGACTCTTGGGATCGGATCGCAACAGGTCAAGTCCAACTTCTTTCATGGACATGTTGAGATAGACCTGTGTTGAAGTCCGTTCCACAGACTTGATGCGCATGGAGATGCCAACGTAGCTGACGGCAAATTGAACTTCCTGGATACCGCGCAGTATTGAAGCAAAGAACTCTTTAGAATCGGAAACGGTTTGGACAATTGCTTCATCTTTGCTACCTGGGTGGTCAAGCTCCTCGACAATATCGGCGAATGAATGAGATGGGGTATGGCCACGAGTCTGAGCGTACGACTGCCGACAGTGCTTGTATCGATTGGCACAGAGGTAAATGTCGTCGTAAGGTAGACTGATACGACCCAGTTTGAGCGCGATCGAAGCATCCCGTAAGCCGTCGATATTTGGGAGAAGAAGACCGTAGACGTTGAGCGTGGCATGGTCGAGCAGCTCACTGGATTCTTTGCCTTGCGGTGAGAAAAGCAAACCTCTTGCCGTGAAGATCCATTCGGCAGGCCGTTGTAGGTCTGATTGAGCCCGGCGGTGTTGGAACAAGCGGCTTCGGTCCACAGTCTTGCGTCGGGTATCAACAGCCATCGTAAAGCTTGCCAACTCGATGGATCCAACGTCCAAAATTACGACTGATGAATTGGTCGCGACAAAATCGAACAACCTGATCCATTGTATCTGTCGGTGCAACTTCTTGATCTTCTCCTTGATATCTGTCAGACGTTCCCAAGTCCGACTTCTTTCTTCCTCGGGCTCATCAGATTCGGTTTCGGTTTCCGATTGAAAGCTGGGCTTAACAGGAGTGTCCGGAGGCGATACGTGTTTGGCAGCAGAGCCATTGCGCCATTGCGACCACCGACTCCTCCTCGGAGCTTTCGAGCCGAGACTTCGCAGATCCACAGTCACTCTGAGCTCTTGAACGACAATACTGATCCATGTCGGCTGTGCAAATGTCGGTCGGTGTAGGGATAACCGAAGACCACGGATATCAACGCGTATCCCTTCTCTTGCCATGAACGAGATGTGCCGCAAACCCGTCCACCAAAGTCGCTGGATGGACACCCCCCATAGCACTCTGATTATGGCGAAAATGACGAATGTCGAAAGGTACGCAAGAATCAAAACACCGACGATGAAGGAGGCCAGTGACGACTTTGGAAGTGCCATTTCCGCATCACCTCACTCCCTCTAGCCTTCAAAAGGCTAACTTTCGTGCGCGCGCGTTACAGCGCAATAGCTGTAAAGACTCGAATCGTCGGACTGGATGGGCCGCCCATGACAGATGAGAGGATTAGAAGGAGCAGCGCGCTATCGGACGCAAGGTGGCGAGAGGATGCAATACGGCGTTGGGAGCTTGCACTTTGCGGACGCGCCGGGATCTCGAGGGAAGCTTGCGGCTCAATGCGAAGGTGATGAGGAAGGCTTGGGTGGTAGCAGCGATCTGACACGGTAACGGGTAGGATATATGGTTTCTTGGCGGGGATAGCTGGGGAGATAGATTGGGGTTGCAAAGATCTGGGATCAGTGCCATTCGTTGACCTTTGCTGGCGGAACTTGCATGCTTACTCAAAAGCGAGCAAGGCAAACTGAAAAGGTAGCAGATTACAGTCTTACAGATTGGAGCCGGCCGCACAGACCAGCTGTTGGAGCTTTCTTTCTCTCTGCACTGGTCGGCTACGCGTATAACACGACAAGCTTCACACTCCGCTCGCTGTTAGTCCTCATGCCATGCACCTCATCTAAGCCACGTCTCCGCACTCCCTCTCGGTGCGAGCATTGACCCGTTGTTACCGAAATTAAACCTATCTCGGATTCGATAGCCGCAATTTCAGCCATATCGTTGTCCACCGGCGTCAAATTCGTTCGCGAGAAAACGAGAAGAACACGACTCATAGCGAGCTACTTAGTTATTATCCAAGGCTGGCATTGAGAAAGCGAATCTACTCATCATCATCTTCAGCATCATTCAACGCCAATAGCTCTACCTATATATCCATTGTGCAATTTTCTGTTACCTGGGTCTGAGCCTCTCCGATGAACCACATGATATATCATCACGTACATTTTTCGACTAACTCTCTCAAGCTATTCAGTGTTAGCATCAGAGCTGTGTTTTGTCTGGAAGGCCTTCTTACGGTTCCAGAACGTGCAACTCAAATTCGGCATCAAAATCTCCCGGCACAATGTTGTCGCGATTCCGTATTGTTGAAAGACAAAAGTGAACGACGTCCCCATACCGATTAATGTCGATCGCGCTCCCAACTTCGGCGGCAATAAATTCTGCGTCTAGCCCGGCATTACGCTCAAGGCGACTCAGAGCAATTTTTACTCCGTCATTGCGATGGAAATGTAGGAAAGAGATTTGACGTCCCAAGGCCAACTCCGTCAGGAGAATACCCAGCCTGTAAATTTGACAGTGCTGTTTCAAACTTCTGTAAGAGCGACGAAAGTTCTCCTCCGCCCTATCCAGAACGTCTTTGAAGTGAGAATTTCCTAACCGCGCGTGCAATAATGCAGCCCATTTACGTCCCACGATTTGACGAATTCGAATGTTATCGCTGTCTACGTAATCGGGCCAGGGACTGCCAAGGAGCCGAAAATATCCTTCTGCTAGCACATAGGCTATTTGGATCTTTTCCTTTACGTACAGCCAGCCGAGTTGAGATGACAAACTTCGCATTGTTGACATGGCCTCGAGCTGTGCCTCTGCAGTCTTGTAAGCTGTGAACCCTTCTCTGTAAGGACTGCTAGGTGGCATAAGAAACGATGCTACCTCAACTGAGCGGTTGAATTCGTCCAAAACTTCGGCAAAGCTCACACAGTATTCGCTACGCGGTATCTCTTCAGTTTCTGAGTACTTAAATCTTGCTGGGCGGAGTAGCACTTCTTGCGTCGTACTTCCATCTTTCAGGAGTATCTGATAGTCTCTCACGGGATCGGGTACTGGAGGACTAGATTGAGATCGGCTTCGACTTCGACTTCGACTTATTCGTCTATTTCGATCAGCGCTCCGTCCGCGCGATGACTGAACTGTTAGACCAAGATAGCAGGTCATTTGTCGTGAAGCTTTCAATGCGCTGTGAAGCTGAGTCGCATCTGTGCAAGCCGTTTGATTTGCGCTTCTTTCTGATGAAGCTATTGGCAAAAATGTTTTAGAACTGCCGATTGCATGTCTCCCGCTCAGGTCATGGAGTCGATCAGCGAAACCCCAAGATATCCGATTCAGGGCCTTCAACATCTTCTCAAAATCTCGTATCTGGCCATCAACTCGTGAGGAAAGCTGTTTGACGGCTGCCAAAAACCGCCTCCGTTTGAACATATTCTTGCTAATTCTCCTTACACTCTCTATGACCAGCTTTTCATCAGGCTGTTTCGAATCTTGCTCGTTTTGAGGTTGATAGCCACCGTGTAATACGGTACAAGGGATCAGCTTGTTAATCTCACCCTTTATCTTTTTAGTCATTCCTTTCAGGATACCAAGGACCCTTCGTACTTCACGGGATCCATCTGGACCCCAAAATTTCTCATAGTATTGGTGTCTCCGCCGTTCTTCGACTCCCCAAGTTCTTTTCCATGCTTTCAATTCGAATTCACAGCCAAGCAGCAATTCCCAGGTGAATAGAACTCGTTCCGGCAGGTCAACATAATCCATAACTGTTTTGAAGAATCGGCTTAAAATATCGCTTGCGTCATTAATCCCACCGATAATAGCTAAGGCTTCGAGGCCAGCCATTACGGATCGATTGCAAAACTGTCTTTCCCGCGAACGTCTGGTATGTGAATATGTATAGGAAGATGCCAGTAAGAAAAAGACGGGTGGCGGAGAGCTTTGAACTGTTCAGAATGTAGAAAGAGGGGCTGAACATCAGCCATGACGTGGTGGCTTTCTTTTCGGTGAGCTTAGATAGGAAAGTGTGTGGAGCTGGGGAGGGTAGCAATCAATGCAGTCGTTTCCTAATTGCTTTCCTCAAATCTCCGCTGTTTTTCATTTTCTTACAACTCTGGAATTTCGTTCGTCATACAAGATGTCAAGTCCAATTTACGAGGACGGGGATACATACGCCCGTGATTGGGTCCGGCCCATAATATCAGTGGAAATTTCGGATCACCAGTCTTCACGACCTTTGAGAGAATCAGATTTCTTACCACCAAGGCTTGGAAGCTCCTGTCGAAGGAGGCGCACATCTCTCCATGATACTGTTGATTCAGACCTCCTTGATCCAGATATTGGGTGGTCTGATCGCAATGATGCTGACGAGTTCGATTTCTCAGATTCGGAATTTTGGGGGACTGGAAATGATATTGATGAATCGGCACTCTCAGAATCGGAATTTTCAAGAGATCTTGACCGTCGGTTTGATATCGAGGGATTAGTTCTTCGCGAAGAGCTAAATAGAAGACGTGCTAGCCGTCGCAACTATATCGGTGGTCCAGACTTCCTCTTGCCACCACAACAACGGCGGAGAGGGACTGGGCGTCCCCACTCACACTCCTTTGACCTGCCGACACGAAATCATTTGCAGACACCGATGTTTGAAACATACGTCCAAGTCCGGCGGTCTCCTCAAGAATCTGTGGATAGCCAGTTAGATTGTTCTCGAGAGATTCAACTTGTGAGAAAGACATATCAGACGAGCCTGGACAAACTCACCAAAGTTGCAACGATCTGCCGAAAGAAGACTGAGCAAAGTGACGCGGGGTTGAGGGACATATCCATCTTGCTGCGTAATAGAATGGAAGAAGATGCAAGGAGGACAGAAGCGGTACAGCCAGATAACTCAGATTTTACATTTACTAGACTGGCTAGCCTGGTAGATGACCATCTTGTGAAACTAAGAGCATGGTCGTTGAACGCCAAATTGAATGAGATGCAAGTAGAAAACTCAAAAGATAAAGCAGTGATCGACTCGGTTTCGAAAATGTTAAAGCGACTCGAAAGTACGACAACGAAGCTCTGTGAACTTTGCTCCAAGGCAAGTCCTTCCGATCTTGCCATCACAGAGATAGACATGAATAGCGACGTTGAGAATAGGGATTCGACTCGCATCGCAGATCCTGAGGAATTCGTGTAAGTGGCTCAAATATGCTATGAAGGCACAGTGAGTAGAGCAGTATTGGTGATTCCAGACTCGACTTCAACATTTTGTAAAACGGGATGAGAGTCGGAGAAACCAGTAAGATCCTCACTCTTGACGTACCGTTGTACACGTCGAAGAGTCAAAGTTTCTACTGTATACCTGATACTAACCTACTAGCTGTATCGCCATGGCATATTTTCTAGTTCGACGTAATGTTGACACAAGTGCAGGGAACCCATCGGAGTCCGCATACAGGATCATCTGTATTTCATGGACACTTGTATGCACGAACTAGCTCTACGTACCGATCCACTTCAATTCAATCTTGTTCCCAGTGCAGCGCGTACGGCATTAAGGAATTTGGTCGCAGAGGGAGAAAAGTATTTTGGTAGCGACAGAGCCTTGCGGAGATACGCTATCGACCCGGATCTTTTTGGGCCCGAGGCTTTTCAAGAGGCCCGGAGAATGGACAGTAGATTCGTCGATGACGGTGATATAACGCCGCATTCTATTTGATTGAGAGACAGGAGGCAAGTTATGAAAGGAGAGGAGCGGTCAACACCAGCGTAGTGGAAGCACTCATCTCCCTGCAAAGGCTCTGTGCTTTCCTCTTTGGGTCCTGCAGTGGATTAGGGTCCTGTTCGAGCCGAAACGTAGGCTAGGGGGGCCTCTTGGTGGAGGGTCAAGAAGACCAAAGCCGGCGGAGGATGATGGGTTGGAGGGACGAAGCGGATGGTCGTAGATAAGGCAGCCCTGTTTTAACCAGAATGAAACAATGAGAACCGAACCTGGAATCCGCCTATAGATGTCTAAGGCGTTTTCTTCCCGTTCATTGCTTCTGTATTAGAGTTTCACTCACAATCGACCGTACTTTGTCCAACTTGGGATTGGGGTTGTACACTGATAAAGCTCGTAATTTCAGACGGGCAGATAAAGGCCTGGAGCCTGGCAAGCTAAGGGCCACCCTAGCATGTACAACCCCACTATTTCCCTCCGGTGGTCCACGCTTCCACAACACCTCTACCTTCAGTTAGCTACTGCTGCCTTGTCCAACTTCCTCCTCATTCGTGCCTTTCCCTTTCTGAGCAATAGACAACTTGTCCTTTCTTCTGCCTGAGCCCTTTTAGTCTTCTTCACCTCTTTTCGTACTTGGTCATCTTCTCACTCAACTGCTCAACATCGCGAAAGTGTCAGGGACAGGTGGGGCCTCAATCCGCCGCTCCATGGTAACTTTGTGATATATTCACGGTACGTCTTGCTACATTTACAACGGTCCCTAGCTGTATCACCCGACTTGTAAAGCTCAAGCTTCAAGTCTACACACTCCTTGACCGTCAACCTGAAGACTTGATACGCGGCTACTCTCAGCCTTGCAATTAGTCACACCTAGATCACTCTCGGCCCTTTGGGAATTGTCCTGTGAAGGTACTGACATGGCCGAAGATTCTTCAGCGAGACCATCGCATGAAGAGTACCTCAACCGACATCTGCTCGCGTTTTTTGACCCTTTCGATTCCGCCGAACTCGAGCAGAACAACGATCTCGCCATGAGGACTGTTACCGATAGTCAAGCCTTTGAACCTACTTCCTCTCTCGATGACTCGAACTACGAGATACTCTCAGGTTCAGGGATTCTCTCCGACGATGAAGGGAATACGGTCTCAGTGACCTCGCAATCCATCGACGGAGACACTCCAGATGATTTCAGTAGTATCAACGACACTGGGGAGTCTGAGACCGAAGATGAAGAAGAACACTTTGAGGAAGAGACGCCGAATATTGGACAAATTCAAACTCCGTCCGCCACTGAGGATGACGGTATTGACGAGAGCGGCATAACGGCAAGACCAGAGCTCTCCGACATATTCACCGAATTTGATCAGATATCATCTGGAGAAGATGGCCAATTACTGAGCCATACCCTCCCAGCTGGCTCCAACGATGAAACAATCATGCTTAGGCTGGCTGTATCCCCCAAAATTGCGCAGCTTCCTCGGAAGTTCTGTATTCTCTTTCTCGGCGACCTTTACAGTTATGCCGGAGACTCTCTTATCCATCAGATTGCTCAAGCACTCGTACTATCCGAAGGCCCGGCTGAGGATGGCAGCCCTCTCACGGTAACTCCAGTTCCTTCGGTGAAGTCTCCCCAAACTTTCCAGATCAGGCCATCGTCTGGAATAGAGATCCAAATCGACCACTGCATTGAAGCAAAGGACGTGTCGAGGCTCATTCTCGAAGATGGCTCCGAATTGCAGTTCTCTAAGGACGGCCACTTACAGAGGATTACCGGTGACCGTGGCGAGCCGTCAGAATTCCCTCATCTTGCGATTTTCCTGCACTCTGAGCAACAACGCCGCCTGCAACACAACGCGACCATGAGATGGGCCCGAGTTGCTGCGATGACGAACGGTATTCCCACGTTAGATGTGGCGGCTTCAGGGTATTTTGAATGGCAAGAGTTGATTAGGCCAACTCGTGGGATCGAGTTACATGTGGAAATTGAGAGTCTGAGGGAGTCGATTCGCAATCCCACGATGTATTTGCCGGTCGATATACACATGCTCTCAATGATCTCACCATCCTACCTGAATCGACATCTCGCATATCTGATGTGGGATGCAGAAGAGTCCAGGCATTCAGCAAATCGAACTACTCCGCAAGTCCTTCAGAGTATCTCAACAGTAGCGAAAGCAGCCGTTACGAGACTTGCTGAGATTTCTATGGACTGTCTCAGAAGCGCCAAGCCTGTTGCAGAGAGGTTGTGGACAACAGCTAGATTCGAGCAAAAGGCGGCTATTTTCGGTCTCATCATTATGTTAATACTCCCAATGCTGCTGACACCCTTGATTGCATCGTCCAACAACGAAGTCACCATATGTCAAAGAACGGCTCCTGTGGTCGAACAATTGGCCACCTCCACTCTGCTGTCGACGTCTACGTCTACAAAGACCGAATTAGCGCCTAGTTTCACGCAGGTAATCAAGCCGATAGCTGCTATTGACACGAGCGTCCGAGCAATGATCGAGAATTCACTGGGTACGCCAAAGCCTCGACTAGACTCCAAGCCTGAAGCTGCGCCAGAGACGTTCACTGCTGAACGTATCAGCTCTTCCGTCTTCAGCATCACTCCTCCTACTTTCCTTGCCAAATCCAAGAAGTTCTCGCCATCCTCGGTAGTCATCAAAGTTAGGCGAGGCTCGGAGCCTGTTCCATTTAAGCTCATGACGATAACGAAACCACGTGTTGGGTTCGCGGTCGAACTTGAGCCCGAGGATGCTCATGGTCTGCTCAGTGTTCTCATCAGCGTTAACAGCAAACCGAAGATCGTGGAGAATCTGACAATCGACTTTGGCAATTCATGGCTCGGTGGTCCCACATGGAAGAACGCCTTCAAGTTTCTCGATCAGAAGGTGCGACGGGATGTTGCCGAATTCGAGAAGCACATCAAGTCACTTTCGTCAAAGGTCGCTCAGGATCTGCAGAGGTTGTGGGAGGAGAGCGAGACGTATCATGCTACCACTCAGAAGGATAGTAAGCAAGCTGCGATCAAAGCGCTGAAGGAGATCAAGTCTTCCGCCAAGAAGTTTTTCTGGGAAGCAAAGCAGGAAATCAAGGTGATTTCGAAGCAGATTCAACGCGAACTGAAGGCCCAAAAGTCCGTGACGAAGAAACTGCTGCAACAGAGTAAAGCTTTCGCAAAACAGACCCTTCAAGGCGCCGATTTTGTACGTCGCGAGGTTGCAGATGCTTGCAAGGAGGGATTCAATGCTCTCAATGGTATGATGCAGAGTTCAGATGTCGCGGCTCCGGTGCGAAATTCCAAGGGTCTGAAAAAGCTTGCCGCAAATGCAAAGAAGGCTCTGTCGCAGCTGGCCACCGATGATATAGAAGCGAGTGGCAATGAGAAGAAGCAGAAGCGGGCGAAGGCGGATAAGAAGCAGAAGAAAGCGAAGGCAGTGGAAACAACGAAGACATATGGAGCTGTGAAGACGGCCAGTGGTGCTTTTAAAGTCCATGAGACTGGGTCTTCTTTTGGGAAGCACGACTGCGCTTTTGCGTGTATGAAGTACGAGAATGGCTACATTGAATGCACGGAGACGGGTAAGTGCGCGACAAAGATGAAGAAGAAGCTACTGCATAAGCTGGGGGTTTGATTTTGGACTTGTACTAGGTTACTGAGGACGGCGTTATTGGCCTCGTTCGATGAGAGACGCAAGACAACCTAGGCGCGAGCATAGGATGTCGAAGACTAGTATTTGAGAGCATGCAGACCTGCTTGCTAGGACATTTCAATGGCGTCTCGAGTCTTTGATGAATGGACGGCAACTCTCTATCCTTCTCCCGGGTTTTACTTGCTGAGGTCACTCCGGCGTTTTTGAATCGGGATTGCTTCAGTGCGGAATGCAACAGATATACTACAATCGATATTTATCCTAGGCAGAATGAAATACTCTCCTTCTTCCAGTCAAGAGCTCGAGTTACTAAGCTTGGAATGCCCTTTTGCACGGCGTCTCGTTCGCTGACGAGAAGAGCAACCAGGGGCCGCGCGCTGTTGATTGCGACAGCGTCAAGACATGCAGTGTGTCGGTTGTTCTATTGTGATTGCTGCCGTCATGATCGAAGCTAAATTTGCTGTCAATTCTTTTGCGTCCCGATACCTCCGGAGTTACTTCAGGGGCTCGGGACGTTGAAAGGCTTCGAGGCCGTTAAACTAATAAATGCCGTGTTAAAAGCACTGGCGCGTCTTGGCAACCATTTTCTGGCTTGGCTAAAGCCGCGCAACGTCGTCCAAGACGAGATACGCCGTACTGCGATCCTCCATCCCCATATGCCTCTTCACTCCAACCCATACTCCCGCAATAAAATCAAGCATTGCCTGCCGCCCAAATTCAGAACTCACCATTGCGGGTCGCGAGTCTCGCCACTTGCTTGATCTTGGCGCGCCTGGCAATCTCCGATCGCGACTCCTGCGAAACCCCCAACCGACATTCTCCTTGGAGGTCTGTGGATAGCGAGCCAGTAATTCGCCGGCGAAGCTGTTGCGAGAAGCTGGACTCGTTGTCACTTGGAGATTTGCCTCCATCCGCTCGTTTTGAGAAAATTGGGATTCCCTCAACCACCACCACCTCCGCAGCCATCTCCTCAGAGTCAACCATCATCACGTCCTCCGTCGCATCAATCTTGCTGGAACTTGGAAACGGCGAACCTGAAACCGTTCACACGGGAGAACGTCCTCTCTTCCTCTCGATCCTCCCATCCCTCCACACATCCTATCTACCACAACCATGGGCTTCGTCGAGCTTTTATCCACTCGGATACAGAAGTCAAGTCTACCGGCTTTCGATGAAGCACAGCGACGAGCAACGAGGTATTTCCCTCGGTTAGCTTTCTTCCGGAGACGGATACGTTTGAAGTCAATATCTATACCATTGGGTGTCATCATATTCTTTCCTCTTCTTGTAATCATTTTAATCCTCATTCTCTTCTTACGACATCCTAAAGAAGGCACAATTTTAATGCCAGCTGGCTCGCCACCATCTATAAGGTCGATAATTCCCGGTCAATGCTGACTCAAAGGCTTCTCATACGCTAACGTTTTCTACAGACGGATCAGCGAACGACATGATAGAGTTTTTGTCACCGGCTGTTTAGAGCCGGAACGCCAAATGAACGCGCCACGAGCAAACGCAGCCTTCGTAGTCCTTGCGAGGAATAAGGAGCTAGACGGCGTTGTACAGTCAATCAAGTCCATCGAACGTCACTTCAATCGATGGTTCCACTACCCCTACGTCTTCCTCAATGATGGCAACTTCAATTCCACCTTCAAAGAGACCGTTGCCAACTATACAAGTTCACCTGTGGAGTTTGGAAAGATCAACGCCAGTATGTGGGGTTATCCAGACTGGGTGGACAAAGAAGTTGCAAGAGAAGGTATCCGCAAGCAGGGAGACCAGGCTATTATGTACGGTGGCATGGAAAGCTACCATCATATGTGTCGTTTCTACTCTGGCTTCTTTTACAAGCACCCGCTGCTTGATAAGTACAAGTGGTATTGGCGGCTGGAGCCGGATATCAAGTATTTCTGCGACATTACCTAGTTCGTCATTCGGCCTCATCACAGTTACGCACAGAAATTAACCTGTATACAGTGACCCGTTCATCCACATGGAGCGTGCTAACAAGACATACGGCTTCACGATTGCAGTCAAAGAACTTCGAGAGACAGTCCCAAATATTTTCCGCTATGCCTCCGCGTACAAGCGCATGAACAACCTCACATCTCAAGGTCTATGGGAAATGTTCATCGAGCATGAGAAAGATGAGGACAAAAAGGATCTGCCGAAGGACGATCCCAAACATAAGAAGCAGCTCCCAGAGGAAATCCTCAATACGGAGCCTGGACAAGGCCTTCTACCAGACATTGATCCAGAGTCGATGGAGGGAGAGTCGTATAATATGTGTCACTTCTGGAGCAACTTTGAGATTGCCCGCCTGGATTGGTTCCGTAGCAAGGAGTATAACGAATTCTTCGACAACATGGACCGAAGTGGAGGCTTTTGGATGGAGAGAGTGAGTATTTGTTTTCTACTCAAAGAAGCACGCTAACGCCTTCGTAGTGGGGCGACGCACCCATTCATTCTCTTGCCGCTGGCGCTCTCCTCGGCGTCGACGACATCCACTACTTCCGCGACTTCGGCTACCGACACACTACCATCCAGCATTGCCCTGCGAATGCACCTGCTCGCCAGCTACCAAGACCACCCTTCTTAGAGTTGACCACTAATGATGAGAAAAAGCGTAAAGAGGAAGACGACTACTGGGAGACGTGGGACAAAGAGAAGGAGAACGGCGTCGGATGTCGGTGCAAGTGCGATACAGACATCGTCGACGTCGAAGGCAAAGAAGGAAGCTGTCTGGCGGAGTGGGTTGAGGTAGCGGGAGGCTGGGCATCGCCGTAGGATGCCGATGGAACGAAGCTTCGTGATACTTTGGCACGGCGTTCTCGGTGCGAATCTCTGCCTGGTGCGCGAGGAATTCGCCTGCGGCTGGAGCGCCTAATACCGACTTGCGCTTCTTTGCGCTCGCTGCTTGGATCGCCACGTCCGCTGCTCAGGCTCTTGGCTCGACTGCTCGACAGCTTTTTCGTCAACGTCTCACGCTAGTGGTGGGTTGCATGCGCATTTTGCACGATACGAAGCATTAAGCGGCGTTATGCGGAGCGGCATTGTGTATCTGTTTAATGGGGTTTCCGACTGGGTCAGATTACAATATGACTGAGATCCTGCCGTCGGTTATAGAAAGAATAATATCATCGAGTTTGGAAAGATGCAGATTTTGAAGACTTTTGTTTCATTTTCATTCCGTTAAACATGTCGTTACGTTTACATTTTTACTTTATCTTGAAGTCGAAGTCTATCATGGTATCACTGCCGGTTCCGCTGTCCAAACGCCAATCCTTAAGCCATCTTAGTCCCTCCAGACATCTTGCACGTCATTGGGTACCGACTCAAAGTTCGTTTCGAACTCTTCGTCTGCATCAGCCTCCTCTACCATTTCAGAGTCTTCGATATTCTCCTCAACGTCCTCGGTTACAGGCACCACCTCGCCGTCCTCGTACCAGGCGTGCTGCGTCCAGTCCACAATCAGGTTCCGCGCCGTTTCGACCAGATGGTGATAACCTGGGTTGTCGCCCGCCTTGAACATGCTCATGTGAGCCCAAAACTCCGCCGTCGCCTTGTCGTTGGTTGCCGGAATAAAGAGCTTGCGGAGCTCGCTGCTCTCCACCGGTAACGCGCAAAACGTGCGCTGGTCGCCCAGCGTGCCGCTGAACCACTGACTCTGGCCATCGACGGCGCGGCCCAGACACGTGTAGACGTCGGCAAAGCCCAACCCGACCTCGCCGCGCAGCCTCGCCACGGCCGCCAGCCGCCGCCGCAGCTCGTCCGCGCGCGCCAGGCACCCCACAAACTCGAGGTGCGACCCCGCCCAGCGCCAGCCCTCACCGAGCGACTCGCGGTTCATCCAGGCGGCCGCGCCCCCCGCCGCCACTGCACCCGCCGCACCCGCGAACACCGCGTACTTGCCCCAGCGCTGCCACGCCGGGCCGGTTGCCACGTCCGCGTCCGCCGACGACGCTGCCGCCGACGCCGCGGCCGCCGCGCCCGCGCCCGTCAGCATCTTCGGCGCCGACGACGACGCGGCGGCAGCGCCGGCACCAGCCTTCGACGCGCCGGACCCCCAGCCGAACGTTTTGGCCACGGTCGAGTACGCGTTGTACGCGGCGGAGGCCTGGTTCCACTGGCCCTCGGCGCCGTGGGCCACCACGCCCGGCGCGATGCCGAGATACGGCGTGTCGAACGCCAGCACGGCCTGGATGTATGGGAACATGAAGGTGCGCGCGTCGGCGCTCGCGTGGTGCGCGCCGATCGGCTTGTCCTGCATGATCGAGAGCACCATCTCCGCTGCCACGATCCCGCCCATTGAGTGGCCCACCAGGATTGTGCGCACGCTTGGGTCGATCGTCGGGTGGGGTGTGCTGGCGGCCACTTCGAGGTCGATGATCTTGTTTTGCAGCCTGGAGGTGGGAGTTAGCATCTTGTGGATTGAAGTTGGAGAAGCGGTGTGCCGCTCACCATTCTTTGAACCGAGCTACGCACTCGTGCAGGTCGCCTCGAGTCTCATATTTAGGATAGACCAGGTGCATGACCTGGACCTTAGGCAGGGCATGGCGAAGCAGCTGAGCGAGATGGGACGGGAAAGTGCTGAAGGTGTCATCGCCGCCTTTGAAGCCGTGGATAAAGACGAGGAGCAGCGTCTTCTTCATCCTGAACTCATGTCGAGCATCATGGACTCCCAAGACAGACTCTCTTGCCCCAAGAGTATTGCCAGTTTTGGGAGCGAATATAAGAGGTTTTGGTTGAATAAGGCTTAGGAGCGAATATAGGAAGTTTTGAGTTGATGAAGAGAAGTCCGATGATAGCCACGCCAAGAAGGCCAGAGATGTGGCTTAAAACTCCCTCATTGGTCCGTTAAAACTGCTAAACTGCGAGAAATATCAAGTCTTCATCCTCATCATCTGTGAAATATCAGACGAGTTTCTCAATGGCATCAGTAGAACCATACAAGGTCGCGTCTCCGTCAAGCTTTGAGAGCGCGATCAAGTCGTTATCATCGCTACTAGTGGAATAACTAACCCGAATCTCACTCAACCAGAACATTACGCTGTAATCGATGCCACTTCCTTTTCTCCAGTCTGAACTGTTTAACAAAGTATACTCTTTCTTAGCCAGCGAAGGTCTTCTTTCTACTGCCTATAGTCAAACCTCTCTCACCGTTTCCTCCTAGTAGTGAACGACTTACGTGGCCACAACCACTCCATCCGAGCTACGCCACAGCCTCAAGCCGCTTAAACTACCATACATGTAGCTGCTGGTAAGCGCTCATACCTGGGTTACAGTACACCGTTGGGACCTTTACCTTCCGAACCGGCACGCTTCTGCTGTCTCTTACTCCTGGTACTCGTCGCTCAGCCCTATGTCACGACACGTGATTCGCCGCGTATCAAACACTCAAACAATAACGTCCCGTGCCTGACGTCATGGCGATCAACGGCGTTGCGCCAGTCGGAGATTTAAGGGAGCAACGCCATAAACGAACAATCCTCCAAATCCTACGTCTTTCCATCCCCAATTGCGCATAGCACACGCCCGGGAACCCGATAGCAAAACCCACCTTATCAACTCCAGCCATGCCCATCCACGAAGACACCGGCGTCAAGGTACGCTTCGCACCCCTCACCCTCCGCCGCGCAGCAAACTAACCTCTCCGCCTCTCCCAGGGCGGCGCCAAAGCGGTGACATCGACGCTCGGCCACACGGTCGGCGGCGTGACGAACACAGTCGGCGGCGTGCTGGGCGCGGCGCTGCGCGGCGTGGGCGAGACCGTCGAGGGCGCGACTGGCCTGCGCTCCGTGGGCCGTGGCCTCGCCGACGTGGGCAACGGCGTTGAGCAGGGCGCAAACGATATTGCGCGCGGCGTCAAGAATGCGGGGGAGTGGAAGTCGTGAGCGCGCGAGCGCGTTGGCGATTATCGTGTGGGGGCGTGGAAGCTGCAGAGATGGCTTGGAGGGCCTGCGAGCGAGCGGAGTGCCACTGCGTTACTCTAATCTATTGCCGGGAGCTTGCCCAGACGTTTGGGCCGTGGGATTCCGTTGGCAGGGAGAATGGCTGCACAAAAATTTTCTCGCTATCGCGATCTGATGAACGCTATGATACGCATAATGGAAGGTTCCTGTGGTCATTTATTTTAAGTACCGGGACTAACCTTGGTAATGGAAGCCGTGCGGATGCTTGGACCCGTCTCTCGGGAAAGTGTAATTATTTTTTTTTTCGCCTGGCATCGCTCGTTTCAAGCTTGACGCCAATCGCAATCCCAGAACGGGAACCCACAAAAATTTTCTCGTGTCTGCATGTCTCATATTTCATGCGCCTGGAAATCCCGGACGCATGAGATCTCGCTTGCGCAAATGGTAGTTCAAAACATGTTCTAGATCTGTGGACTTGCATGGGTCGAGCCAGAGCTCGGAAGCCCGATCTTGATATACTACTGATTCAAAATTACTCAAGTTATGCCTAAGATATCCGATGGGTAAACCCCAAGGTGCTAACGTGTAATAATCCTAGCCCCTGTTGAGCAATCCTACGAGATGAGTGAGATGCCAGTTCCCTTCCCAGTGATGTTCTCCCTTTCATAACCCCATCGTGATTCCAAGCCCTTGGGCCAAGAAACTTGTATGCTATGATCGTGAGAAAAATCGACAAGGAGCCTCTCCGAGGGATACAATAGTAAAACAAACACAAGATAAGAAAGAAACATAAACGTCCAAAGAATACAGGTTACATCTGGGCTTTTCAACGTGATGATTGCCGCCGATGATGATATCGAAGTAAATGCCGTGAAGCGAGTGTGCCGTCAGGGCCGTGGCAGTCTAATGATGATCGTGATGATGATGAGATGATTGTTTTTGATGCAAGTTTGATGCAATCCGACCGATGCATGTTCCTAGTCTCCCTTCTCATACGTGCGCCGAATGTATGAAAACGCCGTTGAAGGCGAAGCGTCCCTGTTGACGCCTGATAATTGCGTGAACGGAAAAGAAACGGTATCAGAAAAGGGGTATATCGTGAAGCGAAGAATTGTGCTGTTACATGCCATCCCACCCATATATGGCTGTACTCTCGTCGAACTCCGGTAAAGCAATTGTCTAGTGATACAAATCGATGGTGAGGTTTTCGAGCCTTGGTGGTTTAGTAAGGTGACTGTCGTTCGATGGAAGATGCCCGGCTTATGGAAGTCCCCGGTGTCGATGATTCGCGGTTTTCTTTCTTCTGACGAAGAGATGGTTGGCGATTAAGGATACGCTTGAAGATACCAGACTTGTTGTCTTGGCTTGGGCTGGTCGGACTCGATTGCTGGGAGTTGAGACTAGCGGCACTGCTATGAAGCTCCTCCAGATTGACATATTCTTCTTTCTTGATCTTGCAGAATAATGTCGAGAAGTAATAGCGCTCGTTGCGGGCATTGTAAAGAGGAAGGTGCCTATAGCCCTCCTGAAGGGACTCCAGCTTGGCGGTGAAAGATGCAAGAGGAAGACTGGTTCCAGCCAACATGCGGCCATCAGGGGAGTTCCAAACGGTCCAACGAACAAAGACGAGACTAGGATGTTTCGTCTCTATTGTCATTGAAACGGATTCGTTGAACAGAGGATCGTAACCGTTGTCTTCGACGATGGCGGTGCGCCTACGCACGGGAGAGCCAATGCCCGACATTCCTCTGCGAGCCGACGCATCTCTCCCGCCTTCACCCGTTGCGAGTCCACGAGCTTTATCCTCGGCGGTGTAAACCTCAAACTGGATGTAGGGGTTCATTGGTGCATCGGCGCTGAGGCCACGCGGTCGTGGCAGCTGCTGCGCAGAGATCATATCGACGGTGAACCGTATCAACTTCTTGCCTGGCTTGCGAGCAACTTCCGTAGATGATTCACCGTGCGCGCTCGGGCGCATGTCTGCGGGTTTGAGGACGTATCCAGTCTGATCATCGCCGGCGGCGAACATGGCCTCATTAAGCTGCATTCCAAGGTCGTAAGTCTGCCAATTGAGAGCGGCCATTTGGACGCCACTGCGCCAGTATCTCAGAGGATCGAAATTGTCAGAACGGATCCGGTAGGCTGAAGGATAGACACGCATCAGGTACCGCTTGTTGTGTTTCTCGAGCTGGGCCTTTGTGTCGTGGGTGTTGCCGACACTCTCGAAAGTCCGTTCAGCGAAGGAGAGCACGTGGTTGAATGTTTTAGCATCAGCGGCTCGGAAGTCTCCTGGAAACTTGACGCCTTGAGTGTAAACACCGAGATCACCTAGAACTTTGACGATCTTCGACTTCTTACGTCGCTTCTCTGAGATAACGTCACTTTCTTCTGCCGAGCTACTCGGACTGGCCGCATTCAAGGGCCCAGATGCGATGGATCCTTTCGGTGTAGACCAGAAGCTTCCAGTGCGGTCGGGTGGACTTATGGACGGTGGACTTGATAGAGCGTAACCATATGGCATCCGATCGTAATCAATAACGGTAGGCCGTGAGAATGGAGAACTGAACCCGCGTTGTCTTCGCGGCTGCAAGGGAAGGGCCTCTGATGGGCCAGAAGAGACAGGTTCTTCGATCGATTCCTGAGGAGCTTTGACCTTGACGAGGATACGGCGTTTCAGATCTTCGGGAGATGGTAGTTTGGATTCATTTGATTCAATGGGTTGCAGGATAAGTTTGTCGCCAAATGTGTTCTTCATGATGTCGGTCATGGCTGCTTGCTGTTCTGGGTTGCAGTGGACTTCAAGTGAGATGATGAGCGGATAGTCCGAAGCAGTGAAGGCATGCTCATTGATGACCTTGATGCAGTCAGAGAACAGCACGCTGGTGGTTAACGTCCGGCCATGCATGACGATAGGTCTGCCATCAGCTCCATCCCAACAATCGATCTCAACACATCGGCATCCTCTCAAAAGTGCAAAGATGTACGCTTCCGTGCTAGATTGGCCGGCGACTTGACGTCCAAGGAGATAGGTGTTGTGTGAGCTAGATATGAAGTACTCGCTCAAGGGCCGATCCAAGGCTTTGTAGCTTCGTCGAATATCGATGCCTTGAAACAAAGGTGTTCTGGCGACCATGAGATCCTGAAATCCGGCAAGATTCATTGTCAGTTCTCCCGAAGTAGGAGTCGAGACTTCCTTTGACCGGCATTTCCTGGCATACTTTTCGAAGATGTTCTTGTAGTAGTCATGCTTTGCACCGACATCGATCTTTTGCCAGATTCTCAAAAACCGAAGGAAGGAGTCAAGATCCAATTCGGAGACACCGGGTATTTTGATTTCGTTGAAAATGATTTTGATATCTTGACGCTCTCGAAGACGTTTGACGAATGTCTGAAACTGATCAAAATCCAAGTATCCGGTGCCATCCGAATCAGCCGTGTCGAACTGAGCGCGTAATGCATTGTTGGAACAGTTGATGTCGAGCCTCCTGCAGAGGTCTTTTATGATATCGAAATCAAGTTTCGCTTCGTTTTCCTTGGTTTCGGGACCGAATTTGGCTTTGACTTCTCGACGCCAGAGTTCCTTGACGCTTTTCTCGGCACCCTTGGCGAGTTCGGTCATGGTGTGTATGCGAAGTCGCTGTACTCGGTCGATGGAGTCTAGCCAGAGATTACGAGTGGCTTCATCATCTGCAAGCAGGTGCATGGTCTTGAGATTGCGACCTTTCGTTCTGTCTGGGTCGGTATAGACGATAGTGAACCAACGATTCTCCGGATCGGCCGGCGCTCCCAAGCTTTCGCGGTACTCGGTCGCTTCGCTTCCTTCGCGTACATCTCGGATGTCGTCAATGTAGACGTGCTTAGATGGTCTCGAGACGTCCCAAGAAATCTTGCCGGCTTCGAAGTCCAGACGGAAGAGAAAGCGCTTACGTTTTCTCCGCGTGATCTTTGTCAGGACGGTTCCTTGTTGAAGACTGGGAGGAATGGTCGGTGCGAGGCCTTCCTCAGGTATGGAACCAATGCTGGGCCGACCAGGAGAAATACCGAGGCCACTATAAGCGTTGGAGATGATGCTCGCCGAATCGTTACCGTTGTCAAACACATCATCGTCGTTGGGATCGAGCTCAAGGTCAGATACATCGACGCCTGAATCCGGTGGTGGGTTCTTGTTGCTGTCACTGCGACGCCGCACCATGATGGGACCGACGCTGTGATCCCGTAGGCTCGCACCAGACGGTCTTCGCGCGCGGCCGATCCTATCACGAGCTCCTCGTGACAGACGACGCACCAACCCACTCGGGCTCTTACTGTGGGTGGTGGACATGGCCACCGCCTCTGCCATGGCAGATTGGTTTGAGACGGCCGGCGAAGCCGGAGTCGACAGTTGTGTTACGAGAGGATCTGTCGGAGACGTCATTGTGTTTAGTGACGCAGGAGTGTAGACTACCGGGCGGATGCTGTCGGGGGTGTTCTGGAAAGACATGGTGAGCGACTGCGACGAGGCCGAAGCGAGGCTCCCGGTGGAGGAGTTGTTGCTGAGCGCGGACGCAGGAGTGATGGTGAGTGGCACAGAGGTGACAACATGTTGCTTGGGTGGTTTGCCGGCGAACGGACGCACGTAGGGTGGTAGTTCCTCATAGGTATGCCCTGAGGCTGGCCCGTTGGTGGCCATGATCAGACGCGAAACCGAACGTAGCGCCGTGAGCTAACGTTCGCTCGATGAATTCGACATGGTGAGGTGAGCAAGAGGGATTGAAGTCGCAATGGCACAACAGGCGCTTGCTGGTGGGTTGCGTATAAATGAGGCTTTTTGGTCGGCACGGATGGATGGCCAGATGAGGGAGGACAAGGCTGTTATGCAAGCCGGTTCGTGTTTACGGACCAGTGCCGAGCTTCACGACGCGGGTGAGCCAGATTGCATGCGAACGCAGTAGCATGCGAGTTGAGGGCTGCGGCCAGGTGATCGAATGGTGCAGCTGTCTGCATGCAAAGATGCGAATGCGGTCTGAGGGCTTGTGTTTGTCGAGGGAGGGATTTGGGGCGCGGCCAGCTCCAGGCGGTCACGCTTTATGAAATGGCGGCGAGCAGTAGAGCAGCAGCAACAGACGCAGCAGTGACACGTATTTTTTTTTTAACTTTCAGTGGGTCAGGGCGAAAGAGCGCGCGGGCGCGTGTATGCGGAAAGTTGCGGTGGAGGGCGAGGAAGGCAGGGCGAAGAAAAGAAGGGAAATTTTGCCTTCGAAAAAAAGTGGTGAGTCGCAAAGATTTACAGGGAGCGGCTCGAGGCGGTGCGAAGCAGAAAAAAATTTGTGGAATGGCCAGCGCGGCTTGAGGGGAAAAGGAGTCGAGCACTTAACAGCGTGGGAGTGGCGGACTTCAGTAATTAGTGAAGGGGGGGAATGGGTGGGATTTTGGACGGAACTGGGCCTTGACAGCAACATGCTGCGCTGGATGCTTTGGAGGCGCTGGAAAATGACTGACGATCGTGAACCCAGTGCCGACGAAAGCCCGCAAAGCACAGGCACAAGCAACAAGGACAGGCCCCGAAACCCCCCCAAGCCCAAGCCAAAGCCCAGCCTAAGCCCAGCCTAAGCCCAAGCCAGCGCCATAGCAAAAGCCAAAGCCAATGCTCGGGTGGCTACCATACAGGGCACAACCAAGCCCCAAAGCACCAGGCTCCGCTCGCTTCCCAGTCGTCATTCCCGCGCTGGAGTATCGTATATCGCGGCCCCGATTGCTGGAGTCCACTGCTGTATTACTGGTTTACCAGACGTGCTGCGGCACAGCCTGGCAGTGGAGAACGGAGCTTTAAGGATGACTCCTACCGCCGCATCGCAAGCGTCTCTGCTTACGGCATGCCTTGACAGCTTGGAATATGCCTTGATTTTCTGTGTCTCCATCATGCACCGCCTCAATCCAGCCGGCGGACAAGTTACATGTATCGACCTGGCTGCATCGCATTCTAAGAACAGCAGTACGGGTCAACGGTTCAGTCTCGGCGGTGTACACTAGATCCTTTCGCTTCGTCAATGGATGGTATTAGCGCCTCGCTGCAATGTAATTACAGGTCATCAGTATTGAGTATTGCATCACCGCATGGCCTGACGATGGACTGCTTCGTGAACCGGGTGTGAGGTAGGATGCATGGCTTGTCAAATGCCGTGCTATGGGCATGCCAATGCGCACATCCTGTGAACAATACAGACTGTCCCAAAAAACCAGCTGGCACCTCGCAAAGCAAAAAGGTGGATCAGAGGCCTGCCGAGCGCCTCAGCCTAGCTGCGCATTCACATCCAACGCCCGAGGAAAAACAGAAACATTTCCAACGGAATGGACGGTGCAATGGTCGAAGCCAGCCAGTGGTCGGCCACCCCTGGGGGTTACAGCTCTCCGCACGCGAGTCACGGCCATGATTCGAGCGCTTCTTCGCTGTGAAACGCGAGCCTCATAGCACCCACCATGGCACATCGTGGCGACGTCACCGAACTCGTCACCCCCCGGCTCACGCTAGGGCCAAGTCAATCTGGGCGCGCTCGCGCCTCCGTCCGCTATAGGTAGTCGTGGGGATGGCAGCTGGACATGACGGTACCTGGCCCTGACCCGCGTCCATTGCGCACTGCACTGCACAGCATTCCCGAGCTTGGAGCGTTTTGGAACAACGGTGCTATCGATTCGGCCTCCGTAATCCAACCGCTCTCATCCTTGTCCGTACGCTTCTCGGCTCCCACAATAGACATAACGCATCATCGTGACACGATTTTTTGAGGCCTGGGACGGATGCTCGGCCAACGAGTCAGCAAAATTGAGCGGCCGAGATCCAAGGGCAACGAAGCGGGGCCCGCTGCCGGTCCTTCGTGGCCTCTTTTGTCCATTGTGCCAGGGATTGCCCGTTTCTTAGAACTTTCGGCGTGGAAGGCTGCGGAACCGGCGCCATCCCTTCCTTCTCGTGCTCCCGCAGAAATGTGACTGTCACAATTTAGCTTCTGACTAGCAAAGCAAGACGTGGCATGAGGCCGGAAATGCTGCCCAGCGCAGGTCGACAAGGCTCACTCTCTCACTCCGAAGCTCCAGCTATGACACTGGTCAGCGAAAGGTAGGACCCGCCGCGCTCATCCGAGCGAAGCACTGAAATCTCCGCCCTCATAGTGGGTCAGCCGACCAAAGGGGGGGCCTCTCGTCGACCAGGCGCTTCGCTGCAAGCTTCACTGCACGTCGTCGAACACGTCGCGTTCTCACTCAATACGGTGTCGACGCAAGCCTCTCCATCATATAACTCAAGGCGACCTGCTGCCGGGAAGCCTCTCCTGATTTCCGGATTTTTCCACCTCGCCGCGCATGTACCTGACAAGGCTAAGAGTGGCACGTGGCGTTGATTGGAGCATGGCCGCCATCTGTTCGATCAGAGTGGGCGATGTGCGCGCTTCCAACACTGTGGTTTTGCTTGATCGACAAGGGTTGTCACATACGCTTTCGAAGCCTTCATCCCACTCTTTCGGGTCGGCGGTTGTGGATGGGCGAGATAGTGGAAAAGCCAGGGCCTTATCGCGCGCATTTCATTATCGCCGTTTGACATACGATAGAGTGCCCGTCGCTCAAACGTTAGAGTAAGGTCCGTCTGTATGACTGAAACGCCTGGGAGCTCCTACGGCTCGGCCGGCTGCGTTGCTTTGGATCGACATTCAAGGGGCAACGTAACTCGGTCTTGGGAAAGTTGCAAAAATTGATCGGCTCACCAGTGAGACAAAGACAGTTCCAATCTTTGTTGCAAGGTTCCCCACAGCGACGAAAATGTCCACGACTCCCTGTAATCGAGCAAACACGCCCGATTGGCAACGCTCGTTTACTGTGCACACCTGAACGTCTGCTCACCTGACCTCAAGCATGAGAGCGCTGAGCCAGAGGCGGTGTGTTCATTGGAGTCACTTCGCCGTGACATGCCTAGCCTACGGCCAACGGCATTCGATAGTCTCGTCGCCTCCCATCACAGGCCACGGCTGCTAGCGGTTTCGAAGTTCTGCCATAGCTGAAAATAGCTGTGACACCTACTACTGTACCGGTCTCGCCGAGAACGCATAAGGTACGGCTCAACAGCCTGGAAAGGCAACCCAGCTGTGCAAAATTCGGCCTCCATTGGAGGCTCAAAGTGCAACGTGATGTCTTCCTTTGTTCTCGTATTTCCCATTTCGATCTGCGGCATTCAAATTCAATAGTCTCACTCGCATACGCTTTCCATGACGTTTCGTCAGAGTGCAGCCGGAGAAATGTCCGGCATCGTGATGGAGTAGTAAGCTACCCGCCCACGCCATCGTCCACGTCGATAACCTTCTCTTGGCCTCGTACAGCATCGCTTCAGTATGCATTCCTCACCATCACATTAACCACGCAGTTTTGTCTCGGAACTTCTTCGTCGGGTTTCGCAGCAATGCGTCTGCCATTGCGCTAGCTCCGCAGAGACGCCGGCGGAGTGGTCGCAACGGGCTGCTGCAGTCTGCCGATTGCGAGCATATACGGTGGCAGCCAAGCTCTGCAGACGCCCGTAGCACACATGCGAGCGGTTCATGGTTTGCAGCGCGAGCGCAAAGCGGGGGGCCTTGGGGGTTCTGCGTGTACGACCTCATATCGAACATCACACGCCCTGAGAGCCGAAAGTATCGAACCCTTCACTACGTCGAAAGATATGCGCACCGCGAACACCTTTTTGCGTTCTTCATTGGCGTGCCTTGCCGCCACTCCCTTGTAGATTACGCGAAGTGACCTGATTTTAGATTTACGCCCTGCGGCTAACGTTGAGCTGAGAAAAAAAAAGAAGTACGATACTGTGGTTCATCAGTTTGCCAATGGACAAGGCGAGACGCCCTGGCGAGAACGCAACTGCAAGTCTTCTCCGCATTTTGGATGTTCGCCTCACTCTGCTCGGCATCGGTCGCGACCAGCCCTAATTTCGTAGAGTAAATGCACATGCAGCCTTCATCAATGCGTGGGGAGAACTAATCAAGACAGAATTTCTGACGGTTCTGCATTTTTTGCGATCATGTCATGTCATCGACACGCCTGATGTCTCATCTAAGCTTGACCGGGAAGCGTCGGTATGCAACTGTTGCTAGACGGCCCATGCCCGACCTACACTTTTTCGGCTATGCAGAAACGAAGCAGGACATTGTACGATGTTAGGACCTAGAGCAATCAAGAGCCTGGATAGTCCCGATGCGGGATTCAGCAGACAATTTTTCCCTACCCGCGAAACCCGCCCGTCATCTTAAAGGCGGCTCGTGATACTCGACTTCATGCACACAAAGAGCGAAAGAACTGACAGCGTCGCCGACGGATCGACGCCGGCTATACCAGCCTCCTATTAGCAAACAGATGCATTGTATAACACACCCGACTACCCACCCACAATCCAGCATCCTCGGCTCCCGACAAACCGGCTACTCCACTCCATGGCAAGTCTCACGCGAGCACGCAAGCAAGCACGCAAGCAAGCACGCAAGCAAAGCAACATGGCATGGCACGGAAAAGCGTCGGCACTCACCTCCACGCTCTCTGCCTCTCACAGTCGGGCGGTGGGATGATGGCCGATCGGAGACACGGCGAAAAGGAAGGCAGGGAGGGGTGCAATATTTTCACAGAGAAGGTTTTTTTCGCGCCCCGCGCGACGAGAAGCCAGCCAGCTTCTCGCTCGATGGATGGGCCTCTTTCCTTCCCCACACCTTCCGTTTCCAGTTTCGCCTGCATGGTGTCCGTTGGATGCGTTCGCGTCGGGCCTCCTTGGTCGCGGACCGCCCCGCTAGCCTGCGATGCGCAACGCGCCTTCGCTTAGGCGTGGCCGATCGGCGGTGCGGATCCGGTGTGCGGGACGCCTGCCAGCTCGTGATGCAGTTGTAGGAGGCTTTGGGCGTCTTGGGTATTGCGAAAGCGTCGGATTGGGGTCGCTCTGCATCTTCGTGCTGAGAGGTGCTGGAGCGGGCGGTGGAAAGTCGGCCCACTTCGGCTGAGCTTCCGCTCAGGTGAGGCGAGGGTGCGCCAGCAGCAGCCTCTTTTCTGCGGGTCATTGACGGCCCACTTGTTCGCTCGGCTTGTGTGACGTGTGGCGGAGCTGAAGGGGCGTGGATATTAAACTGGAGCTTCCGCAAGGCTGGACTATCATCGTTGAGTCCTTCCATGCCGCTTCCCCAAGCGTTGAGATTGGCTCGGATTCTGCACTCTGCCTTGTCGTTGCTAGTTCGTGTCGCCATGCTTACCGGCGAACCCGTCGTACAGCACACAAATAACGATGATCCGAGATCATCATCGAAAGCGGGCGTTTCCTGTTCGACAGTGGGACGGGCTACTGCAGCTGTCCCTCTTTCAACAAGCATGGAAGATGCAAGCGCTTTCCTTGCTGGGCGATACGCATCCACTGTTGAACTGACGGATCGATCAGAGTTTGAGCTGGAATCAGCCCTAGATCCGAAAAGTAATCTTTTCAGCATTTCCTCACTCGTAGCCTCGTCTCTCTGTCTTTTCGTTTGTGCATGCGGCCTCTCAGAAAGTTTCCTGATGTTGAAAAGCGAAACTGAGGGCGACTGCAGCTCTGTGATAGCAGAACCAGACTCATGTTGCATATCTGCAATGTTGTGCGAGTCAGCAGAAGCGGTGACACGAAAAGAAGCGACTGCATGCGCTCCAGGATTCTTGAAGGTCGCCAAGGCATCGATCGCCTGATTACATCCTTTCCGGTGAGGATGGGGATGATCATTCCAACTGCCGGACCCTGAAGAAAGTAGAGAGTAGAATTTTCGGAACCCAGAACCTGTGTCTGTATTCGTGGCCCGAATTGCAGCAGCTTTATCATCATGAGCAACGACGCCAATGTATCTGGTCGAATCGGCTGGATTCTCGCCTCCCAACGTACTCTGCTCTTCAATGCATATTCCGTTGAGAAAGTTGGTGTTGAAACCGTCGAAAATGTGCTCATTGAAGCCATGATATTGGTCTTCTTGTGCTTGCATCTTACATCCTTCGTCTAATGAATCTTGCAGATCAACATTTTCCTCAGTTACGGAAAACCTCGCATTGGAATGGATGTTTGCTCTGCGCTCTTTCCATTCAATTGGCTCAGACTCAGAGAGTTTATCGGCGATGTCACTTATAGAGTTCATAGAATCGAGATCCGAAAGACTCCATAGCAGGTCATCGATACCACGCTCATCAACATGCCGCGGTGATGTCTCCCTTTCATCTATTTCATTATTCGACATACCTGAAGTTTCTTTGGCAAGAAGAAGCTGTTGCATGTCTCCATTGTGCTGTTCATGCTCATCAAAAAGCATAGTATCAGAAGATTGCACAATTTCATCCGCTTTCCGAAGAGCTGCTTCTGGATTATGATTCATCAACGCGTTTTGACTATGAAGGGCGGCAGTGCCAATTCGGACTTGAATGTCTTTAGCTTCGTTTAGAACTGTACTGTTAATCAATGGCCTTCCATTGCTAATAGTAACATCCATTAGAGTAGGAGATATGCTTGGTTTCCTCAATGTCAACTTTCGATTGCGCATACTAGAGTTGAATTTTCGGCGTTTACCAATTCCATGCGGACGTGAGTTGAAATCTATCTGTAGCGGCTGCGACTGCCCAAGACCAATCCAATCTTCTTGTTGCAGAAGTCTCTTTCTGTCGACTTCGAGTCGATCGTTTTCGCTTTGTCTGGTTTCACTATCTTCTCTCTTCGACATAGGCTTTTTAGGAGACTCATTTTCGTGGGAACTGCTACTTGCTTTAGGCGCAAGTGATTTACTACCTCCACAATCACTGGCACAGTTGTCTGGAATGGTTGGTGGTTCGTGTTGAGGTGAGCTTCGGCTGGTTCCTTGATACGGTCTATATGTCTTGAGAGATGATAGGCGTCTCACTACTGGTACTGTCACGTCATACTCATCAAGTGTACTCTGACGACATGGGTCGTATTTAGCATGATGGTGAGGCCTTCGCTGAATAGTTGAAGCGTCCATTGGGAGAGCGGATTTGTCTTCCTGAAGGAAGCTGGGCTGAAAAGGAGTTGACCGTGAGAGATCACCATTCTGCAATCGAGCACGAGCCTTTGCAAAATGTTGTTTCTGCTTTGCAGTGACTGCATTGATAGAAGTGCGTGAGTGTCTTTGTAGACGACCTCCAGTCCAATTCATATCCGACAATCGGAAGGCTCAGAACATCAAACGAACAGGTCAGCGGAAAAAGTCGTTATCGTAAATATGAATAGCGACAAGATCACACAAGGCTGAAGAGTGTTCTAGGTAGTGGAGAAATTCGATTTGGTTGAAGTGGCATACATCGAACAGTGTTGCCTGATTGTAATCTCAGAGTCAATGGAGTAATCGCGTTCCCAAAGAATCATGACCCTTGACAGTCAACCACGCGCGTATCCCTGCCTCCGCCGTCTGTGATTTCGAATGACATTCTTGCACATTTGCGGCCCTTCGATTCTCTATACAGCAGCAGTCATACAATTGCTGTGCTTCCCTGTAAGCGCATCGGGGAAGCAAGCGTACCTTATGGTCCCCAGGTGGTTGAAATGACTGATGCTTTTCTCCTTTCCCTTCTTCCTAGCGCCATATCGGTACCACTTCAACTAATACTGGTCTAGACTCCAGCTCCTCTCAGTCGTAGGGAGTTTGACGTAGCTCATAGCAACTTGCTGCTCGTTACGTACCATCTCCATCTATTCGCTCATCACCTATCCAATCACTTTCACATTACGGCGTTCGATGGCGTTCAATGTCACATACGAGGGAAATAATGAACGAAGCGGCGCGAAACTTGCTCCATTGGTTGGTTGTGACACTGAAAAGCAGGTTACTGAATAAGTCGAATTCACCGCAATGGAGCCTGTCTTAACTCTATTGGACTACATCAACCAAGAGAATGGATCTCGATGACGCGGAGTTTCTCAACAAATTAGAGTTGGCCTACGCGAGAGTACCGAGTGAACTCAATTCTTCGTCTCCGGTAAGCTACACGTGTAGCTCTCAGTAGATAACCGTAGACTACTTCTTTCATGTCAAACAACGGCGTCCACGGAATGTTTTCGTATCGAATATTGCAGTTGCTTGGTAGCGAGGGCAAATGGATGAGACGACCGATGTCATAGCGCAGAAAGGGCTACTTGTCCCTGCAGTGGATCATGTGTGTGGCGTTCCGCTCACCATTCTCGAAACGGGGTGACTTGGCGTCATTTTTCTCAACCTTGAGAGATGATACTATTGATGTATCCACATTTCTGCAGGCATGAACTTGACTCGTCATGGCACCACTTCTTCTTGCCGATGCTCATTTGTCGGTCCTTTCACCGTAGAGAACGTTATCTCGGCTTCTTTCGGTTTGAACGAAAACTCGGCTTCCGACCGCCCACAAGTATCCAACTTCTTCCGGCACCGACTCACCACCATGCTGATCATACTTTAAGCAGCGATTATGTCAGTTACGGAACGCCTGTAAGGCAACTCACGGATCTTTCTTAGGGAAATGATCGTAGTGCGGCGCAAAATTGCAACATGAAAACTTTGAATGTAGTGAAGCAATTGCCTTTGCTACAAAAGCAAACTTTAGGGGCTAAGGTAAGGTTTCAGTTCATACTGCATATAATCACATTTGCACATGTTTCTTGATGCTTCATGTTGTCGATAAAACGGGAATTACTCCGGCAAGAGCTCCGAGATCCACCTTTTAGATCCACTTTAGTCTGACGTCGGTCGACACCGACTGCAGTGAGTCCGAGGTGATCCTGTACGGACGATACGGTACAAATAGCCGCCGAATTCCTCTTTGGAGTACATTCGCCTTTTGAAGTAAACCAAAAACCTCTATCTAGTCTTTCCTTTGGACTCCTACAAAACTCTACGATCATGTCCGCATTAGAGATACCTCCGATATCAACGCTCTCTTTACGTCGAGTCAGCTCTCAGAGCGTGACGAGAGAGGATCTTGTTGGAGGCCCCGTGGTGGTTGCACCGCCAAAACATTTCATGGCACCCTCAGATGCTCATGAGGTTGCGGCATCCATGGAAGTGGCCCGACATAAGCTCGAAGAAGTTCGATCCCCCATGGCATCTCCTGGAACCCCCTTAGAAGCGCGTGTCACGGACAAATTTGCGTTCGCTTTCGATATTGACGGCGTTCTGATTCGAGGTGGGAAAGTCATTCCTGAAGCTCTCGACGCTTTCAAGATGCTCAATGGAGAGAATGGTTATGGCATCAAAGTGCCGTACATCTTCGTAACCAATGGCGGAGGTAAGACCGAGCAGGAGAGATGCCTTCAACTCAGTAGGCAACTGCAGATCGAAGTTTCCCCAGGCCAATTCATCTGTGGCCATACACCAATGAGGGAGATGGCAGAAAAATATCATGCTGTCCTGGTCGTGGGCGGAGAGGGTGAGAAGTGTCGTCAAGTTGCCAAAGGCTATGGCTTTGAGGATGTTATTACGCCAGGCGATATCATCAAAGACAACTCCGACACTACACCGTTTCGAAAGTTGACCGAAGACGAGTACAAGAACTCCCGATCGCGGAACTTCAACGAAGTCGAGATTGAGGCCATCTTTGTTTTCGCGGATAGCCGAGATTGGGCTTCAGATCAACAGATCATCTTAGATCTCTTGATGTCCAAGAACGGCCACCTAGGTACAAGATCCGAGAATTTCGACGAAGGACCTCCGGTGTTTTTCTCACACAATGATGTCGTTTGGAGCACTTCGCATGAGCTTACTCGCATCGGCATGGGAGCTCTTCGCGTCAGTCTTGAAGCCATGTACAAAGCTGTAACTGGAAAAGATCTGAAGACTACGGCATTTGGCAAGCCACAAATTGGAACTTTTCAATTTGCTACCCGCCTTTTACAGCGGTGGCGGAAAGACACCCACGGCATAGACTCACCTCCGGATACGGTGTACTTCGTTGGCGATACTCCTGAGTCTGACATCCGCGGCACCAACGAGTTCAACAAAGAGGCAGAGAACTCATGGTACTCGATCCTCGTGCGCACAGGTCTTTTCCGAGAGGGTACAACTCCGCGATTCTCTCCTAGGGCGACAGTGGACAACGTTCTTGAAGCCGTCAAGCACGGCATGACTCGCGAATACAGGAATGCTCTTAGGAAGGCAGCCATAGAAAGTTCTTCAGCCGTTGAGTCCATCGAGGAGTGATTATGTTGTATTTCACGAACACTGTGTTTACGGTGCAGCTTTGGTCTTCGTCTCAGCGGCACGGTGTTTGAATTTATCGGCCTTAATGATACCTCTAGACTTAAATAGAAATAGATAACGAAGAAGGCAAGGTACGGAGATGGACTTCCGGCAGCATACATGCAGACAGCTAATAAGCTCTATTAATCTAGGCAAGGGCCTACTAAGCGTTAGTGCACTTCCCGCTATTCCTAGGGCCACCAACCCCAAGGTTGTGCTCGAGAATTTTTGAAAATCTTGGAGTTGCTTGCGACAATACTTTAGATCCGCACCTCCGTAGTTAAAACTAGATAGGTGGAGTGCGTAGAGTCTAGATAAGGTCGGGAGCCGATTTTGCAAAAGTACGAGGTGCCCTTTTTGGAACTTATTCACTACGTATGACTTGACTATCTTTCCGATCGAATTCCATAAGAAGACCAGCCGCCCTTACGGTTTCCGGATGATCATCGCCTAGCCAGTCCTTCCGGCCTTGTAGTGTCCGAACCATAAGCTCCCTCGCCTCGTCACTATTCCCTTGCAACAATTGATTTTGGGCGAGATTCTCAACCGTACATAGCGTATCTGGGTGATTATGGCCCAGGCATTGCTCAAGACCGTTGAGGGCTCTCCTATACATCGCCTCAGCAGCAGAGTATCGGGCTTTGGAGCGGTAAACATTCGCAAGACCAGCTACTGTCCGTAGTGTGTTACGATGGTCAGGCCCAAGTAGTGATTCCCGACCTTCTAACGCTCGCATATATAGCGACTCCGCCTCATCGAATCGACCTTGACAAAGAACCACCGTTGCCAGACCGTCAACCGTCCACAACGTTTCCGAATGAAGTTGTCCTAGTAGGATTTCGTTTCCTGCTAAGGCTCGGACATACATCTCTTCCGCCTCAGCATATCGGCCTTGCAGTCTATAATTCTTCGCGAGATCGTCGAGCGTCCATAAGGTATCAGGGTGATGGGGTCCAAGTCGTGTCTCACGGACGTCTAGTACATGCTCGTATAACTTTGCGGCTTCACCAAGCCGACCCTGTGACTGTAAAGCATTTGCGAGATCATTGATCACCCACAAAAGGTCGGGATGGTCAGGCTTATGTTGGCTTTCGAAACCTGACATGGCTCGGCGAAGCAATACCTCCGCCTCAGCAAAGTGGCCCTGCTTTCTTTGATTGATGGCAATGCTGGCAACTACCCGTAGTGTGTCTACATGGTTGCTGCCAAGTTGGGACTTGCGACCAGCCAATGTCCGACTGTAAAGCATCTCCGCTTTCTTGAATTGTCCTATAGACCTGTAAACATTCGCAAGCTTCTCCACAGTGCATAGGGTGTCGAGGTGGTCGTATCCAAGTTCCTTCTCGCGGCCACCTAGTACTCGGCTGTAGAGTCCCTTAGCTTCGGAGTACCGCCCTGCAGAGTGATAAACATTGGCTAAGTTGTGCATAGCGTGTAGCGTGTCGGGGTGGTCTACTCCAAGTTGCCTTTCGCTGTCATCCATAGAGCGACTGTACATGATCTCAGCTGCGTGGTAACGGCCTTGACGGTGCAAGAATTGGCCGAAACAGTCCGCTGGATGCTTCAAGGACCCAGCACCCAACTTGTTGGGGTCTTCCAAAAAGTTCCTGTCATTTTCGAGACACTGGTCTAAGTGGCCTAAGACCTCTTGGTCTGTCTGAGGGGAGCTAATATCAAGATACCCAGACTCTAGGAAACTTGTTAATATCTTTATCACCTCAGTCGTATAATACCGGCATTCTTCAACACTCTTTTCCCGTAGCTTAATCCAGTCGCTAACTAAAGGATGCAAAGAAACCTGGTATGGGCCGCTGCCCTCCGAGGAAATGTCATATATCAAGAATAGCTCTCGTAAATTGGTAATCATGTCTGTAAATTGGTATGGATCCCAGGGGATTTTTTTGTCTCCGAAGATCCGTGCCTATCTCATTTTCTTAGTTATCTGGACGTCTACAAAGAAGAGAGGAATAGTTCCACACTGACCACTGAATCTCCGCAGTTTGGTGAATGTTCAGCATAAGCTTGGAAAACCTCTTGTGATATGCCTGCACAGTGGAAGAAGCCCAACAGTTTAATCAAACTGATCTCTTTCTCCATCTTGTGAAGTTGGAGCTGTCCAAAGGAGAGCTCCCAAGTTGTGAACACGCTTATTCTCGACTCTCCCTCCTCTGCGTCAAGCCACTTCTTGTATTCCCAGAGATTAGGCGTATGTTGTAGGACATGCTTTCTCCGCCTGTTGTAATGGTTCATGAACTCCGAGAGCGGAACGCTTCGTTTGCGAATATAGCTTCCAGCTTGATCTATTGCGAGGGGTAAATACCCAAGACGCTTGACGATGAGCTTTCCGTGCTCCACATTCTGGGGTGTTGAAGTCGAGCTGGTTCTTCTCATAAGGAGCTCCAAAGCCTCACTCTCACCCATTCCATTTACTTCGATACTTGTACCAAGTCGTCCTGCATCCCGGTGGCGACTTGTCACAATGATCGATCCATGAAATGTAGCTGGAATGAATGACCGGATGCCTTCGAAATCGGACGGGATGTCGTAGTTGTCGAAGACCAAAACCCATCGCTTGAAAGAGCTACAGAGAGACTCTTTGACGAACTGTACGCTTGAGTTAATGTCCGAGAAAGCCGTGCTTACACCCAGAGCCTTGGATATTTTCTCTGCGAGAACACCGTAGCTCTGCTTTAAGTCCTGTTCACTGCTTGCGTTTGTCCAAAATACGGAGACCTGCTGCTGTGACACTATTTGACAGTAATTCATTGCGAGCTGGCTCTTCCCTGCTCCACCCATACCGATAAGCGCAGCTACGTTGACACCGGGCTCGGGACGAGAGAGCGCTGCTTTGACCTTTTCAAATAGGGCTTTGCGATCAATAAAGTCTGCAATGCGTGTTGGAGGGATATGAATTACAAAGGGGTCTACATGAAACTGTGACGCAGTCTGGCCGAGATCTTGAACTATCGAAGTCGACTGGCTGGGAGATACTGGAGAGCGCTGAGAGCTCTCCAGATTGTGACAAGCGAGCTTTATCAAATATGAAGTGTAAGCTGCAACGAGTAGAGCTCCCGTAAACTGAATGTTTCGTACTTACTCCTGAGCCCTTTATTAGCCTCATCAATTCAGTCACAGAACTTGCATTATGTTCCATTTTACTGATGATGGTTGGAAGTCGATTCTTGATTTCTGTAATGCCACCGGCAATGCTCGGTATTCTGTTCTGTATGTCATCCAATTGGTTAGCCAACGTCTGGCCGAAGGTCACGGTGGATGCTTGACTGCTGTTGTGGATAGCGGGAAGTTCCTTCAAAACATTCTCAGTTCTATCCTGCAGTTTGGTGAGTTCATGGCCGATGGAGTGTAGAAGAGAGGAGTCGATGCATGATAACCCCAGCAATAAGATCGTCTTGTCCCCTTCCAGTCTGGTCCAAATAGACTGAATTTGTCTTTCCCTGAATGTGTATCCCACTAGCTTCAGACTTCTGCTCAACGCGCCCTGTGCAGAAGTTGCCTTCGCAACAATGTCTCGCAAATTCTGCGCCTCTTTGTTAATACTGGCAAGTATGAATGTGATGAGAGTTGTTTGGAGTGCGGGACTCCGTTGGATGAGCCGCGCAATTTCCATGAGCTGCGCGATGTGTTCTTTCTGTCTAGCAATTGATTTGGGTGCATCTGCTAATCTTGAGTAAAATGCAATCAATGACTCCGTGATTTGAATGCAGGTACTCGCAAGCTGAACAGCGCTTGCCACTGCACCAAAAGCTTCAACTCCTGCCATTGCGGGCGGAATATCGAAGATGAAAATACAACTTTAGTAAGGAATTTGGGCTTCATACTTATCGGATCCTAATAGCGGGCTCTGCATCTGTCAGCCTTAGTGGGAAGGTGGGCATAGCCACATGCCCGGTGTGGCGATCCGGTGAAGTGTGCCTTAAACTTTTCCGTGTGCGCCTTCTCCAATCACCTCAGCTTCGGCCCGCATCAACTCTGACCGTTCGATATATCGCAGAAAATCTGCATATGACGCATCGGAGTTGTGATCTAGCGCATCACGAAGCTTTTCAATGGAGATGGTGGTGTTGTTGCGCTCTTCCCATCTTATGTTGAAATAAGATATGACGCCGCTTTTCGTGGTCACTTCAAGTAATGACCAAGCTTTGACTCCAGGTAGAGTCTCCAACAGATAGAAGGTATGGTTTTCTGGATCTTGTGTAATTGCACAGTCGTTCTAGTAAACTTGTTAGCAGCGCCGAACTTCCATCTCTGAACGTAGTCTGTGATTTACCCAAGTCGACCAAAGCTTTTCGCAAATCTTGACAAAACTTGCTATCATCGAGTTTGACGCATCTGAATATGATGTTCCCATTTGAACGGAATCCCGGATAATCACAATTTTCGAGGATGTGCCGAGGATACGTGTCATCAGTCGGATAGAAAACGTGAGAGTCTATTGTGTGGTCCGGCGAGGTCCATGTCTTGCAAGTAGCGTTGTGGAAGATGTCAGGATGAAGCCCGAGTTCATCTAATAAACCATAGACGCTATTTGGGTCTTGATTCTGGAGATCGTTCCAAGAAATGAACTTGATGTTCTGTTCCGGATCTGGCATCGACAATTGATGAATTCTTTTCCGATACTGGAACGTCAACTAACGAAACGTGAGAATCCAATTATTTTACTTATTAGAGGAACCCACATGTTCAAGCATATTCTCTTGAAAGAAATCCATAAGAGAGCTCTGTCTGATGTTGGTGCTAAGATCGGCCGAAACATAGCCCGACATACAATTCTTTTCTCCTTCGTATAGAGTAGAGTAACGTTCTAGCAAGAAATCCGCGGAGGCAGTCAGATCCGTCGTCAGAAATTAAAACCTCAACCTTTTTCCAATGCTTAGTAACAGCTGCAGAGTCGAAGAATTCATTAAAGGGGTACGAAGACCTCCTTTTCCTCATCATAAGTGCCATCATTCGATAGAGAACCCAAACGTCCCAGACATTGCAGGCGTCTAGTATCTGATCAACTTGTTCATTAACATATTCAGTAATACGCCTTTCTCTCTCTTCTGAATTCAAATGGCCACCATATTCAAGTAGTCTTCGCGGTCGTCGGCTACCGTTGGTTGAGTCTTTGGCATTGAGGCTATGGGAAGGCTCGATTACATCACTGTCTTCTGGAGTTGAGCTATCTACATCCATGGCTTCTATGTCAGAACTTGGCGTGGCGTCAAACAGAGATGATTCTGCTTTCATAGCGTTCACAAGATTTTCTTCATCCAAATCCTGGACTAAGGGAAACTCGATTTCGCTCTCTTCCTCCTTTTCTTCGTCATCTATGTCGCTATATTGTCGAAAAATCCCGCTAAGACTATCTGCGATAGCTTTAAAACAGGGCCAGCTGCTCATATCCTCATAGTACTCTCTGAACAACAGTGCCAAATGTCTCCAAGTGTCGAGATCGTCTGGATGCGGTTCGACGGTCACTAGTGCTAGATCAATGTTATCCGGTGCCGCGAAAAGGTGTGAATTGTCGGATATTAATTGCTCAGTTCTTTTGGAGCGTCTATCCAAACCAAGCTCATCATACCTGGTTAGTAACAGTGTAAGAAACATTTCCAGAGCGTGTGATTTGTTCCCTCCATGCTCTGATTGCAGTTCATGCTCTTCAAAGTCAGCGAGAATTTGACGCTGAACCGCAGATGCCCAAGACCAAGCATAGAAGAGCCGAACAATGATTACATCTATGCCCGCTGGAACGTCCTGAAGCACGTCCGGGGGAAGATGTCGAAAATTTGCTTTAGTAGTAACTTCTCGTACCTAAGGCAAGAACCGAACAAATATATTCTGGGTGTATTTTGTGTTGGCTCCCAAAGCCAACTGCATGCGGCTGAGCTGACGTTCGAGCAGGCCCCGAGTAGAGTGCGGATTGATAATGCGGTAACGGATGACAAGCAGGCTATCCATGTCTTTGGACTAGGTACTGTAATAAGCATTCGCGATGTTGAAGGTCCGAGCGATACGAATGGCGTGGAGAAGACGATTTTGATGAAGGTAGTATTACTCGCAACGTGCCTAGTATCTGGGGTTTCAAGGCACAGTCGACCGCTGCTTCAGATAGATCAGCAGATGCGGCTGGTCAGACATTCGCAAGGCTGTCAGGCAGATGCTAGAATGGTAGACAAGCTGACATGCGTCCGCTCTTTGCATTTTGTGCGAGGTTGCCAAACGCCCCTGCGTGGGTGGCGTTCGAACGGATAAAGATAGAGCGGCAATGGGTGGCTGCGTCGTTCAGCTGAACCCCCGAACAGGTCCTGGCTGCAAAGTTCACACGAGATCTCCTGCCTGGCGAATTATCCTGTCGCACTGCGAATTTCTGCTCTCTTCAAAAACTCGAATACTACTGCGGAAAGACAGGAGAGTTGTGCTTCTCTTTGTTCTCCTCACTTTGAGACATCGCGTGTGAACGGGCCGGTTTGCCTCTATCGATAGAAAGAACTGAAAACCAACGTCAACTCTTTTCGCGCACCTGGCTTTGCGACTATTGACCTTCGCTGTCATCAGCATTGCTCCTTTACTACCGGCACCTGCCTGTGAATATCCGAGAATGTGACTCTGAACTTCAACGCTCGGGCATCCATCATATGCCACCATGGCTGCGAACGCAAACCTCATTGGCATCTACGTCAGCGTCACGCTGAAATATCCTCCTAGCAGTACCGTTCAAGGCACAGTCGCCGAGATTGTACCGCAGACATCCACTTTGGTCTTGCGCCAAGGTAAGCGCCCTACAGTATCCTCAATTCTAGTCGAGTCTAACGAATTTTCGCAGTGCTCTTCCCAGATACTGGCCACCAACTGCCTACCTGGACTGTAGCTGGTTCTCAGATCGCCGACATCAATATCGTCCAAAAGCCTCATGGTAGGGCAATCTCTAATCCTCTACCGCGTAATGGTGCCTCTGTATCGAGTTCTTCACTTCCTCGCAGGCTTGTTATAAGCTGGCCGGGAGCTAACGAAGGTTTAGAAGCTCACCTTCCCCTGTCCGAAGCACCTGCTCCACTTCCTGTCATCCCGCAGCCGCAACCCTTCGTCGATCCTGCGATACTAAGCGTCGGAAGGCGACCCTCGGTTGGATCTCAGACTGTCTCCAATCGACCAGCGATTAGCCATGTTGTCGCTCTTCAGGAGGCTCCCTCCACTCCAGCAAAACACATCAATGCTTCCGTAGCTGCTAAGCCCAAATCGAGACAAGCTTCAGCGAGCACGAAAGGATCTCAAAACTCGGCAGCGATATTGACTGCTCCATTTTCGGGTTTAGACATTAGCGTAGGTGGTGGAGATTTCGATGAGACGGATGATGCGCCTCAAACTGAAGAGAAGGTCAAAGTGATGAGTTTGAATGTTACGCGCACAGGCAAACCAATGGATGGACCTGTTGTGGACGGTGCAAAGAAGAAAACTAAGCAGAGAACGCGAAAGAGGAAGGATGTAGTGGCTGAGCTAATCGATGGGCCTGATAGCCCTCGAGCAAACAATGGGTTATATCGTGGTAAGGGCTGGCGACAGACGCCAATTCTGCGGGATAGCGCAGACACAAGTCCGAAAACTATTGCCGGAGGTCATTCAACCCGGGATGGATCCACTATGAAAAGAAATCGTCGGCAGCAACGAGCCATGGAACTCGAGGCTCGCAACAACGGTTGGGCTACCGAAGACGCTACAGATATCCAGGATCTTCCAGAATTTGATTTTGAGGGTAATCTGTCAAAGTTTGACAAGCGTTCAGTATTTGATCAGATCCGCTCGGACGATCATACTGCTGAAGAAGATCGACTAGTCAGCTTCAACCGCCTTCCGCAAGCACGACCGGGCACATATGGTGGCAAGAATCTTCATCCGACTGAGAACGTACTAGATAGTCCGCAACGCAACTCTCGTCGTGGTAGCTATGTTACATCCGATAGCGATATTAGCTTCGACTTCGAAGGACGAACCACACGCCGCGAATACTCTCGATCATCAATGATGCGACAACCTTTCCGACAGAATAGCGGTACAATTGACGACACTGGTTCGGTTGTAGGTGTTTCGCGCAGCTCAAGGCCTGTCCCTCGACCGGTATATGGTGGCTCCTCATCAATTCCTACCACTGCATCCCCGGTACCCGCCCGCTTGACGCCTCCTGAGTCTCCTTCTATTGGACAAACGCCTCATTTCCGACTGGTGTCATCGAACCGCGTATGCCCAACCATTACTCCCGGAGGTATGACTGCCATCGAAGAAGTGGCAGAAGTGGAGTTCGGCATCTCAGCAGAAATCATGACCAACGACGCGGGCCGAGGAATCGCCGAAGCAGCTCTATCAGCGCTGAACCCAGGTGGCCGACGTCTAGCACGCGAGAACATTCGCCTCAACTCCCGACCGGTTGCACTCTTCCTAGTCGGCAACCACCGGACTGGCGCGCGCGCCCTCGCCGCCGCCCGCCACCTGCGCAACCGCGGCGTCAAGACACTGGCGTGCATCCTGGGCGCGGACCGGCCAGGCGTGGAGGTCGACCGCGAAGTGCGGCGGCAGGCCGAGACGTTGGCAAAGCAAGGCACCGCGGTGCGCGGCTGGGCCGACGCGCGCGCCTATCTCGCGCGGCTGGAGGCCCACGCCCAGCCAGAGCTCGTGGTGGAGGCGCTGCTGGCGCCGGCGCGGGCCTACGACGGGCTGGGCCCCGACGACCGCCGCGCCGTGGCCGACATGGTGGCGTGGATCAACCGCGGGGCCGCCGCCGGCCGCGTCGTCGTGTCCGTCGACACGCCCTCCGGCCTCAACGGCAGCACCGGCGACGCCGTGCCGCTGCCGCCCGCCGACGACGCTGTCGCCGCCGTCGCCGCCCCGCCGCTCGACCCCCCGCTCGAGGTCGCCGCCAAGCATGTCGTGTGCGTCGGCGCCCCGCGCATCGGCCTGCTGCGCGCGCTGCAGAAGGCGCATGGAGGTGGAGCGGCCAACGCCAACCCGCGCGCCTGGCAGATCTGGGTTGTCGACATCGGCGTCAACAGGGCGTGGAAGCAGTGCGGCATTGCGGGCGGCGCGGAGGGCGTACGCTTCGGCTCGGAGTGGGTATGCCAGGTTAGGTTTGTGGACGGCTCCGAGGACGCTGGCAGGGTTTGAGTGACTGCGAAGGGAGTGGTGGCTGCTTTTTCGGCCTTTGGCCTTCATATTGGGGTATAGCTATGCTGGCTAGCATTTACATACTCTATTGGGTTTGGCGTCCTGGCGGTAGTCTGCTCGAATAGCGAGGCGTCTTGGGGTCCAACATCCTGGGACTTGCTTCGGAGAGGCACATTCGGTTTCATCAGCAAGAAGAGAGACACAGAACCTTGCAATGCAGCTTGGGATGCATGATGAAGGAAAGCAAGCAAGTAAAAGTAGCTTCACGAGTAGAGCGCGGTTTGAAGAAGCTGCATTACTCTCAGCGCAGCCAAAACTGCTCTACGACTAGCAAGCATACGCTTCTACACATTTTCCGATCCCGCCATTAATTCTACCGCTAATCGCGATGGAATAGCCTTTCATAAAAATGCTCCGTGGGAATAATGACCAAATAACAAGCTTGTCAGTCTACTGCGAAGAACCACCAGAGATCGTGATGACCTGGCCATTAACCCATCCACCATCCTCGGATGACAGGAATGCGACCACCCTTGCAACATCGTCGGGTACGGCGCAACGACCCAGCGGGCAGTGGTCGGCCATCAATTGTTCGATCTTGTCTCCCGGCCAGCTCGGGTCACCGCCTGGGATGTAATGCCAGGCGTTCTGAGTGAACATGTCTGATTTGATGCCACCAGGGGCAACTCCGTTAACCGTAATGCCCTTGTCGCCGAAGTCAGTGGCCATGGCCTTGACAAAGCCGATGACGGCCATCTTGGAAGCGTTGTAGAGAGCATGGTGCTTGACACCCATGAGACCGGCTGCGATGGAGCTCATGAGGATGATGCGACCGTTCTTCTCCAGGTGCTTGTAGGCGGCCTGGCCGACGAAGAACTGCGCCTTGGCGTTGAGGTTGAAAACGTGATCGAACTTCTGCTCTGTGATTTCCTCCGTCTTGTCCCAGCTTTCCGTGCCGGAGTTGCTCATGACGATATCCAGTCTACCGAAGACATTCCTGGCTTCGGTGAACAGCCGCTCGATCTCACTGACTTTGGAAACATCTGCTTGGATCGCGACCGCCTTTGCTCCGTTGCCGAAGCCCTCGATGATCTTGCACACCTCTTCGGCCGGGCCCTTGGACGAAACGTAGTTTACGACGACTGACGCACCACGCTTGCCCAGCTCGATGGCACAGCCTCTGCCAATGCCACGGCCTGCACCAGTAATGAGCGCGACCTTGCCTTCGAGAGAGGCTGTTGGTACTGCGAGAACCATTTTCTGCGTGGGTGATTTTCTGGTATTTAAAAATGAAGAAAGCGGAGGTTACAGATCTTCTGCAGAAGCGTAGAGGTCAGCATTTATTCTCCAAATACTACTATCCACCCATTTGCAGATATTTGACAGAAGTCGCATGCACAATCGGAGGGCCGTCTTATTGCTTACCTTGGGGGCTAAACCGGTCGCGAAAGTGGCTAAGTTTTCAGGCTAGGAGAGACACTGAGCAGAGGAGAAGCTTGAGAAGTAAAGAGAGTTCCAATTTCTTTCATGATGGGCGTGGTGGGCAGTGACTATATAGCAGCGCTGAGCAAGCTCCGACTGCGACGGACTGCGGGGCCGATCCGACCGTAGTCATTGAAACTATGTCCGTCTGCGGCAGCCGATGCATTAACATGGAGATACCA
>Ga0335072_10000950_pt1 | contig 50191 bp, 42 predicted proteins | sample Lox_Sample_21_FD_206725 | JGI IMG/M metagenome (GOLD analysis project Ga0335072, IMG submission 206725) | Soil microbial communities from Loxahatchee National Wildlife Refuge, Florida, United States - Lox_Sample_2.1 | ecosystem: Environmental > Terrestrial > Soil > Wetlands | place: USA...
AGTTTCTCCACCACCTCGAGGTGACCTCCCTCTGCCGCCGCTTGAAGCGCTGTACGACCACCCCAACCCCCAGCAGCAGCATTGACATCGGCCTTAGCCTCGAGCAGTTTCTCCACCACCTTGAGGTGACCTCTCTCTGCCGCTGCTTGAAGAGCTGTACGACCATCCCGGCTCACAGGAGCAGCATTGACATCGGCCTTAGCCCCGAGCAGTTTCTCCACCACCTCGAGGTGACCTCCCTCTGCCGCTGCTTGTAGAGCTGTACGACCATACCACCACGCAGCAGCAGCATTGACATCGGCCTTAGCCCCGAGCAGTTTCTCCACCACCTCGAGGTGACCTCCCTCCGCCGCTGCTTGAAGAGCTGTACGACCATCCCAGCCCGCAGCAGCATTGACATCGGCCTTAGCCTCGAGCAATTTCTCCACCACCTCGAGGTGACCTTCCTTCGCCGCTGCTTGAAGAGATAGCTTCGACGCTAGAAGAGTCGATTGCGCATCGCAAAAAGCGCTCCCATGATCATTTGCCATTGCGGGCTAAGTCGAACAGGGCATTGATAGCATTAGGGAGGATGGCGCAGTGGATGGTCCTCTTGTGCTTATCAGGTAAAGTAATGGGGGGTTGATCGTCGGAGAGACTGTAGCAAGATCTTAGATTGACGTCGGAAACTCAATGTGTGAAGCAGTTCACTGTCATTCGGGAGCTAAGAAGGATGACACGATTGCGATTCAATTTACTTCGGAAGGGCGGCAAATCAGGCCTTGCAAAGACTTTGGGCAACGGAATGCTCCCTGGCGTAGAGGTTGCGATAGTAGTGGTAGGTGGGTAGAGGTATCTCTTCGCGGTGAAGACCCCTCCGTGCTGAATGTGGTCAAGACCTCAGAAAAGTCAATGGTACAGCGAATGTAGCTCAATCGCCTGGCACGATATATCCACAAGTAATACGCAGATGAGTCCACGGATCGCAAGCATGTTCACACATGAGCGAGAAAAGTAGCAAAGAAGCAGAAGCTGAAGCCCGCTGCTGCCTTGGCAAGGCATTTCGTGGGGCTTTCCCGCCGTCACTCTGTTATTCCTAGCTCGCGCCATCCTCGCCATCCCCCGCGAATTATCTTCAGCCTTCATTTGCAGCCCAGAGTCTATGGCCCAGGCTTGGGCTTTTCCACGACCATAACCAGCGGGCCATGAGTTGAATTGCTTCATGACAAGAAGATTGCGCGATCCAGATGTTGAGCTGGCCGCCGGATCTTCTAGCTTGCCCCGCCGACTGGATGGCTATCCCTCCTTCGCCGAATTTATCGCGCAAGACGGCGACGCTGCAATCTATCGCAAATTCAGCCACCTCAGCGCACGGAACTTACTGTACCTGCAGAGCGAGCTTCACAATTTAGAGGGTCGGCTGCAACAGCTGGACGAGGAGGATGCGAACGGACTCGACAACGAGGACGCGCAAAAGGTCGTAAGAGACTGGCGTCATTTCTCAGACCCCGGAAACGCGCGGGCGCAAGAGCACAGAGAGCTCCAAAAGCAGGTCCGGGGGAAGATCAAGGAGTACCGTAGGTCCATAGACCGCATTGTTTGTTCCAAAGGTCGCTAATCTCAATCAGATGAAGCACTCGTGCTTCAGAGTCAAGTCCTGGCACTAAACCCTCCCAACCCGCGAACCCTCCGAGCATTCCGTAAATGGTTTACCACCGTAGTTCCTGTATTGTGGGGCCGCGACAAGAGCTTGTTTGACCATGCTGGGGACTTGGTTGCGTTGGCGCCGGTCGATACCGACCGGCTTAACATCGTCCTGCAGAGATACTTTGGCTGGATGTTCGAGGAGAAGAGAGCAGAAGACAGCAATTGCCATGGCCGGAGCATGGGCCTCTTCTATTATCCAGCGCATCGCATCCAACGCGCGGGCGCCGTCATCTCGATGCTCTTCAGTGCTGTCCTTCTCATCGGCGCCATCGTCTGTCTGCTGTCAATTTCGGAGCAGAGGGTTGGACTGCGGGTTGGTATGATCGTGCTTTTTACGTGCTTGTTCGCGTTCGTCGTCGGACTGCTCACGAATGCACGGAGGGCGGAGATCTTTGGATCCACTGCTGCGTAAGTGACCCCTCAATGCGGGCGAAATGCAATGGCGTTGGGCACCCAAGCACTATCATCAGAACACTAACAGCTTCATAGTTACGCAGCTGTCCTCGTCGTATTCGTGAGCAATAACCTGAGCAGCAATTCAACAAGAACCTTTTCATGAATCGAAAGAGGGGATCAGGGGCCAGAAACTACCACAAGTCCTGATTCGTGCTTAAGTCTGATTCCTTACTGTGGGATTAGCCATCTGCGTTTCTGCTATAGATTCTAGTCTACACCAGATCGATCTGCTGGATCTCCCTTGCGATGTTACTCAGGATAAGCGCTCTCGTCATACCACTGTAAAGATATATTTCCCCAATTAGAAGATATCCATCTTCCTTGGGCGCGCGGCGCACAATGAATGGGACTTTTGCATCGCCAAAGCAACCATGCTTCATCACCTGAGATGGGACCGGAGCCAGCGTATTTGTCATCCGTGTGAAGAATCGGCGACGACTCTGGAATTGGATCCTCCACGAAGACCTCCCTTCACTGGTTGATTCTATGAAGAATGGCTCTGAATGCCTCGGTCTCGATAACGATTCAGTGGCGTTTCACGCAATGGCGCAAAGGGGTTACCGAGATTCAGAGGATGATAAGGCGTACTCAAGGGATTCTGACGGAGGATGTGGACGATGGGGCTGTCCTTGACGGAAATGTCTTTCTGCTGCTCACCCTTCTCTCTTGCAGTCCATCCTTTTCTCTTACAGTCCCATCCTTCTCTCTTGCAGTCTATCCCATCTTCTGCTCCTATGAAGCTATTACACCTACTTTAGTAAGCCTACGCCTGCCACGGCCTTTCCGCTCCGTGCTTGAGTAACCTCCGGTGATACTTTTCTGTTCAATTTTATCCCGTAGCGACTCGCTTTACCCGGCTACTGCGATGGCTCCGCTGAGGAGACGGAGATTCCTTGAGTGTGATGACTACAGGATAATCTCAACATGCGATTGTCTTTAGAATTCTCACAGGGTTGTGCGAATTATAAATGTCATTACTGCATCGTTTGCTAACAAGAAGCTTTAAATGCATGAGCGAAAAATTACTGTTGATTACAGCCATGCATAGGCACAGAATGGGCGAATCATCTCACACACGATCTTCTAGATACTCGAAGACTTCAACTCCAAATCCTCCATCTCCCAGTCAATCAAAGTCATGCGTGAAGATGACGTGAATGGACGTTCCGGACCCAAGATACGTTCTTGAAGCCGCACACATTCTCTCATCAACGCCACAGCTTCCTCATCCCGATCCTGATCTTTCCATATGTGCGCCAGGTTAGCCATGCTGGTTAGCATGTCTGGATGCTCTGGGCCAAGCACCCTCTTTCTCGTCTTCATCACTTGCACAAATAGCTCTTCGGCCTCCTTCCATCGCCCTTGATTGCTGTACGTCGACACCAGATGATGGGAAAGAAGAATGGCCGTGCCTGTGAGCGTTATAGGACTAGTTTATGAAGATATGCCATTTCCACATTCACCTGCCTAGCAAACCTTTCCCAGGTCTGTTCTTTTCTCCCTTCGTTCCCACCACGAAGATATCAAGATTGTACAGGTGGCGAGTATGAGTGTGGTCAGGACGGCAACCCATATCTCCCGATGGACTCGTAACACAGAATCCTGGCCACTACTTTGTGCCACCTCACGGTCGCTTTCGAACCATACTAGGGTGGTGCTGAAGAAGGACTGTGACCTAGCTGGTCAGCGTTATCTCCGTGAAATGGCGCAACAGGAAGGGATGGGACTGGGAACGCACCGTGACCAAATTTGCAGGTAAGTAGAACATGGCAACTACTGTCGCTATGCGCATCGTACGGGAATCTTGAGAAGTCTTGTCCACTAGCGAAACCATGACCTTGGTCTCGACCGAGTCGGCTTGGGCGATTTGCGTGAGCCGCACGCTGTTGTGGTACAAAACCTCTTGTCCGTGGAACTTTAGGATGTCGTCATACTTGAACATAGAGCATGGTCACTACTTGACCAGCTACAGCCGAACAGATAAGAGGTCTTACCATCAACCTGATATCGTTTGAGAGGCCCAACAGCTTCCTTGTGGTTTGTGTGTAGTTACTCAACTCCCTGGACAAGTTTCGAAGCTCACGTTGAAAACCGTCGTGGACGGACGCAGGAAAGTCGCAGATCTCGGCGACAGCGTCCTCGTGTGCTCCGATAGCTGATACTATGCTTAGGGTATTTGCAAGGATGAAACGGGCGTGATGCAACTTCCGCCGCAGGTTGTGAACCTGCTGCTTGGACGAGAAATTGAGTCCATATTCGCTATAAGGTTTGCAGATAGCTATTTCCCCGTCCTGTTCACCACAACACCCGTTAGCTCCATTGTCTGTTGCGGAGTTGTGGATTGCTTCGAGATGGCTAGTACGGAGCAGTAGGAGCGATCAAGGGACTCTGGTTAACTCACAAACACCTTTAATCTGTCGGCGATGTCGTTAAGGTACTCCCTCCAACGCGCAATAGCAGCAGCGAGGTATCGGAGATGCAGGCCCATGGGATGAGCCGTGTTGGTCGGTCTGGTGCACTTCAAACTCGAGGCGAACAGTATGGGAGGCTGTATGACAACCCAGCTCGATTGTTTGGTATCGAAGGAGTACTTTTGATGAATGGTTGACTGGCGACAGGACCAGAGATCCTCGAGCTCGCGTCCATGGCGTTCGAAATGGCGGATGTTATAACAGAGATCTAGAGCCCATTCGTCATTTTTTTTTTCAAGCTAGACACCAAGATGAAGTACTCGCCACCTGCCCCATTGTCCTCTGTGCCCTTTTTGCCTTGGTTAATCCGCGATGTTTCGGCCTTGTTTGAAAATAGAATATGGTCGTAGCAAGTCATAAAATCTTCATCCCACGATGAGAACTTCCTCCCAAGCCCTAGGACAAATTTCAGAAACTGGGGTGTGATTCGATTCAAGATGCAAATCGCCTGGAACATCTCGACTGTGACATCTATCCGGCTCCATGAGTTCAGGCGATGCAAGATACTACCGAACATCGTGTCAACCCTCGAGCACATTTTCTGCGGCTGAAGCAGTCACCCACAACATCCTTGAAGAGTCAGGCAATAACTTTTGCTATAGGTCATACTCCGGTTAGCAAATAACAGTGCTATGATTAAAGGAGGGTGATATACATTTAGAATAATGTTCAGTTCTTCGACGGTCGATGCCCACGTCGACACATTTCCTTTGTCATCGGATTCGATGAATTCTCCTGTGATCGCCTGCCGTTGTGGGGAGGACTCTGACGGAGAGATAATTTCAACTATCTCCACCTTGCAATTATCGGCCTCTGTGACGAATAGATTGGACAGTTTGGCTTCGAACTCAGCCCAGACATGTTCGAGCTCATGCTTATTGAGAGTGCTGCGGAAGAAGTTAAGCGGGCGTGAGCCTGCTTCATAACGAACAGAAGCGCCTTCCGAAGCCATGACAACAATTGCAACGAACGTTCCATCACCTACCCGAGCGAAGAAGGCTAGGGTCGTTTGGCAGTGTGTACCGGCCTCACCGGCCGTGGGATAGAGAGGTGTGCAATTAAAGTGGTGAGGGGTGCTTGGCGGATTTGGGAATCTCCCTTCGCCGCTTGCTTCTGCACTCCTCACAAACTGACAAGGTCCGGGACTATTCTGGCTTGTCAAGTGTGACACGTGGCAGTGCAAGAGGTGGGGCTTTCCCTTTGAGGCTCAACCCATGGGAACAGTGCTCACATGATTTATAGACGCATCTACCTGCTATGTTAGCTGTACCTATCTCTCCTTCCGTGTGGCAAGATCTGAAAGCGACCTTACATATCCACGCTCTTATCTATCTTCAGGATGACTGAGGTAACCCGTCTTGAGGCAAGATATGTGGTCCGATCCAGGCTAGAGAGCCTCCTCCAAAATCTGTTTGGAGATCAAACCAACTATATTGTGAAGGTATCTATGGCCAACCTGATCAGTCCATGGTAACCGCTGACGTCCTCCAGAGCCAAGGAGACGTGATAGAAGTCGCAGCACCTAGAACACTCACAGAGGTGAGACAGCTTTCTCCAATGTCACCAATACATGAGACTGATTAGACATGCTCAATGCTGTGGGCTCAGACTGAGATCAAGTCTGTTACAGGGAATCGATGAAGACGGAACATGTGTGGTTGCTCGTTGGTAGTGCATGGGTATCCAATAGGAGGAACAATGTCAGCCTTGCTCAAAGCAGCACATTGGAAGTTGTGCCCTCTGTGATCGTGCACTTGTCTCCGGTTTCGTTTTCCCCGGGGCGCTTTTGGCTAGGAATGAGGTGGTATGTAGTAGGGCGAGCTAGGCTGTGTCTGGCGGCGGAATATGGCTTATATTACTCTATTAGTGAGGCTTCTTGCATTTTCCGTACCACCTATGCTTTGTTTCACAGAAAAGGCAGACACGCTGCACTGGGCTGCATGAATCACTTTGGGTGCCTCACAGATAACTTCTGGGGCTAGCCCGCACTCGTCTGAAAGGGAGGTGGGGCTGTGAGTGCGAAGACACTGGGCGTCGACTTCCGCTCTTGCCCTGTTGATGAGGCACCGGACAGGTTTTGCCCCAGTGGCTGGCTGACTACATACAGTGGTCTCATAAATGCAGGATGTGTATGCAGCTCTAGTTGGTGTGCTGCAGCTGCCCTCCCTTTCATGCTGGGTGGGTAGGCGGCATGCACTGTTTTGAGACGTGGCAAGTCAGTGGATTATAAGTACAGATTGAGGGCGTCCTAACTCATGTTTCAGGTGTTCCGCGAGCTAACAATCTCAGGGCTGCCATTTAGGGGATCATTGTAGGTGTCATCTGTAAATGCATGCATGATCGAAGTCTGAAGCCGGTAGTATTGATTCCCTTCGTTGAGCGACTCAATAGATGGCAGGAAGAGATATTGTCATGAATCTGGAACTTTGAAAGTGGACGGCCTAACCAGGCGCCCCGCTATAGTTACGCAAAGTATCTGGCCAATGGAGCGACAACCCGTTCTCCAAATTGAAGGAGCAGGTCGTCGGAGTTCATTCCCTTCTGGCTGTCTGATCCGCCAAAATCACATCCGATGCAGCACCGGACAGCTTCACAGTATTCTCTCCCCATGTATTGCCTAAGCCGAGGGACTCGGCCTGTGAGGAGTTGCTGGCGCCTGTCCTCATAAGAGCCGGTCCACCGTTTCATTATCTCACTGAAAGGTGTCCAGAACCCAATCTCCATCAGTATGATTCCCAGGCTGTAGTAATCGAACTCAGGCCGGTATCCACAGCCCTCTTCGAGGTAGGTGGGATGCTGGTAGTGCCTGAAATCGGAGTCTGCTCTTCCGGATGAGAAGGCTAATGGTTCATCAGGGCGGCTGTGGTCAAAGCCAATAAGGAACGGCTCGCGGATGACCTGGCCCTGCGCGCCACCTGTTTCCGGGAAGAATACAACGTTGGATGTGGTCAGGCTCTTATGGAGCCATCCAACTGTGTGCAGCTCGAGCAGCGACGCCGCAAGCGTTGAGGCCAGCTTGAACCTATCGTCAAGGTCCGGCTGCGAGCTGAGCTGGCCCCACGTTTCTTCGATGACTTGGCGCAAGCTTGTAGGCTTCAGGGAGTCTCCAGCCACGACTGACTTGGGAATCTCAAAGATTACCCCGAACGCAGCTCTTTGCGGCTCATGGAAGAAACCACCACACTGCAATGTCCGAAACGCTTCCGGCTTCTCTTGAGACAGGAGCTCTGCGATCCTAGCAGTGCGCTGGTATAAGTTTTCCATGGTACGCTCATCTGCGCCGTGTCGTCCATACCTCCGCCACTCCACCCATACCGGACGCGACGACTGGCCGTTATTGTATCTACCGAGATGATGGTCACCAAATGGATCCCGTATCTCCATGGCACTTGATTCGATTTGCATTTTGCGCGATTCAGAGACAGGGTCTCTTGCGAGGAGATTGTTTATATGCTTGATATTTGCTCGCATGCGGATCTCGTGATTGAGAGCTACGCTGATGTCTCCGTTCTCGAACCGCTCAAAGAGTGAGTCGTCTCCGCGCACCACGGTAATGTTGAAGTACTCGCGGGAGATTTCTTTCTGTTCTCGGCTTAGAAAGCAGTGCAGTTCGTCGTCAAGCTTCAGCAGCCGAGAAAGATCCAGATAGTGCACACTTCCCGCACGCGAATGTCTCGACCTTAGATCCTCGCGAAGACGAGTAAGGCATTTCAAGATAGCGTCAAATTGGAACATCAAATCATAAGTAGACTTGCATTCCGGGTTTGAGTCATCTTCAGGGCTTAGAATTCCAATGGCGTATCGCCAGGAGTCGAATCTAGTGTGTTCAAGGAACATATCCAGAGAATCCTTGTCTTTCCTGATTTGGCCAAACAGATTGTCGATGGTGGTAGCAACTTCGTACAAAGCAACGAGGCGGAGCCGCAAGGTGACTTCTTTGGCCTTTGGTCGCTCAGACTGGTCCATGCAGAGCATTCGCCGTACTAGCCGGATAAGCAGAGCGCATGTTCTTGTAGATGATGCCTCCAGCTTCGACAGCCAGTCTTCCACAGCGTCGCTCGGGTGGCTGGGGCCCTGGTGAAAGTGATAGAGGACGAAACCTCGTACTTTATGCTCTCTCGCCTCTCTGAACTTTTGGAACCCCCTGCAGCCAAGAGCCATATACGTTGCGGCTTCCGCGACGATGCACCCAAAAGACCAAATATCGCTAGATCTGTGTACGGTGCCGGCCTGAAAGCCGTGGTCCCAGTCCTCGCACTCAGGTGCCAGATAATCGTCATTCACATGCTTGAAGGGCGTTTCGGAGTTCTCAGAGGACGGCTTGAACGTTGACAGACCAAAGTCGGCGAGAATAAAGCTGGTTCCAGACACAAGGATATTGCGTGGACGCAAGTCATGATGACATCCAATGAGTTCGAGCTCTATCTTGCGTTCGGAAAAGTCGTGGACATGCTCCACCGCGGACGACAACGCAACGAGCGCAATCACTAAGGTCTCGTCCAATGTGAACGGCGTCGATTGGCGCTCTTTAGCCAGAAGTTCGGCAAGGTTGCCAGTGTCTGCCAGTGGAAAGAGAAGACTGTGCTTGCCACCATACGTATAGGAGCCTAAGAGCTCGACAATGTTGGGGTGTTTGAGGTGGTTGAGAATAGAGAGGTTTTTTAGTTCCTTCTGGTGATCCTTCTCTATCGCAAACTCTTTCCTAGCAAACTTGGCAAATGTTAGTAACGAGTAAATTTTGCATATGGGCTGCTCGACAGTACCTTTTCGGGGAAGGTTGTGTCGAGCCCTTGGTGACCTGGGTCCAGTACAGTTTCATACACAGTGCCAAAGGCACCCTTTCCAATTAGTTTGTCTTGCGTAAAGGGTAGGACGGCGCTATCACTCAGACGCCGGTTGAGTGTGCCGCGGCAAAAAGTAGGCGCTATAAACTCCCACTGTCTCTCTTCAAAGTCCTCTGCTTCCTCATTCGAAAGTTGAATGTCGTGGGTAAGAGTCTCGGCTGTGAAGGGGAGCTTGGTATCAAGCTGGTCGGCTTCGACGAATTTAGAGAGCAGAGCTGTGTGGCCAAGGAGAAGAAGGATACCGAAGATCTTCTTTCCGCGCAGGAAAACTTTTTGCACAACCTCTTCTCGTTGGTATGAGGACCAGTTCACTAATGCTCCACGAATCGCATGCTCCGTCATCACTGAGTAAAACAATGACTGGGGAATAAATGAGTCATGCAATGCATTTTTACGACGAAGATTTCTGATCTTGGACTTTAGCTGCAGCTGCTCCATTTTCTACTGATTCGAAACGGGATCGATACTATTTCTCTACTATGGAACAGGCCGAACAAAGGTTTTGACTGCTTTTGAAGCCGAGTCGCAAATGGTTGAATCGACTGGTCGTTTACTCGGTGATAAATTGCCAGGTGCGTGACCCCCTGCGCGGCCTGAGCCTCCGGCCTCGCGCTGTGGTCCAATTGTCTCGTTCGTAGTTTGTTCCACCATCCACCACGATGCAGCGAAAATGGATGTGTTTGGTATGCCACTCCTAGCTGTCTCGGGGAATGCCATGGCAAGGCTGCCCAGTCCTTGCATCAATCATGTTGAGTCAAGATGTGCGCTGGCATGAAGCCCGAGTGGCGTCTTTCTAGCCTACGTCGGGCTTCAAGCCCTGGCATTCGGGCAGCACCAACTCTCCTCAACACCAAACGGCACCAAAATAACGCGCGAGAACCTCTTACGCTTTCGCCAACCTCAATAAACACGATACTCTGATTTAGGTCTTTAGCGCTGAGCGCCATTCATAACATTACCAACCCCCCACTTTCCTACACAGCCTGGAGCACAGTTAGGATGGCTCTCCGATCAGTAGGCTAATTAATCCTCGAATTGGCTAGTTTGAAAACGCCACAAGTCTCCAAGTCTACCTGGAAGTTAGATGAATTATAGCGCTAACTACTCTTCAGACAGTGGATGACAATGCCTGTTAACGATTGCTCTACCTTTGACAAGCCTCGCCTCTTTTCAAGCACCTTTCCTGTGCCAGAGAAGGTTGCAACATCATACAACTTCATCACATTCCTTGCAGCGGCACAGAAGCTTCAGATACCATTCTTGCCGCTAAAGTGGCAGCCAAAAAGGCAATTACTCGGCACAGGAGGCACCAGCCAGATCAACCAGGCCCTGGTGAACGTACAGACGAGTTTTGCCTTCAAACGTGTTGCGGACAGCGACAAGCTCGATAAGCCAGAGAAAGAAATTTTCCAACGTCTGATCACTGAGATTATGGTGCTACGCCATCCTGCGGTCCAAGAGCATTCGAACATCCTCGAATTGCAGGGGATATGCTGGGACATTTCTCCCGGGGTACACAAGCATGACACTCCGGATAACGAAAAGGTTTGGCCGGTTCTGGTGTTTGAAAAATCACATTTTGGAGATCTGTACCACTTCGCAAGGTTGCCGATTGGACGAGAGCTTGGCTTTGAAAAGCGTCTAAAGATCTGCATGGATATTGGCAGTGCGATAGTACACATGCAATCACACCGTAAGTGTCCTACGGCATACTCAGAAGCACTACTAACTATGATCTGAACAGGCATTATTCACGGAGATTTGAAGCCAGAGAACGTCCTTGTCTTCAAAGGTGACGATGGTTCTTTTACCATCAAGGTCGCCGATTTTGGTTTCTCCACTTGGTATGATGGGGACGATAATCACATTGTGCTTCATGAGACATGGCCATGGTATGCACCAGAATGCCGCGCATATCCCGAATTTACGCCAGCACAGGCAGCCAAGACAGACGTCTTCTCATTCGGTATGCTTTGTCTGTGGTTCATGTTCGAAAAGTATCTCTCAGGAGTCCTACCACTTCCCGAGGCAGCACAGCCGGCGAGATCGTCCTACACCTATGAGGGCGAAAACAGGTCATTACAGTTTCTTGCGGATCTGAAGAAGGAAGATTCCTTGACACAGCTTGCGAGCCAACTAGTGATGGTAGAGGCTGGCTTGGATGTCGAGAGCAGACAGATGTTAGGACAATTCTTCAGGGGATGTCTCGCCTGTGATCCAAAGTCACGAAACGTCGACATACAGTACTTACTGAAACACATGAACATGTACCAGTATGAACTCCTTGTTTTGGCTATGAACCACGCTAAGTATTGCTCAAGGACGCAACCAATGGCCTCAAGTGCCGTGGCCGAGACTATTTCCCTGATCGATCATGACTTTAACGTAAGATTCTAAAATGATGAGCATCGATCTCTATCTGACTGGAACAGCTCTGTCACTCACTATATTCGTTCTATTCCTCCGACTATCGATTACGATCTCGTATTGTCAAATGCCTAGAAGAAATCGTCGCTAACCATTCAGCCAGCCCTCTCTCCGTTCAACTAGCACTTTGCTACGAACTTGGATTTGGGCGTCCAAAGAGCGATGAACAACTGAAGCCGTTGATATATAACAGAGAAGGAATACAAATCCAGCTTAAAGAAGCCATGAATTCAACGCCAGAAATCACAGGAAAAGCAGGAACCTTATATAATGTTTTGGCCGGTATGGGACACCATTCACCGATTATCCTTGCCGATTACTATCGTGAATACAACATCTTGGAGACGGCGGAAAGCATTACAAGAAGGGAAGTTGAAAGCGCGGGAGACGTCTTGGGAATCGAGCACCCGGCTGTGTCTCATCTCAATTCTATACTATCATCGATTATACATGCCCAAGGACGATGGCAGGAGGCCGAGAAGCTACAGGTAGAAATCATGGATACGAGAAAGAGGGTGCTAGGCGAGGAGCATCCAGACACGCTGACCAGCATGGCCGACCTGGCGTCGACGTTTTCGAATCAAGGGCGATGGAAGGAGGCCGAAGAGCTGTTCGTGCAAGTGGTGGAGGCGAATAAGAGGGTGCTAGGCGCGGAGAATCTAGAAACACTGAGTAATATGGCTAACTTGGCATCGACGTATGGGAGCCAAGGGCGATGGAAGGAGGCCGAAAAGCTGGAATTGCAAGTGGTGGAGACGAGTGAGAGGGTGCTGGGCGTGGAGCATCCTCATACGCTGACTAGCATGAACAACCTGGCGGCAACGTACAGGAGTCAAGGGCGATGGAAGGAGGCCGAAGACCTGGACGTGCAAGTGGTCGAGACAAGTAAGAAGAGGGTGTTTGGCGCGGACCATCCTGCTACGCTAACCAGCATGGCCAACCTGGCGTCGACGTACCATGGTCAAGGGCGATGGAGGTGGGCCGGAGAGCTGGACGTGCAAGTGGTGGAGGCGAATAAGAGGGTGCTGGGCAAGGAGCATCCAGACACGCTGACCAGCATAAACAACCTGGCTGCAACGTACCGGGATCAAGGGCGATTGAGGGAGGCTGAAGAGCTGGGGGTGCAAGTGATGGAGACTAGAAAGAGGGTACTGGGCGAGAATCATCCTTCCACGCTGACCAGCATGAGCAACCTGGCGTCGACGTACAGGAATCAAGGGCGATGGAAGGAGGCCGAAGAGCTGGACGTACAAGTGGTGGAGGCGAATAAGAGGGTGCTGGGCACGGAGCATCCTTCCACGCTAGCCAGCATGAACAGCCTGGCGTCGACATTTTGGAATCAAGGGCGATGGAAGGAGGCCGAAGAGCTGTTTGTGAAAGTGATGGAAACGGGTAAGAGGGTGATGGGCGAGGAGCATCCTTCCATACTGACCACCATGGCCAGCCTAGCGTTGACGTACAAGAATCAAGAGCGATGGAAGGAGGCCGGAGAGCTGTTTGTGAAAGTGATAGAGACGAGAAAGAGGGTGCTGGGCGAGGAGCATCCAGACACGCTGACCAGCATGGCCAACCTTGCTTCGACGTACAAGAATCAAGAGCGATGGGAGGAGGCCGGAGAGCTAGGGGTGCAAGTGACGGAGACGAGAAAGAGGGTGCTGGGCACGGAGCATCCAGACACGCTAACCAGCATGGCCAGCCTAGCGTTAACGTACAAGAAGCAAGAGCAATGGAAGGAGGCCGAAGAGCTGGAGGTGCAACTGATGGAGACGAGAAAGAGGATGCTAGGCAAGGAGCATCCAGACACGGTAGCCAGCATGGCGAGCCTGGTGTTGACGTACAGGAAGCAAGGGCGATGGAAGGAGGCCGAAAAGCTGTTGCTGACCACCATGGGCAACATGGCCTCGATGTATGGAAATCAAGGGCAATGGAAGAAGGCCGAGGAGCGGGGAGTGCAAGTGGTGGAGATGAGTAAGGGGATGCTGGGCGCGGAGCATCCGGACACACTGACCAGCATGGCCAGCCTGGCGTCGACATTTCGGAATCAAGGGCGATGGAAGGAGGCTGAAGAGCTGGAGGTGCAAGTGATGGAGACGAGAAAGAGGGTGCTGGGCGAGGAGCATCCAGACACGCTGACCAGCATGAAAAATCTTGCGTTCGCATGGAAAGGCCAGGATCGAGATAAGGAGGCTATCGCGCTGATGAATGATTGCGTGCAGCTGAGTGAGCGCGTCTTAGGTCCAGCTCATCACTTAACGTCTTCTTCGCGCGTGGTTTTGGGTCAGTGGGAATCTGAGAACTTAGAGCTAGTATCTTCGAACATCCAGAGAGTATAGACATCAATGGCGGTTTTGGGCTAATGCATCGATGTCCAATTGACACAGTTCTTTTTACGCATTGTATCAGAAGCTCCTGGCCGGCAAACGGTAATTATTTCTCTCCTAACTTAAAGGATTGAGGCGGGCGTACTGGCGGTATCGGCAGACTGGGAGCGCTTCCGCTTCCTTCGTATCGAGGGCGGCTGGCTCATCTCATCGGAGTTATTGACAGGACCTTCCTCTGGCTCTTGGAGATCATCTGTGACATATTAGGGATACGCACTCCCTGTACCTTGGACAAAACAGCGTTTACTCACCGTGATTTGTCCCTCCATCCACCCCGGACTCAGAAGGCTCTTGCTCTCCAGGGCTGGGCGCCTGGCTGTCGGCGAAGCAACTGGCAGTGCCGGGGCGATGTCCTATTTGCCTGCCATCCAATACAGCATCCGCCACGCCGTTCTCAAAGCCACTATCAGGCGGATCGTCGTCAATGACTACTAGACAATCTATCGAATCGTCAGAATAAAATGCTTTCCCTCAGGACAGCATCACCCACCTGGCCCGCTTCCATCAAGCAGTTTATCCAAGTCCCCATCCGCAAGCTGCTCCCCATCCTCCGGCAATGCAGCTTCGGACTTTGGCATGTCCTTCAAGATCTCCTCAATGTCCGGCAGCTCGTCCGGTGAAGGACTTTTGTGGATGCGACGCCGCCTAGCTTTAGGCTTCGAGGGGCCCCTTACAGGTTACGAATTCGAGGATCTTGGAAGACGAAAAGTATCAACTTTGACTGCCATTATTGGCGGTCGCAGTGAATCCGCTGGCGAGAGAGACGGCCAGAGAGGAAGAGGGAGAGGAGGAGAGAATTCGCGGGCGGAGAAGATGTGGCCATTGTGTAATGGAGGCTCAGGCAAGACCATGAAGCCCTTGATCGGAATTACAGCTTTGGACATGAGTGGATAGTGCATATCTCGTGGAAGCTGCAACTAGGCGAGGAGACTGTAAGTTGAGATTGCGCCTTCATCAAGTTGCTTGACTAATACTGCTCAGTTGATCGTAAGTCGTTGGCCGCTACTAGTATCGAGCACATCTAGTCATCTCGACATATTCGTTCTTCCTCACCTCCTTCTCAGAATTCGTGACTATTTATGCGAGGAGTTTTGGCCATGGTACCAAGGTAATCTCCTTCATAGTCTGGGTGGGGCCTCCTCCGACCAGCAAGGGTGTTCGCCGTGTGGTCAATGAACAAGGAAGTATCTCAATATGGTTCATGAAGATCAAGAGGAATAACCCTCACAAAACTGAGGTTCAAACCTCAAGTTTCTGCAGCATTCGCTTCGGCATCGATCTTGATAGATGCAGATAGCGTTGATCTATAGATATCGAAAAGGCACTTCACATGGGCCTGGAATGGGAATGTTTGACGTACGACGAAAGACTTTGAGTGATGGCTAACCGGGCACCGTTGAGTCGCATAGAGTCAGTATGGATAGGGGAATCCCAGCAGTATGATATGGCAGTGTATGAAGAAGCATCCTCAAAGCGAAAATGCCGTATTTCACCCTCGGCCACATAAGGGCGGCGCCAGGGAAAGTATGACAGCACAGTACGATAAGGGCGTAGCCAGCGTAGTAGACCTATCTCTCCACAGTCTTTTGTCAAGGGGCTGGTATGCGAATTCGCGCGTAAATTTCACCATATAAGTCTACGTACCTGTGAAAATGTGGCAGAAAACGGCGGCCTTGGGGGCCGTTTTCGGCACCCTTTTAACCCTTTTTAGGCCCTTGTGCGCCAAGCGCCCAGAAAGTCCACTGCAGACTGTTCCTCACGTTTTCGACTCACCTACCCTCCTCACGCCAACAACCCCAACTCTTCTTCACAACCACGTATCTAGACTTGATGAATCCTACCTCAAATTGAAGCGCTGATCGAGCCCTGTCGATCAAGTCTAATTTCGACCCCGCCGGCGCCAAATCCGATGGCTACGCCTGAGGGTAATCGGCCTGTCCTGCAGGCCAACTTTGAAGATTGACGATTTTCAACTACAACTTTCAAACTTTTGAAGAAAGATGGGTATACACGTAACGAACTACGCTTATGGCTAAAAGAGAAGGCAGTGACGCAGACCCCCCAATCACTACCTGGAAACGCTTCAACGAGCATATTACTGTTGCGATCTTGCACAATGCGTGTATCTCATTTGATTCAATGAAGGATACCTTCAGGCAGCAACTTCAAGCCCAACGACCCCCCCTACTTTGCTGTCATTACAGCACCAAAGGGCCACGGTCATTGGACCCTTGCCAGCAACCACCTAGGTGCGACCAGTGCCAATAGCCAGCCTAACTTGATCAGTCCTTGGGCAGGCGAGTTCCGTATTCAAGACGTCATCAACCTCACTCATTGGCGAGGCGACAAGCAACAATATAATGCGACATTGCTATTCTACCCCAGCTTGCCCGACAGGGAGATCGACAAATATAGTCACCGCAGTTCAAGCGTGGCCTACGGAGATGACAGCATTATCCCTTCAGGTCGCCCTGAGGGCCGTTTCCTTCCTGTGGCGCCACGTACGCCTTCACCAACGTTCGAATCATTCACTGACGTTGATGACCTAGCAACTAACCCACAAAGGCAAAGGCAAGAAGCTGCATAAACGCCAGATCTCAGAGGCCAACCCTAGCACTGGAGAGGGATGAACAGGCCGTGACGAAGGTAACTACGTCAAAGGAAGGGACCCGCAAGAGTGCGCGCAAGCCAAAATCACGTAGCTAGCAACACCGTGGATAGGCTCAGGCAGCGAATTTCATAGCTTCATAGCAAACCGTCATAGAAATCCCTCTAGAATGCTAAACATATCGAATTCGACTCGCCGCACCAAAAAGCGGTGGGGGTCGTCGAATTCTGTGTGGCCTCGAAGGCGCTAGAGCGCAAATGTACTGACTAGCGAGTTGGCCCCGATCGGCGTGGCGACGTTGCATGAATCATCACGTCCCCGCCGCCACAGGGCTGACGATGACTTATTCGCATGATAGTGAGGTTCTGAGGCCCGGGTACTCCCATATTATGACTATTAGGGGTGATGAGCTCGATGGTGGAGCTGTGGTGCAGGTGTCCCATGATGCCACTGAAAGGATGCTCTCCGCAAAGCAGGCGCCGAGGCGGTGATGCTTTGCGTAATATTCAGTCGAGAGACGGCCCGGTGGTCCAGGGTGGCCCAACCACAGGACTCACACAGAATCAAGAAAGCACAGGTGCGTATGCGAAGTTGAGATTGCTCTAAAGACAAAGTACCTATGGTTTTGGCTTGCGATACCGGGCGGCTTGCGACACCGGGACCCATATTAGCCATGTTCATTGGGAATAGCCTAGGGAAAGCAATCCGGCCTGCCTTGCCTTAGTGTACGCCTAGGTAACTGTCCACTAAGGCAGTGCCTAATTAAAGGTCCTATGGAAGACCCAGATAGTGCAGAAGATGCGCCGACCTCAGTTCTATAGGTACCTTTCTGTCAACGCACCTCACACGTCCTTTTTGCCCTTTTTACAGTGATGCTAGTGTTGGCGATGATGGAGTTGGTAGCCCATGGCATGCACGCTTATGAGACACACGCATGAGAGGCACGCCTATGAGATGCACGCCTGAGGTACATGCCCGTGAGAGAGGCACTCCCATAAGAAATACGCGCCCGCGAGAGACGCATGCCCGAGAGATGCATGCCTACAGTGCCTAGCGAAATCGGCTTCCGCCTCGAGCACACTCTCAGAATTTCTGGTCCATTAAAAATCAGAGCCTCTGTCGATCGCCTTACCAAACGCAGTCAAGTATTCGCGGACGACACCAGGCGGATCTCGCCAGACAAATTCCCTTGACTCCCAACACGCTTTTACTTGGCCTTCATAGCCGCATCCCGGTCCTGCAGGATCTTTGCAATGGCCGGACGGGCCTTGATGCGCTCCAACCAGGCGTTGAGGAGGGTGAAGTCCGTCTCGAGGTTGAACCTGTCAGCGAAAAGGAACACAATGGCATACCACGTCACGAACGCCGCATCGGCATAGCTGAACTTGCCGCCGACGAGGAATTCCTTGTCCTGCAGGGCGCGGTCGAGGACGCCGGAGACGCGACGGATCTCATTGACGGAGCGGTCGACAGCGCTGGGGGAGCTTCTCGGAGTGGTAGAGGGTGAACCACATGGCCTGCCCGAAGTACGGGCCCTGGCCGGATACCTGGTAGTACAGCCACTGCTTCGCTTCGTAGTACTCTTTCGAGCCTGGGGCGAAGCTGATGTTGTGCTGCTTGTCGTAGGTTTCGACCAGGTATTCGATGATGGCGCCCGACTCCCACAGTGTGATGCCCGTATTCGGGTCCTCAATTGCAGGCACACGGCCGTTGGGGTTGAGCGACTCGTACGGTTCCTTCTTCATGTCCGGGAACTCGATGATCTTGTGCGTATAAGCCACGTTGAGCTCCTCGAGGATCATGGCCACCTTTCAGGCGTTGGGGCCGCGACAGTGGCCCCAGAGAGTGATCGGCTTGAGAGACATGTTGCTGGACTGGTGTGGGCGTGAATGGAGATGGGAGACTCAACACTTCTGTGATTGGGTCTGATGCAAGAGATGATGATTGTATCTCTGGGACAGACACACTGTCCTCTTAAGTAGGAGCAACGACCAGCGTCATTGCTTGATTGAATCCCACACTTCCATGTCACTCCACGATCAACCGAGCTCGGGGTTATGATTATTGATTCGGCCACCGAAGGAGACCGTTTCTTACTCTCCGCTGACAAATGGCTTCGGCTGACAAATGGCTTCGCCAGCATAATACGTCTTTCCATCGCATCAAAGACGGCCATGACGTGCCATGGCCGGATGAGGGTCAACATACGAGTCGTATACCACTAGAAGTAAGAGTACAGAGTCCTACAAGTACGACTGTATCCAAGTACTCGGCTATATATAGCGGCCAGAAGGCTTCGGGACTTGGGCCTGACTTCTCCCCCTTTTTGAGGCACGACTAAGTACGAAATACTCCCAAGTAACTTATCCTTAGTCGACCCAGCATCAAATCATGGCCACCAAATCCTCCGTCGTCCTCATCCTCGGCGCGGGCCCCAATATCGGCCAGGCCGTCGCCCGCACCTTTGCCTCCAAGGGCTACAAGGTCGCCCTCGCCGCCCGCTCCCTGAAGGAGGCCGACAGCACCGACAACCAGCTGAACATCCCGAGCGACTTCTCCAAGACCGACGATGTGGTCAATGCCTTTGCCAAGGTGAAGAAGGTGTTCGGCATCCCCAGTGTCGTCGTCTACAATGGTAAGCCCTCCGTCCCCCACGGTGCCGTCGCCGGCCGACTGACGCGTCGCAGTCAGCGCCGGGAACTTCACCCCCGCCGACGACCCCTTCGCCCTCTCCTTTGCCGACTTCAGTCGCGACACGACCATCAACATCCACAGTGCCTTTGTCGCCGCGCAACAGGCCGTCTCGGGCTTTGCACAGCTTCCGGCGTCGGCCGCGCGCACCTTCATCTACACCGGCAATGTCCTGAACGTCGCCATCCTCCCGAGATTTCTCGCCGCGGGCGTCGGCAAGTCGGGCGCCGCTCACATGATCTGGGCGGCCTCGGCCGCGTACAAAGACCGTGGATACAAGTAAGCCCTCAATCCACTTTTGGAATTCGCGCGTGGGAGACTAACGACGTGAAGATTCTACTATGCCGACGAACGGAATGCGGACGGATCGCCCAAATACCGCATCGACGGCGACGCACATGCGAATCTCTACTGGGAGCTGGCCCACGCCAAGACGCAGGGCCCGTGGATGCAGACATTCGTCCAGGGTGTGGGATACAAGAAGTTCGACACCATATATACGCCTCTCGCGTGAGGCATTACTGACGTCGATGGTCGATGTGGCAGGTTCGGGCAGGCCAACGTCGCCGACAGGGCCGCTTTGCCTAGATACTAGATCATGACTAGCTTGTGGGCGGACTATAATGGCAGTAAAAATATCGAAGCTTGTTTTTCATAGAGTCACTTATCGACTATGAAGGGACCATTTAAGATCAAGAGAAGTTATGAGATGGTGACTACTCACGATCTAACAGTCAGGGAGCGGTCGATACCGCTGGGTCTTGGCCATCCTTATACTGTCCCACGCGGGGTAGGGCCCTCCCGCACGAGAAGCATAAACCATGGAATTTGCTCCGAACCCGTCAACTTTGAAGTATCACGCCACATTTCTCCATGAAGACTGCCAAGTGCCAAACCGTAGCTGTTCATGTAAATATTATTGACCCTACTTCTGTGTGTGTGTGTGTGTACAGTTCTCAATTCCACTTGGCTGAAAATCGAGCTCGGCAAGGATGTCGCTGCGAGGGTTAGTGTGACATATTAACACGGAATCGATCCTGCACCCACCTTTCGAACTGATAGCATGTCCAGTAAGCGAAGTAGATCAGCTCAACGCGTACTACATCTTTCTTCACATCAGCTAGAAAGGGGTGACTAGAGTCATCAGCAGGAGCCTGACTCTGCTGGGGAAGGACGTACCCTCTCATCAGAAGCAAACAATTTCGACATGCTTGGCTAAGCCAAGACTAGCTCTCCAGAGAAGAGCACAGTTGCCCACAATACAGGCTGGCAAGGAGGTTGGCTTGAATATTCGAGAGGCCGAACTCGCCTTGGAGGGTTCCAAGAATCTCGGTGGCTCGTGCAAAGTACGCCAGGCCGGGTATAACATCGACGTTGCGATCGCCCCGGCGAGGAGGCACCGCATAAGAGTGTTCATAGAGCGTCCGGTTGTTCATGGCGATCATGCGCCCATCGTTCACGGTGGTCACGGAAGGTGACGCCATTTGGAGCGGGGAGGATTGAAAGCCTAAGAATTCTTGGTCGGAACAGATCTTGCCGAGTGCCAGGACCAGCAAGACGATAGCGGTGGACGTACGGCGTTCGAGATAAGGCTCGGAGGAGTGGCGAGTGGGATCTCTGGCAGAATTGTCTAGAGGAGAGCCACCGTGCGAAAGCGAGTATGGTTTGACGCCGCTGTTATGGGCCGCATGGAGTGGGCACGAGGCGGTGGGACGACGTCGAGGCAGATCCAAAAGATGAATTGGATTTCGCTAGTGACTAGTACGAGAGATGCATGCCGACGAGAGATGTTAAGGCCACCCATACTGGATAAGTGGGAAGGTGGCGGCAAAAATCTGAAGCGTCAGCATGCACAAACCAATCAGAAATATCACGAATAAGCGCCCTCAGTTTCCTGTGGTGCTCATTCCGGGTCAAACGCATCGCCTTCATTTCTTGAGATTTTCTGTTCTCGCACAATTGAATTGAGTTAACCATATTTTCAAGGACAGATGCGGAGTGGAAGGATTTCGCCTGCAACTATGTTAGGGTTTTTCAGGATTTTCCTTCCTGACAGCGCACAACAATTTGAGAGTAGGGAATTGGGCTAACAGAGAGACGGAAGGGATTGGTGAAGAGGTAGCTAGTGCCATGGCTACAATCAGCCGTTACGTTGGTAGTTGGAAAGCAAGCCACCAGACTCTGACAGACCGAGTCCTAGGATTTCAAAGTAGGCAGAAGAGTTCTCATCCATGTTCCACTTGTCGCTTCGCAGTCGTCATTGCAGGTGTGCAGGGTTTGAAGCGTGGGTTCTGAGCTGCAATTAAAGTTCGCCTGGTTTGTTTCATGACCTACTTACACTTTCATCGCCGGCAAATCTCGAACAGCGCTTTTTTCTTTCTCTTTTTCAGTCCATCCCATCCGTCCCATTGCTTAATGGACCTGCTCCAAAGGCTTTGTACTGATAAAGGTAGTGGTTGGGACCTCGCAAGTCTCCATGCAGTCAGCCTGACGTGTGCACTTTCCATTCTCAATTTGAAACCACCCTAATGCTAATGTCTCTTTGCAAACTGTTCCTCTGTGACCCCCTTCCCCATCGCACTTGTACTGCTTATACCTCCCGTCACCATCTTGAGCATATTATCTATGTAATTCGCTCCACTCCACTTCTGGTGCGTGACAACGTCGCACCCGCTCTCCATCTCCGGCTCCTGGATCAGCTCCCCATATGCGCGCATCCCGCGTTTCGCGTACTCACGTGAGAACTGGTCTGAGATCAAGGCTGTCGAGTGCAAACCGGCGAGCGTGATGAATTGCCAGGCATAACCGAGGGCGCCGAGGCGCTTGATGTAGGTTTCTTGGTCAGACGCGGACATTGCAGCTTTCCAGTTGAAGGAAGGGGAAAGGTTGTACGCGAGCCTAGCAACAGGGTAAGGGTTAGCAAGGGGAGATCGAAGAGGTAACCAGGGATCACATACTTCTGCTCGGGCCATACCGCGTGCACGCCAGTCGCAAATTCCTCAGCTTGATTGTAATCCGGTAATTTACTCTCCATCCAGATCAAATCTGCATACGGCGCATAAGCAATGGCACGATTGATTGCACATTGACACCCGCCCTGATATCTGTAGTACCCTTCTCGAGTCCTCGGTGCATCCCAATCCCAGTGAATATCGACACCAGTCAATCCCTTGGCAATGGCTCTCGCCTCCGCATTGTTCTTGCCCTTGACGGCCTGGCGGTACTGTTGGATTAGCCCTGCCTTATTGACGTGGATGCCGGCATTGATGGTCGCGATAACCGCGTCATCGAAAAGCTGGAGGTTCGCTTGCTTAACCCATGTATCTTCAATGTTTTGCAAGGCTTCCCCCGATTTCCCTGCTTGCTCCGCTGCGAGCATGAGGTCGTTAAGAGGCTGCAGATTCGCATTCGTACAACCGAGGATGAAGGCATGGTCCCGAGGGTCAATTGTCGATGTGATGAGCGTTGCGGCTTCTGAATCTGTGCGAGCAACTGCGAGCAGATCTGTTCCCATTATATCGGCCTGCGCGCGGATTGCGATAAGACGGTTGATGTGCTCCGAGATGGGTACGAGGACTTTGCCGGCCATATGGCCGCACTTCTTTGTGCCTGGTGCTTGGTCTTCAATATGTATTCCTGCCGCGCCCTTTTCCACGAAAAGCTTTGTCAATTTCATCACAGCAGTCAAACCACCATGACCGGTATCTGCATCTGCAATGATAGGGCGCAGGAAGTCCGTGTTTGCAACCTGTGCTCGCTGCGCCTTTGGCGTTGTGAGTCTTTCTTCGCGCTGCTTGCGGTCGTGGAATAATTGAGCCATGAAGAGATGCTGAACTTTATTTGGGACAGTCGTCATGGGGTAGTCGGCTAGATCTGGTCCAGGCTCGTCGCTAGAGGAGGCGGTGCTGGAAGATTGCCATCCGGAGACGTAGACGGTATCAAGGTATTTCGCCATTTGGGTGAGCATGGTTGGTTCGAGGCAACCGTAGGTGAAGGAAGCTTGTTTGTTCTAAAGGACAGCAATATGAGCCGAAGACACCGCATAAATGTGGAACTCAGGCTGACCTTAAACCTGTCCTCGACAATCCTCCATAGTTTCTTCGCTTGGACATTGCTAGGATATTCAATCTTGATATTTCCTCTCTTTTGAACAATCTGCTCTGCTGTGAAGGGTCGCTTGGTGTATCTCCATCTCGAATCTGACCACCACCGTTTGACGTCTTCGACTTCTTGCAGATACTTCTGCTCTTCCTCATCGATGTAACCCATATCTACAGGTATGGCGTAGGTGAAGATCGTGAAAAGGGAAAATGGGAGTCTTGGGGTAATTTGTTCAATGAAAGGATCGAGGTAGAATCTTATGAAGGGTGGAGAGAAAAGGAAGAGTCAAAGAGAAGAAGGCGTTCAAAGCGATCACTTCAATGGGAGCTAGGCCGACTTTGCGGTCCGAGAAAGCCTAGTCACGTCAAGGACGGCCAACTAGCCGATACGTCAGGGGAGTTAAGTGTGAAGACAAGTTAGAGGATGGAATAGGTCGGGATCATGGCATGTTAAGAGGCGATTCCTGGGTCGAAGCTATGGCAGATCTGGGGTAGAGCAGGGCCTGCGGAGAAAACATGTCCTAGATTCGGCCGTGACGTGGGGCAAAGCCTTGTCTCCGTTAATCCGCGCAGTGATATGATTTGGTATTCCTTAGGGAATGAATCCGTTCAAATGTCTTAGCACATCTTACTGTCTAGCCTCTGTTCAAAATTTCGACCACCGCAAAACAGCTGGCCGTTGTTACGACGATGAGGCCACCTCGAGTGAAGTTTCACGATGAATTGGGAGTTGGAGAGATAACCTCGGCAAGATACGGATCACCTCAACATGTTTTACATCCGCGGACCGGCCCGATGTCGGAGTCTGCTTTAAGTGGTTCCGGGTGAAACCGGTGTTGGCATATGAGCAGGGCACATCAACAGTTAAAACAGATGTCCGAAGTACCCGTCCAAGCCATTCAACCGCGTAGGCTTCTGCTTTGCAATTTATGTAGGAAAACTGATTACGCCTGAAGGAATGATACAACATGTGAGACCTGTGCATGAATCGAAACCACCCCCGTTCCGTACGTACCAACTCCCATTTCTAAAACAGCATCTCGAGCCGCCTTTTCGATATGCTTTTTCTGGGTGTGCATGTAGGGCATCACACCTAGAGCAACATCCGTAACAACCGAGGTTAGCTCTCTCGATACCCTCTCAGGTATCCTCAGTTACATCATCGATAGAAAGCTCGCCAACTCCATTTTCCAGGTCAGGTTCTTCCTCTTCATCGATCTTCATCTGTGTCGCTTTGGCAAACGTCTCGTAAGGAGTAAGCGTGCCCAATGCTCGCCTCATGTGAATATTGACGATCGACAATCCGACAACATAGCTTGCGTTGACCCAGCCAAATCTTCCGGCATTTGTTAGCAAAACGTTACTGCTGTACAAGGCTTTCCCAGATAAGCTTACCCTTCTCGCGGAACACCCTTGAAGTCCGATCCCTGGTTGCCGTACTCAGCTTCAACTTTGTGGGGATCCAGCTCCCGAGTAACGTTGTATTTCTCGACCACAACGCCATTGAAGTCAACGAATGCTTTCGTAACCATGTACAACCATTTGTATGCCAGCTTTTGTGCCACTTCATGGTAGCCATATCTCTGCAACCCGACCCACGCAAGCATTTGCTGCGGTGCCCAGCCAAATGGATAGTCCCACTGTCTGTTTGGTCGCTCTAGGTTGATTTGGCCTCGAGACTTTTCAGTGCCAGACACGAGTCCACCAAATGCATCGAACTTGGGCAATGCCTTGTCGACCAGCTCTTGTGCTTGCCGAGGCGTTGCAACGCCGGCCCACATGGACCAGAAGGTGGTTACGCTCTCGTAGTGGGTGCGCTGTCGTTTGACGGTGTCGTAGTCGAAAAACATTCCTTCCTTTTCGCTCCACATGTACTTTTCCATCACAACCTTACGGCGTTTGGCGCGCCGATCCCAGGCGGCAGATTTCTCAACCTTCTCATCACGGTTCTCTGGGGTCTGAAATTCAGCTGGGATGGATAGTCGGTCCCCGAAGTGTGTACGGATGATCCAGGCAATGTCGATTTCGTATTTGTACAATAGCGAGTTCAAGTCGACTGTGGCCAAGTTGGCAGCTTTACCCTCTAGGCGGTATGAAGTATCATGCCCAGATTCGCGGACGGCGCGGTCATGGAGAAAGTACTCGTCCAGCTCCGGTTCGACAATATCCCCCGCATTGTAGGCTTTGACGAACTGTTGAAAAGTAACTCCCCACTTCTTGGCGTAGGGGGTCAAAATGTGGACGAAGTGTGAGGCTTCCGTTTCTGGCGGTACACCAAGCCCCTGTGGCCGATATCGTGACAGTCCAGTGCTAGGATCGCGACGAGGCGTTGCCATCCAGACACTGTAGTACTCCTTGATTGCAGCAAGGGTGGCAGCACGAAGGAATTCCAGGGCATCAGGCTGGTGGCTGATCTTTTCATACACACGCAAAGTCATATCGGTCAAGAATGGCGGCTGGGAACGGCAAAGATAGTAGGAGCGATTGCCGTTGAGAATCTTCCCGTAGTGTTTGATACAGAAGCAGAAGTTCTGAACCATGGCCTTGGCCAAGTCAACCCGACCGTTCTCGATTAGACCCAGGGAGCCCATGTAGCTGTCCCAGCCGTACAGTTCGTTGAATCGACCGCCTGGTACAATGAACGGAATTCCTTGAAGAGTCTCTTGGCCATCCTTGCCGGTGACTACCTTCATATCCAGTGCGAGGAGACCTGGCTTGTCGTTCATGTCACGGACTTGTTCTGGAGTTGCCACACCCTCTGGAAGCAAACAAACATCAAGTCGTATCTCGGGGCGGTCCTCGGCCACCTTTTTGTAGTACCTATACTGTTCAGGACAACCATGAGGTATGTAGATGCGGGGGCGAGGATCGTCCGTCCAGTCTTTGGGATCCTTTCCAGCTTTCTCAATGATTGACCCATCAATGGCGCGAGTCAAGTTATTCCAGAATTCATGCTTGATCCTACGTGCAAGTCGATCGACAGGATTCTCGTTGAGTCGGGCAAGATCCAAGACAACGTTCTTTCTTCCGTAATCCTTTGCAAGTGTGAGCTCCTGAAGGAGGTTACTGATGACATAGTTGCCTCGGATGTCGGTTCGCCGGTAACCTGCTGAGGCCACAGTACCTAGGTTTATGACCTGACCAAGAGAGTCAGCGCAACCCCAAAATGTTGGGCTTTTGGAGTTGGAACCTTGGGGCCATGATCATCAATGGTGATCTGATAGTCGTTGTCGGTGTCCTCACGTTCTGAAAGTTCATTCAAGGTTTCGTCAACGTTGACGATGAACTTTTTGGAAAGTTGGGTAGGCTCATCTGAAGTGTGGAAAACGGGCATCAGCATTGAATTCTCTTTCTGTTCCAGAGGTTGCCCTCACCATGGCTTTGTCTGCGAGGGGGAATATTGCCCTTCAAGGCAGTGAATCCACGATTGACCGACGGATTGATGATCTGTAGATTTCAATGTGTGCCTAGACATAATATAGGCCTGCACAGTCTGCTTACGGAGGAGACAGCCCGACCGCTCCAGCCCACGAATTGTTTCCTGAAGGCGTCTTCATCACCATAGTAGATGTCTGGAGAAGAGAAAGGATCTCGTTTTTCGAAGCTTGCGCTTCGCCTGTGAGGTCGTGCGTCTTCGCCGGACCTGGTTGGGTGTTGTTCTAGACTTGAGGGTCTTCTGCGGATTTGGCCATTTGGCAGGCTCATGACATGCAGTGGGGTGTTCGAAGCGTGTGGAGGACGTGAGAGGGAGGTGTGGCCGTCTTTCGTGAAGATGCGGTGAGAGTGGGGAGTTGACGGGTCGGAGGTACGGGAGTGATGCTGATCGACCCGAAGAAATATGAAGGACAAGAATGAATTTGAAACAACAGTTGCAGTTGATCGGTCAGCCAGGGGGCGTTTGATTCGGGACTGATTGCGCAGTGTGGTGCCGGGCGGTAGGTGGCAGGACACCCTAAATACATCGTTGTCATCCTAGTCATCATAAATCATCATGGTCGAAGGCGCAGGTCGCGTGCCTTCGAGCGCCCGGCGGCAACTTCGAATTAGTAGTCGCCAAGGCATCGTGAGTTTGGGCCGGAGGGGTCATCGTGCGTGATCAGCCCTTATTTCGGCTTCCGTGAGACCTAGTTGTAAGCTGAGCAACATTTTTGCACCATGCATGGGCCCGGCTCGTTTCTGGGTGAGGCAACAGCTGAATATATAGGAAATAGAAATCTCAGGCTCCACAACGCTGCCGATGCATATGATGTAAGTCGTCTTGCGCAGGGAGATGCGTCAGGGTGACACAAGCTTTCAAAGTACAACCAACTTCCAAGCATACTGGGCTGAATTCTGAGTTCTAGCCAACCAGGCCTCTTATGCCCTTGAGCCCTCATGTGGCACCGGAACCCGCTTTCCGCATTTCCATTACGCGAACCATATGCATCAAAACCAACCCTCCCTACCTCCTATCTTTCCTGGCTTAGGCGCACCATGCAGGCACTGCAGGAAAAAACACCCCTAACTTAGAGTTGCCTAAACAAATGCGGAGAGCTAGACTTTTCCTTCTCTAACACTCGTCTCCGACAGCCAAGGCTAGTGACGATCATAGCATGGGACTAGGATCATACAGGCATGGCACACCCATCTCCTCTTAGATCACTTCCCCCGCTATAAATGATCTTACCATCCTCCTTGTGGCATCTGATAATCTGTCCTCTTCCAAACATGCTCCTATCGTACTCCTTGAGCACCTCGACACGATGTCCCATCTTCCTCAATCCCTGCACTGTCCCCTCCGGAATACCTTCCTCAAGATACACCGTCATGTCTTGCTTGAAGCCCTCTTTGGGCGTGCCGGCTGCGATACATATCCTGGGCGCATCCAAAGCCTGCTGTGGGTTCATCCCAAACACCTCCATGTTCAGCAGCAACTGCACATGGCCCTGCGGCTGCATGAACCCACCCATATTGCCGAACACTGAATGGAGTTCTCGTTGATCGCCGTCACCTGCAGTGATGAGTCCAGGGATGATTGTATGATATGGCCTCTTTCTCGGAGCCCAAATGTTTGGATGATGCTCCGGTCCAAGCACGAAGTTCGCACCCCGGTTCTGTAGCGTAAAGCCACAGCCTTTGGGGATGATGCAAGTGCCGAACCCGCCGTAGTTTGAGTTAATGAAGCTGATGCCATTCCCTTGGGCGTCTGTCACGGAGAAGTACACCGTATCAGAGTGGTTGTGAGCCGGACTTGGACCAAGCTTGCCATAATCAACATGTTTCGCTGGCTTCGAGTGCGAGAATAGCTTCGCCCGTTCGGCGAGATATGCAGGAGATATCAGGTCGACAGGCTTCACTGGCGAGTGCGCTGGATCGGTGACCCACCAGTTTGCATCTGCGAAGGCTATCCGCAAGACTTCGATGATGGCGTGCAGGTATGGTGCAGAGTTATGGTCAGAAGGTTTGAAGACGGGAATTTGCTTGGTCTTCTCGAGCTCTTCGAGCATACCTAGAGCCATAAGTGCGACGATTCCCTGGCCATTCGGGGGATGTTCCCAGATTTCAACTCCTTCGGAGCCGTTCACTGCCCCGTCCGCTTGAGGCGTCAGCATTTGTCCTATGTTCTGGCCCTTGAACTTGAGAGATATTGGCTCTGGAAGCTCGCTTCCGGTGTCACAGTGGTTCTTCAGGTCGTCTAGCGACAGATGTCCACCTAGCATTTTGACCACGTCGACCATTTCCTGTGCAATACGCCCTGTGTAATATCCACTTTTGCCTTCGGCTGCCAAGGTTCGGAACGTCTTCGCCAGGGTAGGATTGTAGAAGAGCTCACCAGCTCGAGGGGCTCGTGCGAAGTGTTCCGAGTTGCGGTCTCGCTTGAGCATTTCACGAAAGTTAGGAGATGCATTTCGGATTGAACTCTCTGACATTTTCCACTGCGTCCAAAGTTAGCCAGTGAACCTCAGGGGTGACAAGTGGCTGGGCTAAATATACCAGCCTTGCAGATAACTCAGAAACAGGAAACCCCTCTTCCCCTAGCTCTATCGCTGGTGTAAGTATCTGCTCCAGGGACAATTTTCCACTTCCGAACTTCTCAACAGTATCTACCCATCCAGCCGCGGCCCCTGGAGTCGTTACCGCGAGAGCGCTGAGCATCGGTATAGACCCGCCCTTTCCAGGCTCAAGTTTCAATTCTTTGCGGATCGCGTCCAGCGTCAAGCTTGACGGTGATCTACCTGAACCATTTAATGCGTGTACTTTCTTCGTCCGTGCCTCGTAGAATAGACAAAACATATCGCCGCCTATGCCGGTCATACTTGGCTCCGTCACATTCAAGGCAGCCGCTAGGGAGACGCGTTAGGATTTGCAGCTCTTCGGGCAAGGTTCTGGACTGACCGACTGCGACTGCGGCATCCTAGAAAAGCTAGTCAGTGCATGAATAGTATACTGGATTTGTGGGGACAGACAGCCGCATTTCCTCCCTGCTTCAAGATCCTCTGACCAGCTTCTGCAGCCAGAGGTTGCGTACATGCTACAATACCTTTTGTGCTATGGACAACACTTCTTCGACTTGGGAACGAGACAAACGAGGGGTCTTCGTTTGGATAGATGGACTGGGCATTGAAAGGCATGTTTGAAGGTGTATTAGGAAACCACTTAGAAAGAGATAAGGGATGAAGAAATTCGTAACTTCAAGTGTCTCTTGTAGTACCAGTGCCACGAGTCGAAAGGAATGGAGGATGTGATCACGCCCTTATTTCAGCGAGTGGGAAAACCTGTGTGCCCTCATCGATCCAGGGAAAACATTTACGCATGTTACACACTTCCAATGACCTTGAGTCATGTGGATTTGGAGAGCGCTTGGGTGCTTTGTGGCACGTCGGGAGTTTTCCAATCAGCCTTGAGAGGGGTTTTGGAGAAGCCAGCATTTTCCACCAATGACTGTGAGTTTAGCGGCCTCCGTGAATCTCACTCACCGCCCGCCCGCGTCCGGTATGGTGTCTAAGGCTGGCTTCATCTGGCAGCCGACCCTCGGCCAGGTATAAAGACGCGTTTTGTCCCCCGCCGCCTTTTCCAACAACTCTTTCTCTCTCTCCATTCCCCCCCCTCCACTCTCCTCATACGGCCCCCGTCGTGCCTAAGGCCTCGGTGAGCTCCATCTTTCTCCTGCATGCCCCTCCCTTCTCCGAAAAAGATATGACACGGCCTGTGGAGAAAAATGCCTTAGCACGACCGCCCGCTTTGATTCACTCGACACCCCCCCCTTCCCCCCCGCCCCCTCCCTCTCGGGGGAGTATTCTCTTATCGACCGTTCGACTGTGGCCTAGATCTCTGGGTCACTGGCGACGTGGTCACGCAACAGTCTGAGATACCGTACCTCCGCTACCGTCCTTCAAACAAATCAGACAACTGAACCTCCTCATCGGCGTCGGCCGGGTTGAACGTGAAAGTTTGGAGGCCAGGAATCTGAGGCCACAAGGCACACTGCACCACGGCCAGACCGCGATAGTGCCGTCGTGAGGCAATTTTCCCACTGGCTCAGTCGCACTCAAGTTCTGGCGCGTACCTGACGCGTGCACGGGCCAGAAGTAGGATATGTGTCACGTGAAACAGGTACCATCTGTAATCTTCTACGCCCCACATAGGTAAGGGGGTGGCGCTCGTCGCCCAGGCAGCTGCCCCTGTGTATCCCCCTGTATGTAGACGCTCTACCATCTCAGATAGCAGAAATGATCACTCAACTTCTACGCAACAATATGACATAACACGGATGGTTCTAGCATGGACTGGTGCACCGACATTCTCCAGGTTATGTCATAACGCGGGTCAAAAGTCGCGACCCTTAGTACATTACAACATACAAAACCAACCGTATGGATACCTTACCTCCCGGCCACATCCGCCTGTTACATATCGAGGCGGGTAGAGATGAATCCCTAGTTGTCGGCAAGCTTGTCACTAAGGAGCTGCAATCAGCGCCGCCATTCGAAGCTTTATCCTATACGTGGGGTGTGGTTGAGTTCACCTCGACAATACTCTGTGATGGCTCTCCCATGCCAGTTACTCAGAATCTCTACGAGGCCCTGACATACCTCCGTCAACCCGATCAGGAACGGATTATGTGGATTGATGCAATCTGCATCAACCAAACGAACAATTTGGAAAGGACGCAGCAAGTTAGAATCATGAAGGATATCTACAAAAAAGCCATGGATGTTGTGGTATGGCTTGGAAAAGAGACAGCAGAAGACGCGGATGCGTTTAATCTCTTGAGTCGCTTCGAAAAAGTGTTCAAAGCGAAGGGTATGGTTCCTGTCGACGTTGTGGAGAATCTTAACCCCGAGCTCTCAGCTCTAGAATCTGAGGAATGGACAGGATTGGTCAGACTTTTCCAAAAACCATGGTTTCAGCGGATCTGGGTACTTCAAGAGGCAGTCATGGCTCGGAAAATCACTTTTGTGTGTGGCTGCCGTCTTGTTGGATGGCAGCTTATCTATCAAGTTGCGTTGTCAGTTCAGAGCTCGGGAATGCTAGGAACTTATCGAGTTGACCCACATGCTCCTGGTATAAGCTGTGCAATTGTCATAGGGAGGTTAAAAATTGCTCACGGACTCGCAAACAACGGAGATTGGACGCTACTCGAACTACTTCGTCTAACGAGGAAATATAATGCCACTGATGAGCGAGACAAAGTCTTTGCTTTGCATGGAGTTGTGACGAATCTTTCTAGCATTAGTGCGGCTGTCGACTACTCGAAATCTTGGGAGGAGGTGTGTACAGATGTCGCCGTTCACGAACTTATGCAGAAGAGAACTCTCTCTATTCTGGCGGATGCGGGGATCTGCACATACTCGAAGAATCCTGAGCTCCCCTCCTGGGTAGCCGACTGGTCTCATGACAATGAAAGAAAGACAATCATCGAGACAGGAGCAAGTTTCAGTGCTGATGGAGGCTCTCAACCCATCTTGTCGACCTCCAAGGACAAGAAGATCTTGACTGTTCGAGGCTTTGTATTCGACACTGTCGCTGAATTGAACCAGGTATATATCACTCGAGAACAGATGGACATGGACCCGAGATCCGAGGCAGCGCAAAGGAGAAGACGTCTTGAGGGCAAACGCTCTATTGGAAGTTGCGTCGAGTTAGCAAAGAACGCGCACCAAGTTCCTGAAGGCCAAAGTTCTGAGGAGGTGTTTTGGCGAACGCTCTGCTGCGATTTGACACCCGATATCCCTCCACGTCGAGCACCAGAATCGTATGCGGGAGGGTACAAGATTCTTCGCAGATTGCAAGAAGTTATGAAGGAAGATGGGTCGTATGACTTCACTCATCAGCTTTACAACAAGGACCCTGAATTTTGGCAGAAGAATTTGATGACGGGTAGTGTATTCGTTAATTCGGTTCAGAAATTTACGACTGCGAGGAATATGTGTGTTACTGCTAGAGGATACTTGGGGAGGGTACCGAGAGGAAGTGAGATTGGAGACAAGATTTGCATCTTGTTCGGTGGAAGTGTCCCATTTGTTCTCCGGGACAATCATGACGGATATTTCAAGTTCATAGGAGAGTGTTATGTTCATGGCATCATGGATGGTGAAGCGGTGAAAGGTCAAGAAATATCGGTTCGTGCTCAGGATTTCGAGATAAGATGAAGTTCAGAGTAAGGATAAAATTCTGGAATTACTCTCATTAACTACGTCCGGCTGTAGCACTTGAAAGGGATTATGGTTACTTACAGAATGCTGGGAGCCAATTCTATCTTAATGGATTTCAATTTGGCAACCTGCTCGTTGAGTCGGATCCACCACTCCAGCCAAGATCTTACAGGCTGCCCGTAGATGCTTGTAGGTATAAATACCTGTGGGTGAACGATGGTAGATGTTGGGTGGGTGTGGACTGTCTGCGGCTCTCCCTGCAGCTACCTGCGATTCCAATTCAGGTCCTAGGGGGGTGCCCAATTCAGGTCCTAGGGATGCCTATTCGCTCCGGAACCTGCCCGTTTTAGCTACGGAGGGGTAAGATACTAGAGCAGGCTCTAATCTTCTCTTTCATCATCATATAACCCATACCCATCCCTGTCATAATCATCCCCCTCATCATATTCATCATCATCACCATCCTCCTCCTCCTCCTCCTCCTCCTTCAATAAATCTCCGGACATTGTCACCAGCATTCGTCCAGCCCTCTCATCAAGACTATTACTGCTCACCCCCTCTGGAACCTCTTCAAGTCTCAGTTTAGGTATCCCAGCAAGAACCCTAGCAATAGAATCATCAAAATCCGAGGCTGGTTTTGCGCTATCTACTTTGCTTTCGTCGCCTGTATTCTTTTGAATAGTGATTGATTGTCGACCCTCGATTTTGGTATCACCTTGTGCAGAAACTTGCCCACCACTGCTCGCATCGAGATCGATGTCTGCTGCTGGCCTGGCGATGTTTGCGCGCCAGTGATGTCTATTGACTGGATCTTTCTGGTACAGGTTCAATTCGAAGAATTTGTTATGCGACGTGCATTTGAAGTTCTTGTACCTGCAAGCAATCAAATGTAAGCTAGATCCTACGCCGATCTCTTGTTGGTATCCCGCCACGGCCAACTAGAGCGAACGGCCGTTGCTTGCTTTGGCTCCTAAAGGACCTGCGGCCGGTAGGGCATGGATGACTCGATGACGCCGACCACGTCAGTGGCTATTTTGAGTCTACCCCAGCTAGCTCCAGCTGAGGATGCCGCATTTTCTCCATTAGGCCCTGTCGCAGCGCAATAGGCGTCCCCGTCCAGAACCCTCCCCCGGACCAACAGCACTCGTGGTGGAGACTGGTAAAGGATGAGGCAGTAGTGGGGCGGCCAGCCAACGTGCTGACGCGGCGTGGTTGACCACGGTGGGGAAGTAGAGAGGTGTGGTTGGTTGGATACGAGGAAGGGGGAACACACAGGGACAATGGAACAGAGATAGACAGCTTTTCATAGATTCTAATTCATGGGTCCTCCAGTCGTGCGGCCGAGTCCCATAGGCCATTCCTCGTCCCCCTAGTGTACAGCATCTTCTGCCCGGCCACCTACCCATGACATAGGTTCTCGACGCGCGCCTTGGCCACGCTCACACTCCTCCCCTCGACGCTATCTAGTGCAGCCTAATCATTTTTCAACCCAAAATCAGCCGGAAGATACTCAATATACCTTCGCACACTTCAGCGATCCTCCTCTCGGCTTGTCTATCTCCATTATGATGCCCACCAGGTCCATCGACGTCACAATTTCACAAATAGTGCCCTCAATCGGGTTCCAGAGGTAGTACTTGCTGCCAGACTGAAACATGTATTCGCTGTCGCCGGACTCTCGGCTGCTACACATGACTGGTTGGGGCGGTTCCAGGCCGTGTCTTTTGACCACGGCATTACCCCAGTGGAAGAACTCCTTGTCAAGCATCTCTTTGTCTGTTGTCTAGTCGTCTGATGGAATTATCTTGAATCATCGCTAGCAGAATAAACTTAGCTCACGGAGAGCACGCACAGTGGTGTTACGAGGCAGACCTGGCAGAGACCGAGGTGTAGGATCCATGGAATTTGTCTGAAGTCGGACTTATTTGTAGCAGCGCAGAAGAGGAAGAGAGAGGATGCGGGAAATTTCGAAAATTGAGAATGGCAGTAGTCTGTTAAAGTGTGTGGTGTTAACATCGAGCGTGGAGGACAGTAGTGAGTGGTTGTTATCCGACCTTTACCATTATTGTCCACCCCCTTATCTCACAACATCCAAGGGGGGTAAAGGCCGAAGACCTGTCAGGGACAAGGCCCCATATATACCGCGATCCATGACCCGCAGAGTAGATCGAGGGAGGTCCATTTTGGGGATAAAGTTCGAGGGGCCAAAATAGGTCGCTCGGGGGGATTGTGTCAAAACCGTGAGCCGCGATCTGCTGTGGGGGCTCAAGGAAAACCTTCCACGCTTGGCGCCTGGGACCTAAAAAAGGTTAAAGTGGCGGGGTTGGGTGTAGTGGAAGGGGACCCGGAAGCCCTTTCTGCCATCTTTTCACAGGCGCATAGATACATGTGGATGAAGAGACGGCCCTCCTTGCAGAGGAAGGGGTTTGGTCATGACAGAGCTGTCAATGTAACACCAAGTCTGTACGTACCTCATCCTTCATATGCTGTAGAAAATAGAGTAGCAAAAATACCTGGAGAGTGTCTCCCCACGTGGTGAGGGACGTTAAGGGTGACGCCGCCCTGAGCCGCGTGAGCAGGCATCCTTCATGGATAAAGCTCACCCTGCTGGGCTGGTAGCCTTCGATAACGTCGAAGGCCAGCTCCTCACTGTCAATATTCAGGTGGTGATTGGCGCTACTTGCCCTGCTGTATTTGAACTCTCCAATCTCAAGGCACCCCAACTGGTCGGGTATTGCCCCCCCTCCGGGTGCATTGCTAACTAGTCTTACCTGCGGCTACGGGTGGTTGTCTATTAGCGCAAAAGTTCCAGTTAAGATACAGTTAAGCTTCAGGAGAAGTTTGGTGTTGTAACCTCAATTCTTGATAGGCAACCATCACCCACAAGTTGATGCTAACTACCTTCCCCTTGTTCAACTCAATGACCGACTTTGATCTTACGTCGATCCACACTGATTGTGCCGGGCGCTGTTCTCGGTCATCTATTTTTTCCGTCAACGGCCCTAGCTCCGAGGCTGACCGTGCGATAGGGTACGTGTCTTTCCTTCACATTATTGAATACGCCGCGTTAGCAAGATAAGTGGCCGTGTTATGGCTACCTCATCTTCCCTGATTTTTGGTACCGCCTCTTACAGATCTAGAGGGCTGAAACTACACCGCGACATAGTTAATAGAGGAACATATCGCATGGCAGTATAGCCGCTTGAAAACAGTCTACAAACTTATTAGAACAGGCAGAAGCAAGACGACTGCTTAATTTTTGAGTACGGGCCTACAGGGGGTGTGCCGAGGTACGGAAAAGAAGTTTAGTGACTAATCATCTCTGTAAAATTTCAGTTTAGCAAAGCCTGCTCTCAGAAATACACTTCCTTGGCGCCAAAATTAAATGGCAACCATTCTAGCGGCCGATGGGATAGCAGTCGTTCGAAAATAGCAATCAACAGAGCGCAAGAAAAAGCAATCATGGTGAGGCTTCACTGAACGGGTAGTTTAAGCCTTGTCCATGCGCTTTGTGTCTTCTAGCGAGTCCGAGTGAGTTGCTGACGCCGGCCGCAGTATTCTTGCAGCAGAGTTGCAGCAAACGCGCAGCCCTTGCAACGACGCAACGTACTCAGATTGGAGTAACGGTCAATCCAGGTAAGTGGCGGGAACTCAGCACGTTGGCACTGCCTCGCCCAAACAAGGAAACACTCACGTCGCACAAACGTGAGGGGCCCTTCCCCACCAATTGGATAAGGAATGCTTACCGCAAGGCAAGTATTACTGGCTTACTGGTACAATATGTGTGGGCCGCCTTGTGAAAAGCCAACGCGAAAATACAGCCTTATCGGACGCCTTCTTTGCCTGAGGTCTAACCAAGGGGATCAGTAGATTCGTCACCAAAACGCCACTGAAGCGACTGCGCTTGAAATGGCGATCGATTTAACAACTTCTTGGTCAGTAAGCTCCTTGAAAACTGCTTCACTAATCGTTGCATATAGCACCTGAATGAGCAATGGGCCTGTGCCGATTAGTTCAAGCGCCATGGACGCGATTGGCAAGGAACAGTCCTTGAAAGCTGCACTTGGTACCACAAATTCAGAATCCCGACAGCCGAACATCGATTTGCTTGCATGCCTATTTCGCAGCGCGGAACCGACACCTGAAGAGCGACAATTCCGACGTTATGCACAGGAACTGGGCTTACCCTCGCAGCTTCCGCGAGACCGTACCACTCCACTATTCAAAGTGAGCAATCACGACATTAGCGATCTGCAACGACTGCCACGAAAGCAGACTCATTCTGGAAAATTCGACTTGGTAGGACTTAAAAATGATGGCTTGCCCAAGCGTTTGTGGGATAGCCGCGGGAATCGAACAATTGAAGATCCTACTGTATATCAACTGCAGAACTATATCGCTGTGTCATGGACGTGGGGAAGATACCAATCAGATGTAGAAAACATACCGGGCCGGAAACAGTTCAGGAAAAAGCATGGAACACGGTGGCAGGTACCGTTCGATGACAAGGGCGCTCGGCGGCAGAATTTACTTAGGTGCTTGACAACGGCCTTGCAGAAAATCAAGCACTATCGGTATTTCTGGGTAGACGTGCTTTGCATCGATCAAAGCGACTCGGAGGACAATAGGGACAAAGAGAGGGAGATCACCAAGCAAGCGAATATCTTTGGGCAAGCGAAAGGTGTAATTGCCTTCCTATGGACTATGGATCGACAGATCGTACTTGCCAACGCCTTGACGTCTTTTGGCAACTTGTTGGCTTGGTCTCTCCAATTCGGCAAATATTGTGACGAAGTGATTGTCCACGAAGAAAGCAAAAGGTCTTCGCTGTCAATTCTCCCGTCTGATTTCGAGCGGCTTCGCGGCGATAATTGGTTCACGAGTTTGTGGGCCCTGCAAGAAATAGTCCTATTCCCGGAGGCGATCTGGATGACCCAAGACGGCGGATATTGCAAAGTGAATGACAAACCAATGACTACGCGCCTCTTCGCCATCGCAATCCGACTGCTATCTTGGATGGCACAGCAGCGTGAAAGCCAATGGTTCCAAACAGAGAAATGCTACCTTGAGTGGAACAACCTCTCACCGGAAGCCTTTACACAAATCAAAGAGACCTACGAATCCGAAGAGAATCAACTACGAGAGGCTGTTCGCCAAGATTTTGTCAACCACAGCATGAGTTATCAAGCCACAGGCCCGAGCCCTGGCGAGCTGGTCGTGGAGACGAAGAGCTTGAGAGACCAGCCACCCTGGATCATAGCTTGTTACCGACGAGAAAAAGGCTATAGGGACGAAATACGGCAATGGACAGATTGGGCATTTGGCACAGCTTCGATCGACGTAGCCATTTCTGCCTCGCGGACAGCAATCCTCCTAGCAGCCCACAATCGTGACGTTGTCCATGGTCAGCCCCGGGAGCAAGCTCTTGCAGCAGCGTTGAAGATCCAGGTGCTCCCTAAAATGAACACGTTATGGGCTAATGTGGCAAGCCGTCCTCATTTTTCAACCGATTTGTTGAATTTGATCCTTGCGGTAGAGGGTCTGCAGATTTTCAATGTGGCCCATGCATCGCCACAGCCTTCAGCTACACGGCAAGATGCGAACCTCTCTGATGTTACGGAATATCAGGAGGTCGACTATGAGGTAGAGTACATCCACATTCTACCAAAGGCCTACAAGCTACACGAATCGAATGGCCAATCAAGAATCTGTTACTGGGACTTACTGGAGATCAAAAGTGAAAGGTGTAATCTTGTTGTGGAATACCCCCAAAGAGGTCATCCGCAATATGTGGAAGTCCTTAGTGGTCCAAGTCGCTCCCTCACCAGCATGTCCCCATGCACTGCTTCACGCATCAATCCGCAGGTCTTGCATTTTGCAGAGCATGATAGTTATGAGTGGGAACCCTCGCATCTATGGCACATGCACGACGGTGGCACCTTGCACATCCCGCATCAGGCACAAATTCAGCTCATCACGAAGCAAGACAATGGCACGCGGCTTCTTTTCCGTGCAAACGGCTTGTCAACGGATTACAAGATCTGGACTCTAAGCGATCTTAAATTGGTCCTCCGAACTCAGCCTTGGCTCAAAGAGACGTTGGGTACGAAGACAAAGTTTCTCTTTGTCATGCTCGGTGTCCAGAATGTCAAGGCCGCCGAACGTCTCAAAGATACGTCGGCTTCGCTTTTGGAGAAGCCAGAGATTATCGGTATCGTCCTCGTGGGCCACGAGTCGTTGGAGGTGAATACACCTATGACAAGATGGCATAAATTCGGGACCTATCGCGGTTGGGGTCCATGTTGCCCACTCACGTACAAGCAAGGCATTCTTGTTTCCTCGTATACTGACAGCAAAGACCCCAAGATTGAGAGTCTGTCAGATTGTCAGCTGCTCCGTCAAAGTGTCAAGGACATATTTGCGAGCTTGAGTGAACATGCAGATACCGAAGGCACCGAAGGCTTCGAAGTCATATGGCACTCCGATGTGTTTACTCCAAGTAGCTCTCCATAGCTTTTTCAGCGCAGCCTTTAGTGCTTCCTTGTTGCAAGGATTGTAAAATCTTGCTGATCCTATGTCGTCTTTCAGAAGCTGGGGCTGGACAAGACCAGGCAAGAGCCCTACTCGGGAGGACTCTTCGACTGTCGTCTTGCCATTTACCGTTGCCCACGTATCAGCATAAGTTCTCGCGTTGTGATCGTCGCGAAACGAAAAGAAAAAAGGTCGAAAATGTATGGTAAAGGGTAGAAAAGTAGCATCTCTTCTTGTTTCCATCTTCGAATCAAATTCCATATCTACAAGCAGCATGTATGTAGACTTTGGTGAGTTTGTTAGTCTGACTTGTTCAAATGCACGGTAAATTGAAGATGCTTCTTGGATCAATTACTGGTCGCAACGGGCGCATTGCAAGGGCCTAAACATTAGAGCCCTAAGGGCTAGGCTAATAGGCTGATAACCCTAAAGACTCTCTAGCCCAGTAACCATGGCGGCGCCCAAAAACCGCCTCCAATGCGAGCACGCCGACACGTCTCAATTCCCAGCCTCTGCATCTACGACCTTGTTCAAATCACACGTATTCAGACAAAACGTGAGGGAGTCTACAGGATGATATGAAGGTTGAGATTTAATGAGTGTCTGACGCTAGCGACAATACAGCTGCGACAGTAACATGATGCTTGGAATTTATTCCCAGACCCTCCGCTCTCTGCTCTAGGGTCGGGCAGCAGAGCATTTCTGTCAACATGGTCGACCGCAGACAAGCAAGCGACGCTGTCCAGCGACCGCGACGGCTTCTCCACATCCCGACGATGACCTCAGTCTGTCGGACGGAGGTTGATCAATATGGTACAGTCTACGACCCCCCATATAATGCCTTGAGTTACACTTGGGGTCGATTTACTACTGCGAAAGGCCCGAGCATCGGCGTTTCCGGTGTCTCTTGGTTAGTCCCCAGCATCGACGCACGTCACTTTTCCGTCGATAACTTTAGACATGTCTTGCATGCAATAGCCCCATCCTCAGGCTATGTATGGGTTGACGTCGCATGCATCGATCAATATGACACGAGAGTGAAAATGGATGAGGTCGGGAAGCAAGGTGACATATTCAGAAGAGCCACGAACGTATTCGTTTGGCTCCCACATCATGATACCCCAACCCTCACGTCTGTACTAGGTCAGATCGATGACTTTACACGGGTTCTAGAATCATGCAATGTCCGAGAATCCGACTTCGAGTACGACGACCAAGAAGTACTCGGCATCATTCACAGCAAAGTCGGAAGCATGCGTGTTGTGGCGGAACAGCTACTTCTTGACCCATGGTTCTCCTCCTTGTGGACCTTACAAGAGGCATACTTGCGCGATGACGCTGTCCTACTGTCTCAGTCAGGTGAAGCAATATCTCGTCCCAATGGACTACCACCGAGAACATTGAGAAACCTGATTGGGGACTTTCAGACGATCAAGCTGGTACTATCCCCGTACGGAACGACTTCATCCTCGCTAAAGGCTCTTCTGGCCGTCGTCGAGTCCTCAGGATTGATCAACATTGATATCTCAATGCAAGCACCAATGCTTTTGTACAGTGCAGCACATTTTCGTACCTGCAGTGAAGAACTGGATCGCGTCTATGGGATCATGCAAGTCTATGGTTTGCGTCTTGGAGCTTCAAAGCAGCCCGAAAGATCTTTCAGTCTTGACGAGTTGGAAGACCAACTAGCGGCAGAACTGAATAAGATTTCTCCGACAGCCGCTCAACTCTTCATCCACATGAAGCCGCCTCCGATTCGAAAAGGCTGGCGAGTGACAAAGGATTGCACGATGCCTGAGATATATTACCTCGCAGGAGAGATGGGAGCTCGGTGTACCATTTCGTTTAAGGAGAGTGTTCAGCCCCGGTATGTTGGACGAATATGCTCCTTGACCGCACTCAGAGACTTCTGGTTAAATGCAACTGCTTATCGAGAAACCCGTTTCTCGATAAAGACCCAGCACCCTCAAATCGTGTGGTCGCATTACCAGGTCAACATTGACCTAGATGCCGATCAATCGAGTGGTGCTGAAGACATCAAGAGCTTTCGCATGGCAAAACAGCCACAGAGATCGTGCCCCTGCTCCTCATGTCGCCTGCGAGATCCTCAAGGCCAGGATGGCCTAGATCGATTTGTCTCTCTACTAGCCTTCCCGGTGCGGCAATATTCTGTACTGTTACTGGGCAAGACAAGTCTGTACCATTTAATGGGAGGTCAGCATGGCTACATGGTCATGGCATGGGCAGGTCTTCTAGCTATCCGAGATGATGGCACTAATCCAGAAAGTTGGCATCGGGTAGGTATATGCTCATGGGAAGCAGGCGAAGGCACCCTCAAAGCTGTGCATGACGAGCTGTGGAACGACCATGACTGTTTCCTGACGTAGCTATAAGTCAGACACATCACCCTGATTTGGTAAGGGAAGGCCTTGCAAGGAGAGTTCCCATGCCACTCTGTCCATGAACCGGAGGTAATTGAAGTCTTCATGTCTGATGTTCACACATTATGGTACTGAAGAGAACTCTCCTCCGCAACTTACCTCAAATCACATTCGGATGGCTCTCAAAGTTCTGCACTTCTGCTATTGATTTTGAGGGACGTAACTTAAGTCCTAGATCTAGATGCCAACTTGTGCCCTGGCCAATTGCCACTGCCAGTTATATAGCCCTGTACAATGTTTGGTACATCTCAATTGTGCCTCCCTAAATCCTTGTCATTTGACAGGCCGAACTTTGATCCAGCTAATACCGATTCTAGGTGTAGGTAAGGATGCCGAAAGGGAGCTCCGTAAACCACCACATCGGTTTCGTTCCTGGCCGTTCATAAGAGATCGTGTCGTGAACATGTAGTCGTTGTGGTGAGAGACCCAAAGTTAGCTCCCCGTCAAGAGAGTGTCATCTTAACCATTCCATTCGTGTCATCATGGGCGACACCAGCGACGTGAAGCAGGCTGGATGGACGCAGGATCGACGTGATTCGGAGAACGAAATGAGATTTCGATTTGAAAGGTACGATTCGTGAGGCAAGGGGCAAGGCGTCTGTTTCAAAAGGTCAATACCAGAGCTCGTCTCAAAGTCACCGATTTTGGCTTGACATCTGTACCGCAGGTAGAGTTTAGATCCAATGAAGCTCGCTGGTCACAAGCCTATTGCCTTCAAAGTTTAGTCGATCTTTAAGGGCTTGAGCGATGCCCAATTGCTTGTCGAAGGGTCTGCGGGGCTTGCGGGCGAGCCGTTGAAAGTAGTGGCTCCAGCCCGCCCACAATGAACCTTGTACAGCTTGACAATCTCACGAGCGGACAGAATCTTTCCTCTTTGTGGCTCGAAATTGTAATGGCAATTGATTTTTGGTCGCATTGCCCTCTTGGCATGAAACTGCACAGATTTTTAGGCACACTCAGTCCCGACCAGATTGAAGGAGCACGTGAAAGAGCCGACGAGTGGACCTGGCAGAAAGGGGCGTCCAACCTAGATCTCTTCGAAAGAATCATAAATGGAGGAGACCCTCAGTCCGAGGACCTTAAACGATCGCTGAGCCTCCAACAATCAAAGTCATGGACACTGCTCCAAGAGTGGCTGAATGCTGAGTATCAGCCTGCTAACCTCTCCCAGGCGGCTCGCCGTGCCATCGAATCGAAGGAATATGTAGAACGTGGCATCATGGACGCTCATCCCAGATTTCCTCCAAGCGCTCTCACAGAGAAGTCAGTGTATCATTATTGGCTTTCAGAGCTCTACTGTATTGAATTCATGCCATCATCTCTGTTATGGGAGCAAGAAAATCACATCGAGGCCGTAGGGCTCCTTGAAAACGCCCGCCGTCGGGCCGCTGACAAAACTGCTTGTCAGAAACTCGCTCATTCATTCTACATATCAGGAGGGATGTCCAGTTCGTCGTTAGAAGTCAGATATGATGAGCGCCCGCCGTTGAGGAAAGACGTCTGCCCGTGGCTAGACCAACAAGCCAGGGAGAACGAGGCACCATACTATCTCTGGGACGTTACAGAGAGGCAGACAGTAGTGGTACGTCATATGCAGGAGGTACCCGAGTATGCCTGCATTAGCCATACTTGGGGTAGATGGAGAAGAGATGGAATGAAGGCTGTTGAGGGTTTATCCTGGTGGAAGGTCCCCGAGAACAGAATATTTGATGTTGCGAAATTGCCAGACATTCTGGCTCGATGCGGAGAACGCCTGAGAGTGAGATACGTTTGGTTTGATCTGCTGTGCATTCCTCAAGAAGAAGACAAAGATCCCCGGTTGAACGCATTGGCTAAACAGGAGATCTCGCGTCAGGGCTTGATATTCAGGAACGCTGCCGCATGTGCGGCCTGGTTCAGCTACATTGAGAGTTGGAAGGCGGAGCAGGCGGCCTTGGAATGGCTCAGCCTAGCTTACCTTCACCTCTCCACTTCGCCTGACGTACAAGCGGTAGAGGAATCATTGGCCCTGGCTGTCCATGCTGCAGAAGACCCGCTTCAGCTGCTCAAACATCCCTTTCATAATAGATATCTAGGTTCTGAAGAATTTGCGTTATCTAATGTTGCGCAGGACATTTTCCATCTCAACTTCTCTCGATTCCGAAAGCGACCTGAACGATGGGGACAGCCGTCGGCCTGGTTTTCATCGTTGTGGACCCTACAGGAAGCGTGCCTTCGTCCGAATATGGTGTTCATGAACAGACAGTGGGACGCGATTCATGATGCTGTTGGCAACTTGATCACACTTGAGACAATCTCGGCGCTTATAGAGACCATACAAGGCCTCTTCCAACATCCTGAGATAACCAGCGGACAGCCTATCCCAGGACTGCAAAGCCCGAACGCTCCCAATCGTGGCACCATGCCGATGGGGCCGTCGCAACTCTTCAATTTGCTGACAGACGTCCAACTCCTTGGCCGCAGTCATCCTTCACGCGCTCATATTCTAGTTCAAGGCAATAGGCGTCAGTGCACAGGCCGGCGAGCAGAAGCCATCATGTCTGTCCTTGGCGTTACTGATTGGTTCTCTTCGGCCACAGCATCGTACGAGAACGAGCTTGTCCTCGGCATGTATCCTCTCGCATTTGTTCGTGAGGCAATGGAGAAGATTGGGCCAGATTTCTTTCTTGCGAGGAAGGTTGTCGGTGCCCCCTCATCTTCTCTGGAGTATTTTACCGGTTCCGCAAGGGGCTCAATGCTTCCCTTCGAAGCCTTAGATCGCAAGACACTGCGCGGACAAAAGGATGTCAAGATGTATCCATTCCAGGCCTACATACCAAATTTCCACCCTGCGGTGCGGACCTGGGAGCTGGAAAGTAGCGGATCCTTTCGCATGGGGCAAGCTGGCATTCTGGGTTCGAGTGATCCAGGCTTTGCAGTGATTGCACCGGTCACGGTCCTGTTGACGTATCAGTCAACTCCGGGAGAAACTGTCAATGATAGAGTTGACCTCGATAAATGGCTCAAGAGCCAGCCAAAACGGTATCAGACTTACGCGGTCATGATCTCGAAAGAGCTGGGTTTGATTCTGCAAGGATTTCTGCGTGGGACAGCTGGATCTCAAACTCTTATCAAGGTTGGTTGCTTCGAGGTATGGGATTGTGACATGGATGATCATCCTCCGCCTGCAACAGACTGGCTACAATCTCAGCCTTTAGACTGGGTACCTAATGGCACCGTTAATTGGGTTGTTCGTTGAGCAGATCTTTCCATTGCAGAGCGCAAACATTGTCTTTCGAAGTGCCCAGACACTGGTATATTCACAGCTGGCGTGAAATACCGATATTCCTAGTTTGCTGGTTCGGAAGAGTGCTACAGAAATCTCTATAGGGTGACGCCGCCCCTGAGCTGCAAGCTCTGGAGGGTCGCGAATAAGGGCTTATTCTGGGGTCACCTTCGTCAACGAGTGGATTAGATGGGCCAACCTTCCCTTTACCGGGCTCACTCAGCCGCGTTAACAATGACTCTTACCGGTCATATGTAGACAGTAATTGGCTATTCGCTGCGTGCCCTTTCTTCATCTTAATCTGCCTGCACAATTCGCTGGCCCTCCACACTCTGTCGAGGCCACGTAACCAAGACGCCATTAGCTAGTTAGGCCTTGGCGCCCCGAGCCCCTTTACTGCACCCGTAACTCACTGCTGTCACACATCACATAGCTAGTGGCCAACGTAGCCTATGTAGGCCAGGCAGGGCTGCCCCACAGGAACAGGGAAGGCACCACCCGCATGCCTTGGCAGCGAAAAGCAAGCGACTTGGTGGGCTAACACAGCTATCAAATCCTGCCCAGCGCTCGGCACACGCCGTGCTCAAAACAAGTGATACATTGAGTTGTAGGCTTTTCAATGGGGTTATTGTCGTCTCGCTGATGATGGCGCAGCCTTTATTCGAGGCTGCGGAGGACAACTGCGTCAAACTACCGCATTAGCGCTGTTTCATCACCCACTGCACCGCCATCATGCGACTTCACAGCGCTTCCGTTCTTTGGAAAATTGATGTCTCACCTTCACTCTCGCCTTTCCATTTGAGTCCTCACCTGATTCATCTTCATCCAAACGGGCATTCTATTTAGTCTACAAACCCACTCTGAATTCGTTTCAAGCTGAACCAAAATGGTCACTCATGGTCCGCAGATCTTGTCAGAAGGCCAGAGCCCAATATTAGCAGAGTAAGCTCCCCTATCACTTCTTCTTGGTTGGCGGCTTCATGACTGATCAGCTTTCTTTAGTATTGTTTTCGTTCATGGCCTTCGGGGAGATGCCTTTGACACATGGACTAGTGGTACAGTGTGTTGGCCGAAAGACCTTCTGGCCAAAGAGCTGAAGAATAGCCGAATCATCAGTGTCAGTTGAGACTTCCACCGAGCTGCCAAAGGCGATTCTGATACTCAAGTAGTGGGGATATGACTCCACCATCGCGAACCTGAAGGGCTTCTCTAGTCAGAATAGTATTTTTAGCCACGCGACAAATCTCTTAGGAGACATCGCGGGAAAGAGGCGGAGCGACGATCAAGTATGTGCGCCAGACAACGACCGACGTGTTTCACTGACTTGACCAGAAAGACCGCCCCATCGTGTTTGTTGGCCATAGTCTTGGAGGGCTTGTGATCAAAGAGGTTAACGATTACTCCCATATTTACCCCTCGAGATACTTCTGCTAACCGGAGTATCTCTTTAGCAGGCTCTGATCAAATCATCTGAGCACCTAAAGAATAACCGAAACAAAGCTCATGGATCAATCTATAGCTGCACCGCCGGGGTTGTCTTTCTCGGCACACCACACCGATGCAGCGACAAAGTTGGTCTGGCAAAATTGGTTTCAAATGTTGCAAAAGCGGCGTTGCGTCAGCCCAACAACAACTTGGTGCATAATCTTGACGAAGACTCCGATGTCTTGGAGCGCCAACGGGACTCATTTACCTCTATCAGTAAGAACATGCCACTTGTATGCTTGTTTGAAGAACTCCCAACAGGAATTGGCCTGGTAAGTTTTCAGTTCACTTTTCCCGCATGTCGCTTATCTTTGGAACAGATTGTGCCCCAATGCTCTGCATGTTTCGATGGATTTCTAGTGGAGACAGGCAGCATTCCCGCAAATCATATGGATATGTGCAGATATGCGAACGACAGTGATATTGGCTATCAACGGACCTCACAACACATCATTACACTAGTTGAAGATGCCACTCCTAGGGTGGAGCCACAGCCAGGTAAGCTCACGTCATAATAGTCTGATAATAGCCCTTCCAAGCACAACGACATCATTCCTCCGGCGACATGTTGAAGTAGCCCAGCCTGACGATTTTGAACAACCAGACATCCGATCCCTCAACCCTGCCATTCCGACTGACCGAGATGCGCTCTACCGCCTTTTCTCTGCTTCTCTACGAACGGAGCCCGTACCTAGTGACAATTCCAACGCTGGGCAAGGATATCTCTTCAGCGAGCTCATGCTATTCAAGTATCACGCGCAAGGGCCTTGGAACTACTGGCTATGCAGCTACCTTCAGGAAGGACACTCCGTCAACGTTCGAGATTTCCGTGGCAAGACACCGCTTCATCATGCGTTGGTGACGAAGTTTGAGAGGGAGGACAAGGTCAGGGCACTAGTGGAAGCAGGTGCGGATATGACGATGAGGGACTTTGGGGACGAGACACCCGTCGATCTTGCGCAAAGAGTGGATGAGGGACTCTTCATCTTTCTCCTGCGAACATGGCAGAGATCAGCGGCGACAAGGTGACCAGTCATGGAGAATCACACCGATAAAGAAGTAACTGGTTATCATTTCATCCCGCATCAGAAAGACTGTTGAGGAAGCTTAGATAGCGTAAAGGAAGCCTATTTGGGACTATCAAACGAGGGTGAATATGTACGCGAGACGCGAGGCCCTCACTCTACACTCACTCGCCGCTCACTCTCCCTCACTCTGCTCGCAAGGTGCGAATGTCAAAGCGGCATGGCGAGGGTGAGGGCGTCTCTTCCTCGCCAAGGTCTCTTGAAGCAAAATGTTACTGAAAAGGCATTCGTCCCATAAGTGCTTTAGCTTACGTATGTAGATATTGCTATTGCTATTGCTAATAGGTCAAAGTGCCATCACCTCGTTCACAAGCAGTCAACTTGACTACCACGCTATCAGAATACCGCGTACCAGTATGCTATCGTAACAAACCGAAATTTATACAGTTCCTCAATCCCTTAGATATCAGAATCACACATGCGCCGTATGCTAACAATTCGAAAACAGAACCCATGATAGTATCTCAGAAGACCAGCTCATGCCAAACCCCACTTTATGGAGAAGTTCTTCGCCATTGAAGGCACTCATCCTGTGGTCAAACGCCGCGAGCACTACCGAGGAGAGACCCGGCGTGGAAAAGGAGACAACCGAAAGAGTAGGGTTCACTCAATCGTACAATCGCTAACGACGAGTAGAGAGGTTAATGCGCGAAGATTGCTTTTAGTCCAGTCGACACGGTCTTCACAACTTTCATCGCCGGCACATCATCGGCACGCGAGCCACCATCTTTGGAGCTTTCGTGCCTGGAACTTGGTGGACGTTCTCGATGCCGCCTTCTAGACTCGCCGGTCTCGTCGCTGTATTGGCTGCGGGTTTGACGCTCTGAGCCTGTGCGCGATGCTGGGGATGATCTTACAGCTTTCTCCGAAGCTTTGGCCCAGTTGATCCCTAGCAGCGGGCCGCTGTGAACGCTTTCCCCCTGAGTCATTATCTTGAGCAAGCCCTGGTTTACCGATGACGCTGCAGTACTGCCATTGCTTGACTCTGCGAAAGACGTCCTTCTTCGCCTTCTCCTCTCGCTATGCAGCTTCTGGCTTTCTTTGGCAGCTGCAGCCGCTTCCTTCGCTGCTTTCTCCCTCTCTTTCTCAGCCTCTCTAGCCAACCGTTCCTTTTCTTTCTCCGCTTCTCTGGCCGCCCGTCGCTCTTCCTCTTCAGCCGCTTCTCTAGCTGCCCTTCTCTCTCTACGCCGCTGCTTTGCAGCTTGGTATTCCGGTGATTCGTGCTTCTTTTTTTCTTTCTCCTTAGCTTCTTTCACTGCTATAGCAAAGCGATTCACTAAAATACCCTTGTCGTCTTTCTTGCGCGTCAAGTGTCCTCTGTGGCGGTTTTCATCAGAAGAATTAGACTTCCGCCGCTCACGCTCCCATCCTTCGGCGTGCGGGCGACGGCGCCGGCGTTTGTTGTGGCTAATATCTGGAGAAGAAGGCGCCGTTGGTGAATCATTTGCCGCAGGCGCTGCTTCCTCGGCAGCGGGTGTTGGCTCTTCGCCGGCAGCAGCGTCTTCAGGTGGACCTGCCGGTTCTTCAGGAGCAGGTTCTGATGCTGCGGCATCTGCATCCACTGAAGGCGCAGGTTCTTCTGCACTGGGAGCATCGACTGGGGCTGCAGCAGCTTCCTCAGCGGGGGCATCAGCCGGAGCCTCTTCCGCAGGAGCTTCAGCAGGAGCCTCTTCGGCAGGAGCTTCAGCAGGAGCCTCTTCGGCAGGAGCCTCAGCAGGAGCCTCAGCAGGAGCCTCTTCGGCAGGAGCTTCAGCAGGAGCCTCTTCGGCAGGAGCTTCAGCAGGAGCCTCTTCAGCGGGAGCTTCAGCAGGAGCCTCTTCAGCGGGAGCTTCAGCAGGAGCCTCTTCAGCGGGAGCTTCAGCAGGAGCCTCTTCGGCAGGAGCTTCAGCAGGAGCCTCTTCAGCAGGAGCCTCAGCAGGAGCCTCTTCAGCGGGAGTCTCTTCGGTAGGAGCTTCTTCTTTGGGAGCTTCAGCAGGAGCCTCTTCAGCAGGAGCCTCTTCAGTAGGAGCCTCTTCGGCAGGAGCTTCTTCTTTGGGAGCTTCAGCGGGAGTCTCTTCTTTGGGAGCTTCAGCAGCAGCCTCTTCA
>Ga0335072_10000951_pt1 | contig 50180 bp, 46 predicted proteins | sample Lox_Sample_21_FD_206725 | JGI IMG/M metagenome (GOLD analysis project Ga0335072, IMG submission 206725) | Soil microbial communities from Loxahatchee National Wildlife Refuge, Florida, United States - Lox_Sample_2.1 | ecosystem: Environmental > Terrestrial > Soil > Wetlands | place: USA...
GACGTTACAAATCCAACCCAGAATACTCCGACCTGGGGCTCGACAAGACTATCTTCCACACTCTCCTCGAATCCGACCTCCCGCCTGAAGAGAAACTTCATTCCAGGCTGTGGCAGGAAGGTCAGGGTGTTATTGGAGCAGGCACCGGTACGACTTCCAACACTTTGACCGTGATCCATTTCCATCTCCTAGACAATCCGGATATTCTGGAAAAATTGAGGAAAGAATTGGAGGACGCCATACCAGATAAATTTGAACCGGTGAAGCTCAGCGTGGTTGAGCAGTTACCGTATTTAGTGAGCTGCGTGGCCATCATGAATAAAGGACATTGTTGACCTTTGCCGCTGCAGAATGCTGTTGTTAACGAAGGCTTGAGGCACATCGTGTTCTTCCCACAGTTGCGCACGCCAAACTTACGGTTTTTAGGCTTTCCTACGGGGCCTCCACTCGACTCCAACGATCATCTCCAACTGAGGTCATGAAATTTCGTGACTGGGAAATCCCTGCAGGGGTAACTTTACTTATCTGCCGTGGAATCTTCATGAACTGGGTAAATAACTGACACCTTTTCAGACACCTGTAGGCATGACGTCTGTCCTGGTTCACCACAACGAAGAGATCTTCCCCGACTCATACACGTTCAAGCCCGAGCGCTGGCTAGAGAAGAGACCTGAAGGCGCGCCCCCACTTGATCGGTATCTTGTTTCATTTTCAAAAGGCTCGAGGCAATGTCTTGGGATGAAGTACGTTGCACCCTAAGGATTATACCTTACCCAAGCTGACAGCTTCGCAGCCTGGCAAAGGCGGAGTTATATCTCACGGTTGCAACAGTCTTCCGCCGATTTGACCATCAAGAGCTGTTTGAAACGACTAGGATGGATGTCGATATGAAACACGATATGTTTTCGCCACATCCAGACAAAAGATCTAAGGGCGTAAAGGTTTTCTTCAAGTGAACAATAGGTGCGATTTCTTTCTATGCTTTTTATGCCTGTTGGTGATCTCGATGTCGCTTCAGTTATCTAACAAGCTAGTATGAATTGCCCGTTTCGGCAAATGGGCCCAAGCCCGAGATGTAACTATGATAAATCCATAGTACATATAAGGAAGTTGCTTTCAAATCCGCATTACACAGGGCATCTACTAGCATCAGCCAGATGTTTGCTGCCTACATTCATCATTGCCATGCTTTGAAATTCAGAGATTGGACTTCAACGAGTTCCTGTTGAATTCAAGTCACATGTTGTGGATTTTGATTACTATTTCGTGATTATCAAGCTTGATGTTCCAACGAACCCAGAAGACGGCCCTCCTCACACATCAGATGAGCCGTTTTCAGTAAATGACACAGCGTCGATTGCGAAAGACCACAATCTTATGGGGCTCGCGCTTTATCCCCGTAATTCCAACTATCCGTTCCCACCTTCTACGATGTCCCCATTACATATATCTCGTTCTTTTATTGCAGGTCAGACGACCACTGTAAGATCACATCAAATTTTTCGAACCTGCATCACACAATGTCTTCTCCTTCCAAAGCTCTCGTCTGGCTTATCACAGGTTGTGCATCTGGCTTCGGCGCTTCGCTCTCTATCATAGCCCTTAAAGCTGGCCACAAAGTCATTGCAACCTCCCGTAATCCATCTAAAAGCCCTGAATTGGTGAAGCAAGTTGAGGGACTTGGGGGGATTTGGTTGCAATTGGATGTGAACGAAGACACAGCACATCTTCAAAATGTGATAGAATTGGGAACCAACAGGTTTGGGCCGATTGATGTATTGGTCAATAATGCTGGGATTGCACTCGTTGGAGCCGTCGAAGATACGAGGTAAGATTACCTCTCGTGTTAGCAGTTCAACATTAATGAGGTCTCGCAAACAGTGTCCAAGAAGCCCGCTCACTTATGGACACCAATTTCTTCGGGCCTTTCAACCTTATTCAAAGTGTCATACCCAGTATGAGAGATCAAAAAAGTGGAACGATCGTCAATATCTCCAGTGTTGCAAGCTTTGATCCTAGACCGGCTATGGGCATGTATGGTGCATCAAAATCGGCTCTTGAAGGGATGTCCCAAGGGCTCGCCAGAGAAGTGGCACCTTTTGGCATCCGAGTCCTTATCGTACAACCCGGAGCTTTTACCACAAACATTTTGAACACCCTCGCACTTACAAAGAAGCCTCTCTCTGTAGGTTATAAGGATACCGAAGTCGGCAAGTTGGTTGGTTTGTTCGATGGGCCACCAGGTAAAAGGAGCTTCGCTGCCGAGAATGACGTTGAGAAGGGCTGTCAGGCTATTTTTGAGGTTGTTACCGGTACAGGGAGAGGAGAGGGAAAGGAGAAATATTTGAGGTTGCCGTTAAGTAAAGATTGTGCGGTGAGGACGATAGAGCATGTAGAGAGGTTGAGGGAGGGCTATGAAGTATTCAAGGAGATTTGGGAGAGTACTGGTCACGATGGAGGAGTGTCGAAAACGTTTACATCAAACCACTAAGGGAAAGCTTGCAAAGATCTTCTTGGAGTTGTAGTCATGCGAATCAGTTCCCTTTCAGATGCGCCCTCTTCTGAACTTATATTCTTGGGCAACCGAACTACACACTCCCTTTCTCTAAGGGGGCCGTATCTGGCATTGGCATGGAGACAAGAGGTAAATTACAATCGATCACTGATGGACTCTTGATCATACCACTGCGTAAAATCCTAGCATGCAGATCGACTAGAGAAACACTGCGGGTTGGAAACGACGAAGCGCCTCAGTTTCAGGATCCTGCAACAGCTGGGTGTACCAAAAGGAGGACAAGGCTAACTTTCAATGCGATGAGTACGTAGTACGTAGCCGTTAAGTATAAGTGAAGCGGCTTACTGGTCAACCCTAAGCGCACCTTAAAGGGGGAGGCCCCCACCTGCGGCGCCCGAAAGAGAAATAATGCTCAGCCTCCAAAGCTTCATGATGTGGCCCGGCAAATATAAGCCAGCATGCGTAATGCAGGCTAGGCAGTTGCGAGGCAGTGTAAGATGTTTGTAGAGCACTTCGAAGCTCAAACATGCTATATGACCCTCCTGTAGGAGTTCATACACGTGGCCGCCGGAACTGACCATCTCAGCACTGACATTATAAGTTCTGCTTTTCTGCTGTCAAATTTGCGGGCCACTCGCTCCATTGTTGTTGCTACAAGTACAGAGACGAGATGCTGGACGAGAACTTGCCAAGTGCGTTGCAACCTAGCAGACCTCTTGCGTCTTGGACTGACATAGCCAGCATTCCTGTTGAAGCCTTCGCACGACAAGCCCAAGCAGGCCTCCACCTTCTACTATTCACAGTACGGTGCAGACTATGAACCAGCTTACTCCCTGCGGCATCCGGACCCAGAGTCACCAGCCTCGAAGAACCGCTACGCAGCCGCTCTCTACGATGCGCACAATCCAGAAGTCCTTTTCGGCGAAGTTCTGCTCATACCAGAGTGGACGCATGCTACACAATCAGCTGAGGCTGTCAGACCCAATGGAGGCGTGCCTCCTCCACCGGAACCAATGTTGCCTGCCGAGTTCGCGATCCAACTATACAATCCAGACCAGCAGATAACGGTCAGACAGAAGTCGGGATCATGGAACTCTACACCATCATGGGAGTTTGAGATGCCGCAACAGACATTCCGACAACCTTCTGCGTCAGCCCTAGACCGAAGCCAGCATGATCCTGCAGGGTTGGACATAACGCCTAAGATCACCTTCAAGTGGAGAAAAGACAGCAAGCTGTCGAAAGATCTAGCATGTTTCCTTTCCGGAAAGAGTATAAACCCTGATGGTAGCAAGAAGAAGAATAAAGAACCAGATATCACTATTGCAATATTCAAGGCGTTGAAGGAGGTGACATTGTACGAACCCAACCTGCAGCGGGTCGAGATCGAAGACATGAAAGGCCTGGAAGTGTCCCTGCTTCTTGGGGCGGCGGTCATTCGGGATGTCTACTTTGGAAATATCAAAGAGACATTCAACATTTCCGGGACTGCTGTCACCAGCCCACGGATCGCTCCAGCAGCTGTCAGACGGCACAATTCTGCATCAGGCGCGCTCCCCGCCTCTTCGGCAATGACACCTGGAAGCCCGCCTCGAGACCCTCGTGTTCCACCAACCGACCCTCGCAGCCAGTGGGAGATAGATGCCGAGACTGCGCGATTGAAAAGGCTAGCTGACGAAGAAGAGCGTGAACGCAAGCGAAAGGTGGAAGCGGAACAAAAAGAGATCAAGAAAATGCTCGAAGCTGAAGACAGGGAGCGACGACGAAAACAGGCCGAGATCGACAAGGAGACCGAACGACTAAAACGAATGTTTGGCAAAGAAGACCAAAACGTGCGACCCAGCCTGCCCCCTCGACACGATAACCAACAGCATTACTCGGATCCACAAGTCCCATATCATAGATCACATGCACAACACGGATTCTACCCAACTTCTTGGGGTGCCTTACCACCACTTAACCAAGGCCCATACCTTGGGGTGCCAGGCGGTCAGCCGCCACAAAGCGGGTTCATTGACAGTCACTCCGATGATGGACATGGACGTAGAGTGAAGCCGAGAAAGAGCTTCTTCGGTTTCATGCATAATAGCGAGGAGGACAAACTGCAACGCAAGAGATCATCACAATTTTGAGCCCCCTTCCTATTTGATGGATTTGCTCCCTCGGACTAGGCCGCAATGAGTGCGGGAGTTCCTGCAAGGCTTCGAGTCAATTGATGTCATGACAACAGTTGCGTGCGGAGAGCCCTTCTCCACAGAGCTCCGAAATGTTCGAAAAGATTCTCTCAGCCCACCTTTCGTACCAACAAATGTAAAGATTGGTCCAAAAATGGCGTCTAATTCTGGCAAACGGATTGCCTTCACAGGCGGTTCTGGCAAAGCCGGCCGGCATGTCCTACCATACCTGTTATCGAAAGGCTACAAAGTGCTTAACCTCGATCTCATAGACTTTCCCAAAGCCAACCTTCCCACTGGCGGATCCATATACACACTGAAAACTGACCTCTCAGAAAGTGGACAGGCCATGAATGCACTCACCTCACTCTTCGACATGGGCGAGTACGCTCTGCCCAAGCACCCTGGGCCTCCGGATGCAGTTATCCACTTTGCAGCATATGCGCGAAACATGCTCGTCCCCGACAACGAATGTTTCCGTGCGAATGTCATGAGCACTTACAACGTCATCGAAGCAGCCTGCAAGCTGGGCGTGAAGAAAATCATTATCGCATCCTCTGAGACGACATATGGTGTCTGTTTCACCCAGGGTGAAGACGACTATCACTCTTTCCCTCTAGACGAAGACACCTACGATGTCAACCCAATGGACACCTACGCCTGCTCAAAACTCTGCGGTGAACGCATTGCCCGCACCTTCGCCCGCCGCTTCGGCGTGGACATCTACGTTCTCCGCATCGGAAACGTGATTGAGCCCCACGAGTACGAGCGAGACTTCCCAACGCATGTGGGGTCGCCTGAAACCCGCAAGCGCAATGCATGGAGCTACATCGACGCACGAGACCTAGGTCAGATCTGCGACCTGTGTGTCGCGAAGAGCGGACTAGGATTCCAAATCTTCAATGCCACAAATGACACAATCACGACGACCGTACCAACGGCCGAGTTCCTGAAGAAGGTGTGTCCGAATACGCCAATCACACGGGAGATGGGTGAATGGGAGGCGCCGTTGAGCAACCGGAAGATTCGTGAGGTCTTGGGGTACAAAGATGTGCATAACTGGAGGAAATACTATAGTCCGGAGAAGAAAGAGGTTCCGGTCGGAGGAAGTAAGCATGAGGTTACGCTGGACGGTGGGGCGCCGATATAACGAGAAAACAAGCATTTCAAATGCCTTACATAGGAGAGTGGATTACTTGAGCATTGCGAAATTATAGAAGGTTGATTGAATAGTATTGGCTCAATGTTCCGCAAATTTCTCTGCCAGCCACATAGCAGCCTCCTTGACTCCGACGATGCCCTCAACCTCTGACTCTGGTATATCTACCATCTTCTGTAACTGCACCCTTGCCTCTCCGACTCCCTTTTCCCGCCCATAAAAGCACGCTCGGCGCATCATCTCAACGAGCTCTTCTCCTTGTGCACGCAACACGCCTGCTTCGCTGCCAAGGGTATCTCGCACGTAGACGCGGGTAGGCGGTGGGAGGGTTGGGGTGGTGGTGTTGGGCGGCCAGCGACGAAGGATTTTCCGACGCCTGGGTGCTTGGTACGAAGTTGTGAAGGTATCGGTTTGGAAGTCGTCGTCGCCATCGTAGGGTGCAAATACTTGTGCCGCAGGAGAAGGGTTGAGGAAGGGGTTAGGGTTCTCGCTGGGGCAGTCACGGCCCGGTGCACGGAGGAAAAGGATAGGCGAGGCAAAGGCGTCGAAGTAAGTTTCTGAAGTGCGGAAAAGCTTCGAACGGATGCTAAGTAGGCGAGTGGGATCAGGAAGGGATGACGGGGTGGATGTTTTGGCCTTCCGTCTTGTGGTTGAGCTCTTGGTGCTGTTCTCTTCCTGGTTCTCGTCAAGACTGACCCAGTCCACCAATGGTTCTGAGACTGCTAGGGAGTGGATTGCCGTTGGCTCTGTGAGAGCGACGGTTGTGGCTAATAGGCCGCCGATGTGCGAGCCGTAGAGGCTGAGGCGAGGGGTATGCCCATCATTGTGAGGGGAGCTCGGGGAGGCGATATAGTCGAATGCCTTGAGAGTGTCGAAGATTGGTACAGGGAAAACGTGTGGCGATGGGATTGGTGCTAGCCGGTAGTTCAAGGTAATGATGGTAGTAGCAGGGAGGAATGAGGACAGTAGCAATGGTATCGTCGACGCATGCTTCGCCACGGATGGAGTGGAGATGCCCAAGGAGGATGGAAAGAAACACCCTGGCGGAAAGTAGGCCAGTACATTCGTGAGACCATTCGAGGAGGGCCTTGAGGGCTCAACGATGCTGGTGTTCCGGTCTATTAACAGGGCTCAGACTTGGACAAACTCAGAGTCGTACTCACTCCAGATCTATAAAACCGCTCCCAGCAACTCGAAGCTGAATCTTCTGCTGTGGAGCATGCGGCGTTACGAGCACCGTCGAGTATCTCCTTGGAATGATTTTATCGAGTAGCGAAAGTTTATCAACCCACTTTCGAGCATGTACGGTACGCCATTGGAGTGCCACGAATCCCATCGATCCCTGGAGCAGACTCCATGAGATCGAATGGTGTGATTAGAAGCTTGGGTATCGTCAAATAAAAATTTTGGAGAACCAAAACCTACTCACCTTTCGTTGCTAGGTGGAACCTCGGCTAATACTCATCAAAGTAAACCAAGCCAACCGACTTGACCCTTTGGTACAAACGCCGCTAGATCAAAGCCTTATCATGTGGCTACAATATCTGTCACCAACAACGGCGGCCAACTAATGTATGGGGTGATTTCTCGGACAAGGCTGAGCCGATCGTTGAGTGGTGTTAACCTTGGAATGATGTGTTCTTCTCTCTTAACTCTCCTCTTCGTTTGTTTCGTTGCGCCTCTGTTCCTGAGTTGTTACTCTTCATTGCATCATTAATGGAATACCCACGTCGAAACGCAAATTTGCTCCGAGGTCGACGAGACTTCAGATGGGATCAGCGCTTTTGTATTCGGAGGCCTGAGGCTTACGCCGCACAAGACCGCCATATCCTCTTCGACGAGGTGACAAATACCAATGTGGTCCCAACAGATACTAAAGTGCTCGTTGATGCATTCTTAGACTCAGAGAAATCAGACCTGGATCCTCCGTGCTTCATATTCGATACTCTGAGAGGATTCTTGGAAAAGGCGGATATAAGGAATCTTACAACCCAGCAAGGCACGTCCATTCCGGTCAAGGATTTGGCGCTTGTGGACGACAGACGTGACATAACAGGAGGCACTGGATACCTCAACGTTCTGGACCTCTACAACAGGCGACGAAACGTCGATGGAGCCAACACCGACGCTGCTGAGCTCGTACTGTTTGACGAAATGGTTAAGGTTGCTAGGGGGACTGATTTTAGGAGGAATTGGGAATCGACACTATACATGGAACAACCTCCTGAAGGTGACAAACCACTGATATTCACGAGGCCATTGAATGAAAGACAACTCTATATGAGACTGGATGGGGAAGTATGCTTGAATCCCCAGATCCCGTGAAGCCACCGCTCTAACGGTCTCAGAGACGCCAATTTGGAGCTGAGCGACGACTAATGTGAGGGAGCCTGTGTTAACTAAGTATGCGGTCTAACGAGCTAGACATGTGCAGAACATGAGTCCATTATGTGCTCTGGCATTAGCAGCGACGGTGGCCAATTATCCAGCATACCTGCTCAGAAACTTTCTCGAGAGATATTTGACCCTGCGCGTTTTTTTCAGAGTCCTGATGGTATGTTCTTGAATCCTCAAGATGCGTGGCTGAATCTGAATGGCTTAGAACAAGACAATTTTCGCCATGGAATTCCACATTCCTTATCTTGCTCTTCGAACTGGAAGAAAACATGAGGACAAAAGGTTTTTACCGCAAGATTCTGTAACGGAGCTTCGGGCTTGGACAGAAATGCCAGAGCCAATAGAGGGCTCTAGCGAGCCTCTCTTCTATTACGAGGCACAGATATCTTGCCTTCTTATCGGCGTCGATGAATGGTATTGGACAGTCTACTGCTGCACTGACACATTCTTTGGGAGCGAGCGACCTCCATCCTCGTACGCAGAACTGGGATTAGATGCACCCACCGGAGGCTCTCTCCTGAGTTCTCAACCCGCATGGAATCCACGTGATTACTTTCTCCGTGTCCTTTCGGCTCGGATGAGTCAGGCTACCAAAGAATGGGCTGTGGTTGTGGCGGTACTCCAATCCCGCCTGGAATCGTATGTGGGTCGACAATGCCAGACTTATTCCGCTGCTCTTAGCTGAACAGATATAGGAGCGGGCTTACAATAAGAGCATCAAAAGCAATCGCTTCTTCGAGGATCCAAAGACCAGCAATACCAAACGGTATACCGATGCGGTTTCTACTCTTCGAAAATTCCACGACGCATTAATGAAGACTGTAGAAGCTTGGGAATTCTTCGCTGCAGAGGAGTTGCATTACTTTGAGACTGGCTGCGACGGCCTTCACGTGCTGTGGACGGATTATATCGCGAGTATCTTCAGCGACGTATCAGAACTGCGATTTCTACAGCGATCAATCTCTCAGAAAATCCAGACATTCGATCGCATGATCGATGCAGTGAGCTCCTGTCATCTTCTCGAAGAATAAATTGGCTTTATGGGTTTTGACTCTTGCCAGCTTGTCCACGTCTCCCAACTGCGAGAGAGTTTCTTCGCTACGCGCCAAGGACAGAAAATCGGGTTATTGACGAACATGACCGTGGTTAGTGTTGTCGAAATGTCTCCCCGTTCCCAAGATTTAACGTAACGCAGTTATATTTGCCGTTCAGCCTGAGTGCAGTGAGGAATCGAGACCACCCGTGCAGAGACACCGCCTAATGTTGCCTTAGAGTCTTTTTAGCATGACGATGGTGGACGGTTCAAATCGATGGCTTTACTATGCTGCCACCACCATTTCTTTATTCGCACTGACAGTCCCCTGGCTGTTTTTCTACCCAATCAAACATCCTGAAAACAATCAAGCCGACACACCTCGAAATGACATTAGCTCGGTTCTGCGGAAATACTTCTTGCGAGATCCTATGCCAAGGGCATAATACAGGGAGCTGAGCTTTGCAAGCGTTTTAGAATAGTCTTCAAGCTGCTGAACGAGCACTTTAAAATGTGGTTAGGACCCCGAGACACGCCTTCCAACGTAAGTAGCGGCATTTAGGTGAATTGCAGACGGTGGGGCACAGCCATCATTTCCGAGCTTCGAGCTAAGGAGGTGTTGTGTTTAGTTCTTGTGGAGCTCGGCGTAAGGTCTTCGAGGGTTGTCAAATCGACATTACCGGCGTAATGAGAGACCGTGTTGCTCATTCAAAGACTTTACTTCCGCTGCTCAAAGCAACTCCGGCGTTATTTCTTTATGACCTTTTTCCGGCAAGCAGAGCATTGTCTCCTATGACAATTCGGGCAATATGGGGTTGTATCCCAATTAATAGGGCCCCAGCCGCAATTGCACTGACGTATTTTAGCAATCAGCAGCTAGCTTAAGTAAAGGCAGGTATACGTACACAGTAGTAAACAACTTCAGACGGACCCACGATTTTTGGCCGTGGCGATGGATTCCATGGTACCCTGGCCGAACTCTTTCGAAGGGACGAGAACGGAGTTCGCTTGCGGAGCGAGTACAGGTCACCACAATCCGCCAAAGGAAATTCCCTTGTCTTGATGCCTCTCTTCTGTTCACTTCCAGTCGGAATTTTGTCGACAGACAGGCAGTCAAACGTATGGCTCATCGAATTGAAGATTGGTTAGGCGACAGAAAGGCGTTGGGCGAAAGAGCTTCTAGGCCAAGTGTCACCCAACTTCATGGGAGAAGTCGTAGGTTTTCGAAGTGAGAGTAGACTTTCTGAATGATAAAGAGGAACCTGAAGTGCTCTGTCCACACTCTTTGGAATTCGTGAGTCATACTTCATCGTTTTGCAGCGTGGCAGCGTTTGGTGGCTGATCAAAAGTTTGCCCCTCTCACGGGCCGGCTGGCTCCTCAACGCTCCGTCCAAGTGATTCGTCTTGGCAAATCTCGTCCGGGATGTGTCGGGACACAAAACTCGGGGCGTTTCTTGGGGGGACAAAGGTGGCTCCTGCGTGGAGCGGTCGCTGAAGTAGCTGTACGCGCATATGTATGGACACGTCCGTAATGACCTCGCCGTCGCCAGTCGTATACGTACCAAACCTTGCCAGCCAATTGCACCTTGCTGCGACTCCGGAAGCTCGCTGTGCTCAACGCCTTCCTCATACCGATCTGGATGCATTTCAGAGTATGCATCTTATAGACGTGCATCTTACAGATGTGCACTCTTACAGGCGTGCATCTTACAGGCGTGTATCTTTTAAGCGTACATCTCTTACAGGTGTGCATCTTAGAGTCTTTCAATTTACCTACCTTACTACCGCCAATAGCCGAATCTGCCTGTGGCCGGAATTCCCGGGCGAACCTTTCTGTTACGAGTTATTTCGATAACTTACGATGTATACTTGTTAGAAAGGGGTGATATGTTCCCATGTGAACGCTAAACAAATTCATACAGGTTGCCTCTCTATGCTATAACCGTACTGAGTTTGTGCCCCTGTTCGACCGACCCCTGTCAGCCAACAGAAATGGACCTGTTGTCCCAACCAACTGGCTCGTTAGCTATGGGACCAGCCTATAGGTCATCGTACGTAGCATTACATTGTATGGTCAATGGCCTGCCCTATTATGCAATAGGCTACTTGGTTAGGCAACAGGCCGGCCTGTAGATGAACGTTCGGGACTCGAAAATGCCCGGTGGAGCTGCCGGGCCCTTACCAGGTTACCCTTGCGGCTGCTGCCCCCGGACCAAATCGCTACCAACTCGCCCGCCTCGCCAGGAAGGAAGCAAATGTAGATGATATGACACTTGCCGCGTACCTGTCACACAGCTAACAACGTACCCTTTTTGAATTCTGTAGGCAAGATTCTGAATACTTTTGAACGCTGACTAAGGCGAACTTTTTAGTACGGAGATCTTCAAAGGCTTGTTGAATCTTCTGCTCGTGAAAGCAGGTCCTTGGGGATGTTGCGGTGGAGTAGTCTTGATCGCAAGGTCGGTGTGATGGTTTGGATGAAATGGGTCACTAGGGCTTAGGTGCGGCTCTTGCGAGCGTAATTATCCCCCTGCGGCTTTTTGAACAGTGAACTAGCGAATGGGGCAACAAGCCTAGCCGTTATACCAATGTGTAAGAAGGTCGTCTAGGCTGGCCCATTAACAGGTCAATTGGGCTGTTCAACGGGATTTGTTGAGGGGTCGGTTGGAACAAGGACAATGATTGGCAATCCTAACCGATGCAGGAACATGGACCAGAGCGCCTCCTTTTCAGCCTGATGAAGAAAGCTGTTGTGGGTCCTAACTATATGTTGAAGGCATTTCGCCAGCCTTCCTGTGCCACGGATCCGACTGATCAGCTCATCCAGAGAGCCTGTGCAGAAAATGAAAGCTACGCTTTCAAAGTTACGGCACAATGGCTTATGATCCGCATCAATCCCAGGTAAGACCTCAGTACATTGCATGAAAGGTTGTAACTGAACTCAGCTCCAAGTGGTACAGAGGTTACAACAATGTGCAACAGCACGGAGAAAGGCGAGCACCCACAAACCCTGGCATATTGTGCAATTATGGGAGGACTACCTAAAGAAGCTGACGTGGTGTTTGTCCTTCGTTAGCTATCCCATGCTACCTCCGCAAGGCGCGAGGCTGCCGCGATATGCAACCGATGTTGGTCGTCGGTTGCCCAGCAGCACGCTTCCTCCTCCTACTTCGAGACCCTATGCCAACCACAGTGCCTCGAACCATAACGCTTCCGGCCCTACCTATTCCCCTAGATATACTCCAGTCAGTGGCTGGGAGGACGATCCACGTTCGGAAGACTATCGATTGTATCCTCCTCAATCTGACTCAACCTTTGACACTCCAGAACGGCAGGGAAGAAAGGCAGTGAGAGGAGATAATACTCAGCAGACGCATTTACCACCGCGCCCAACACCCGAAGCCTACGATTTCACACCGCCTCCGATACATTCGGAGACGAGGCAAGAGGTATGTATGGTGCGACCTCTTGTCGTTGGCTCACTGGCCCCCATTGAGAAGAAAGGACGATAATTCTCTCCTAACTGCAGTTTCACTATTACGACGACAGCTATGTCGACCATGCGGACGAGCAATTTCAACGCAGTCCTGCCTTTTCCATGTCTAATGTAGTGAGTGCTCCGTATTTCTTCCTTTGGCGTCTGCATGTTCCACCTCCTACAAAATGTTGACGAGACGAAAGTCAGGAGCAGAAGGTGGGCCTGGTTCTACTCCCAATTATTCCACGACAACTCTCCGCACTCGTACGGACGGCCATGCCATCGAGAAGAGAAATCGACACCTCCAAAATCAATTTCATAAGTCATATCCAAAGAGGCAGACACAGGTTTATGGGACGGAGATCGACAATCTACCAAAGCCCCAAGACAGAGAAAACCCTTATCTTCTCGAGGCAGACAACTGGTTGAATCGGACAGTGCACAAGCTTGGCCTTAAACAGAAGCTACAATGGATCGGACCCGACTTTTTCCACAACAGCGCATGGTTTAGCTGGTCAATTCCGCATTCATATCAGATTCCACGCTGGTACTACGGCCCCAAAGGTGACAAGAAATCACCATTGAAACATCTTGACGTTTTCCGGCGTGAGTACGAAGGTCTGAAGGATGATCGATACCTTGATCCACTCGATGGAAGGGTTCAAAAACTTGTGGTTCAGTCAACGAAAGCAACTTACAACCAGCTAAACGATACGACATGGCGACGCACATATATGAAGAACGTCAGCCCTTACATCATTCGACTGGCATATTGGACTATGCCACCAGTGCCTTCCAGTCAGGAATCAAGCGCTATTACCGATGAGTGCAAGAGTCACGAGATAACAGCACTGGCTTCGTGGAAGAAGGAGCAATGGATGTATGTGGGACGGCGATGGCTGCTCACATGCATCGGTCTCTTAATAATGGTATGTTGGATAGCTTCTGGGCTATTTGTGCCGGTCGCGTCTTCTGACTCATCTTAATCTGGCAGATGATCTTTCCCACCGACGTTGAAGGCCAAATCAGAAACAATGGCCACTATGACCCACTCCCGTATCGGTTCTGGAGCTACTCAAAGTCTGCAACAAATCCTCACGAACAAGCTCCTGTCCTACCAGCCTTGAAGGCGAGTGAAACTCAGCAGAGCAAGTTAATTTGCACCAAAAAAACTTTGCGACCAAACTTTCTTTTTTTCTTGGATACAAGGGACTCCGACCCTCCATACGGCAGAATCGATCCTGAAATATGGAGGACCACAAGGGGAAACGGCAAAGAGGCAGAATATGTTTTCATATCCTTCACCAGTTCTCAATTTCGACGTGATTCAACGAAGGATATCCAGGCTCTTCACGAGATTGCGAGGGCAGCTGCGTCTCAAGCAAGAGTGCCATCCTACTGGATAGACTATTGTATACCAGAAGAAGGGGACGAGCGCATAGCAGGCGTATACCGGATCAGTGATGTCGCCCGTGGTGCCAAACAGGTAGCGATTGTTGTTGGCCAGGCGGGTAAAGATACACTTGATCCAGGAGTCACAACTTATCAGCTCCTGCAGGAATGGGGTACCAGCATGTGGACCTTGCCGGAGGTTCTCCTTGCTCCTCTCCAGCAAAATATTCGTGTCTACACACGTGGAGGTGATTTGAGCAAGCCCCTGAAGCTCACCAAATCGGCATTTCCATCTGGTGTCTGGGAGGATGGTGACTCGACTAGGAGTTTGACAGACCATTACGAGAATACTCTCGTGTTGAGTCGCCTTGAGCTACCAACCATAGCACTTCGCTGTCTTATACATCGAGCAGCAACAGCTCCGCGGCCGCGGTTCTTGCCCGGCGACTTGTCGTACGCTCTCATGGGCCTCCTTCGGCAAAGACCGAATATTGACGGTACAGACTCCCCCTTCCAGGCATTTGCACGTCTCTCCTTGGCGAATGATAGCGACAAGCTTTTAGAGCGGATGATCTGCCTCCTGCCAAAGAGGCAGGGACTTGAAGGTGCTCATGGCGAAACCGAGCGGTCAGGGACAAACACCGTGGATATCGACTCCACCGCAGCCCAGAAAGAGGAAAAGGGAGGGCATTATTTCGCAAATATGGACGACTTTTGGGATGCTCAGCTCTGGGATATTGACCCTATTTGCCAGATCTGTGCCATTGGTCAAGGTGACACCGTTGTCATCGACGGAGCCTTTGCTGCGGCTGTTCACTGGGACTCATTCCAGCGCGTTGCCGTCACGACCAAGGAGACATGGACACGCTTGATGTCACGAGGATACCTTCGCGGGATTCCTGTCTGGCTCGGTACAGGAATATTGGTGCTTGCTGTTGGTGGCAAAGATTCAACAACAAAAGGATTCGGTGCAATATTCTTAGTCATCGCCATTATCGGCATACTTCTCGCCCCATTCCTCGTTCTACACGTTTACAGTGGCAAATTATGGAATACACAGCCCTGGCTTTTTGGATTTGAAGGACACATGGATATTGAAGAGATTGAGGCGAGGATTTTCGGCTTCCCGTCAGGTCGGCTTTCATGGACTCCGTATGGCAGCTCGCTGTCTCGCCATCATTTGAGTACAAGATTTCTGCCTGAAGAATGCGAAGGCTATGATCCATTCGAAGAGAGGGAAGGAGGTTCAGGAAAAGCTATCCCTCAAGAGAGGCTCAGGCAAGGTGGAAAGCTGAAGATTTTTACACTGGTGGATACGAACACCATGTAAGTCATAAGTCATTCAAATGTCAGCCCGATACTTCACTCATCTTGTTGCTTGTGTAATTCACAATACACTAACACTTTCGCTATTTCTCATCAGGACGGTTACGTTGTTCGAAGCGGAAAGACCACCTATCGTGGCATTATTGTGCGGCTCCGAAGGTGGCATGCAGAGAGGAGTCATGTGCTCATATGATTGGACTACCCAGACTTTGTATCGTGAAACAGTCCTCAGAATGGAAACCAAGGTGCTGGAGAAGATGTCGAGGATTGGAAGGGTTAGATTTGGGTTGCGAAGGCTCGAGGGTGGTCTGAAGGTGAATGATATATCTCCAAGATGAAGTGATGCAGTTGAGTAGCTTGAGGTTGTATGAGCGCTAATATTTCAATGTCAAATCTTAATCATCCCCTTTTGTTTTCTCTGATCCCGGCTCAAGCCTCTTTGCCTGCTCCAAGAGATTCCTGTGGTCAGGCTCGTTGTTGAAGTCACTGATTTTATCTCAAGGAATTGCTCTGAATTCTCGGCCAAGGCTTTCTCCAACGATTTTGACAAGGCCGGCCACTGCCTGTCATGAACATGAACATGAACGTGTAGAGCTTTCTGGCACTCTTTATGTCAACATCAACATCAACTCCAGCTTCTCGGAGTCTCTCGGCAAATTGAAGCGATTCCGCACACAGAAGATTTGTTCTGCAGTCGCAATCACGGTTCTCGGACATCTGCGGAGCAGACCTGCTGGTGCTGAGACTGGACCTGCGGCCTAATCGTTGCCAACCTAGTCCGAAGAATCTCGAGGACCAAGGTACTTTGGAAATGTCATTCACTCACCGGTCAGCTGAGGCGCATTGTCAGCAGAACCGAATAGACTGGCAATATCTCTACGGATTGGGCATGCCTCGTGCTAGGCGCGTGGGTAATGATAACTTCAGCTCTACTACGTACTGAGACTGAACGCGGAGAGAGAGATGTACCATCTCTCGTCCAGCGAGGTCTCATCGGTGGGTTCCTTGTCAGGCTTAGCATGACATGCATGCGGTCTTTGCTGCTATCTGGCGTTGCTGTGTTGTCACATACGGGCACAATGTGAAGCGAGTTAGACAGCCGCAAGGGTGGGCTACACCAAGTTGGTAGCCTAGAAATTTGTGAACAGTACGGAGGCATGATGGAAAAATGCTTGCCGGACGCATGCTGTCAGGGGCCAACATCGCCCATCTTAGACTCTGAGATCACTCTTGGCCCTGAAATTGTTGAGCCTGCGCCGGAGCGAGTGGTATATAGACCTCACCGGCGCCGAGAATCTAGATAGGACAAAGCTCTAAGGCTTCGCACATGGAGTTCTATCTGCTATTCCTCATCGCTGTAATGCTTCCGGGACCCCCTCATCCTCTTGCCTAGGGCAGTATCCCGTGTTCCTGCTAACCAGGGTGGTGCTGTAGATGGCGGTAGTCCTTCTGAGGCAGGTGATGGAGAAGGAGGAGGAGGAGGAGGAGGAGGAGGAGGAGGAGGAGGAGGAGGAGGAGGAGGAGGAAGAGTAGGGCGGTGAGGGTCGGGCCTGCCCAAGGCAGAATTGACAGTAGTATCTCCCTGGCTTTCACCTTCCTGCCTCGGGGGTGTATCGGATATCAAAGTGGACCCATCCTCTTGCTCAATAGGGCGTTCACGGCGCGTTCGAGAACTGCTTCATCCTTGTAGCACTAGGCTTTGAGATAATCGAGGAAAGGCTAAAAAGCACAACGATGATCAAGAGCTAGCCTATCAGCCCTTCTATGTGCTTCCACCCCTCGCTCTCTCCAATCATCAGTGGCAGTCCAGGGTATTGGCCTTCAGCACTCGTTAGATGCGAGGTCAACCAGATGCAAATACCGATTCGGTGCCAATGTTTGATGCCTCGGTCTCCTCGCTCGAACAGTATCAATCCGGTATGGAATGCTTCATCGCCGAACTCACTTCTTCCTAACAAGAAGACCTTTGGGGAAAGGCTTTGAAACTGTTCCGTGATCCATTCGGCTAACTTATGCTCGCATTCTTCAACTTCGCCCACCAGTATTACTGGCTTGTCTTCCTCGCCCAAAATATCCTCCCGTCGATAGCCCTTGTCGAGCGAAATCATCATGATGCTCGGTTGAGACCGCCTATGCATACGCCAATAAGACCTCTGCTTTGCTTTCACAAAATTCGAATTGTCCGCTTTCCTCCATTCCTGCTGAAGAGAAGAAAATTCACTGGCTTTTCCGGACAGGTACGCCCATCTTATGTCACCGACGACTCGCGTGGTCAGCGAACATAACGTGAAAGATTCTATTCGGCAGTCAATAGAGAGTCGATTGGACGCGCCATGAGTCCAGCCAAACATGTCTCCACGATCGAGAACTTCCGGTACGGTCGAGATCGCTTGAACGCACCAACCTTTGCCAAAGGCAGGCGTCTCCAGGTAAACGTACATTTGACTGAGAATTGGGAATTTGTCCACGATGGCGGCGCCGAACTCATCCTCGAGCTCTGCTAGCGTGTACTCGTGGTTTTGGTCTCCTACAAACCTCGTGTTGTCCACTCTGAAATCCGAATCAAAGATTTGTATGATCCCATAGACTGTGTCGCATGAGTCAGTGACTGAAGTCCACAACAGAAAACCGGGATCATACCATAGTCCAGTTCTCGAGTTGCCTTCCGCGAATGTGAGACGCCGAGTAATGCCATGGGATTATTCATCCATAAGACAGCTAATCCCGCTTTGCGTATTAACTCAATGACTGGCTGGTATTGAGGTAGATTGCGAGCATACAGGGTCTGTGTGGACCAAAAGGCGAGGTTATTAGCGTGAGAGAATACATTGTTCAGAGTCTGGCTCACTCCACGATCACTTATAGGACATCCATCTCGTGAAAGCATGATTGCGTTGGGACAGAGGTATGCTTCCTGAAGGGTCCATAGAGATGTAAACCACGGATCCTCGAGGAGACCTTTCAATCCACGTAGAATCTGGTCAAGAGACCTTTGGTCCTAGATATCTCCTCTATCGTCTGGGATTTCATGAATGGCTCAATCTCGAGCGCAACCGCGCCCGTCTGTAGGTCATCAATTAGTGACTCCAGCCGTGTATGGGAGGTTCGGCTTAACCGAACATAGACATGTTCAGCGTGCTGAAAGATGCGGGCCTGACGACCAATTTCAGCCACCCTACTCCAGTCCTAGGGTGACGCCGCCCTGAGCCGCCTCGACTCTTGCGCCAGCCAGAGTGATAGACCGCAATTTCAGTAGCTCGTCCGGCCCTTCTGCTCTGGGGAGTACGATACCGGCATCCATCCCGTCTTCTGTCTCTTCATCCGTATTATCGCTGCTACTTATGGAGCTGGTCATATCAAGCGCCTGGGATATTGAGATTCGATCCGACGGCCTGAATCTCATCAGACCATGGATGACCGGGAGGAGAGGCTTCAGGGTTTCTTCATGGATCGACCGATCAAATTCTTGCTCTAGTTTCGACCGTGCGGGGGGGCCATTCACTAACAAATTCAGCTGTCAGAGTCTCTCTTGAGCGTAAATTAAGGGCAAGTTGAATCTTTTGTACCCGCATTGAAGATTAACTTACTTGTCCAGTCATGTTGTCCGGATTTCAGTCGCATATGATTCCATGTTTGCTGCCATTCTGTTGGTAATCCCTCCACGAAATCAATCATTTCTGCAACCAGGAAATCATCGCTAGAACATCGAAATGGTCTTACGCCAAACAGGATTGTGAATATCTGCCCAGATCGATGTCAGTATCTTTCCCTAAAAGTTTCAAGCGGAGCGTTCTCACCACAATGCCTGCACGCCACAAATCAACTCTATAGTCATAGCTGTCCGTAAGAATTGTTTCTGGCGCTTTTAGTTGTCGAGGTTGGGCGAGCATTTTAGGCTCGGCTCCTTTCAGGAAAGCCTCTCCCAAGTCAAAGATCCGAATATCTTCGTCGTCTTCTTCTACCCATTCATCCCAGCCTGCTGTCTTTGCCAGCTGGGTAGGCATGCCTTCATCCAATGGCTTACTATCCAGTTGAGCCAATTCCTTCGCTTCCGGGGTCCCAAGGACTTTGAAGAGCTCCTCTTCTGTCAACTGTGACAAACCCTTGCAAGTGAAAGCAACATTCATGCCACTTAAATCTGCATACGTCAGTTATGGACACAAGAACAAAAATACTTCGACGGAGAGCGTGAGGGTCTAGTACAATGACTGCACTCCACCGTACCTCCATGTGCATAGCCAACGTCATGTAGAAAGGTAATGGCTTGTAGCAGTTGTTCAGACATTCTTAGAATAGTTTCGGGCTCGAAGACGTCTCCCCCTTCATGGATATCTCGGGCGACTGCATCAACAGTAGGACCAAGTAACTCAAACACCAGGCACTGATGGGTTCCATTCGGCCCTTGATGACAGAAGTGGTCGAGTAACTGGACGATATACTTGGAGTGGGGGTGGCAATGTTCCGCTAGTGATAGGAAATTACGAAGCTCTCGAGATTCCTTCGAGCTATCGGCCCTGATGATTTTGATCGAAACCCATTGTTCGCGCCTTGAGTTTATCAGCAAGATGCAGAATGTGATTTGCGTCTTATAATGGCATACTCTTTGTCCTTTGCCAGCCAGACGGTGGAAAAGCCACCCCAGCCTAACTTGTGGTGGATCTTGTAGCGGCCATCTTTGAAAGTGTCACCAAGGCGGACTGGATGAAACCCACCAGGCCCATACCCCGACATCGACTCATGGTTGAGAAAAGGCACGCAGGTAGCCATCGCAGCCACAACGGGATTGGGAACGTGATAGAGGGACGCTGGAAAATAAAGAAGTGTGGGGGGAAAATCAAGGACGGGCCGAGTGTTGAAAAAGCCACGAAAGGCGCCAAGATACGATGCCAAGCTTTAATTGACATGCAGCTTCCAAAGCGCGCAGGCAGAAGACTGCCAAAAACCGACGTCATTTACATATGTCAGACAGCTGTAGTTTCAGCGTCAACTTTGTAGATGCCACATACTAGTCGATCCAGGATTCCGGGTATTGATCGGACGGGTCAATAAGCAGTTCGCGTTGCCACCTTGTCATGCCACAGCAGCGGCGATGTATGTTGTAGAGCCGAAGTCATCATTGCGCACGCGCCCAGCGCACTGCTCACAGGCAAGATGCCTAGCTGTACCGTAGAGAAGTCTATTGCCCGCCTAGCCTTTCGGCTCTGCTGACACACCTAAAGCTTTTGTTGCCTCCCCTATGAACCCTGACAAGCATACTCCTGATGCGCGGTTGGAAATGGGACCTCTTGGACCGTGTACCGCAAACGTTCTTAGCGGCGCAATCCCTTCTCGACTCGACTATTTTATTGTCTATCACCGGAGAATGGTGCACGTATAAGCCTTTCCATTCACTACCAAGTCTCTTCATAAATGCTGCCATGTCCATTGGCTGGTCTGCAATGCCTCGAGTGCCAGGGGGTTGTGAAGTTTCTGAAATGTTCAGGCTGCGGTTTGAGTTGCGCTGCCGCACAGGGATTGTGAATAAGTACCGGTGAACTCTCATTGAAAGTCAACAGGGCCTGCTATCCTTTACCAGTAAAACCCACGTGGCTGGCTTTGAGAAGAATGTCCTGCTTCCAGTGCATGAATGTACAAATAAGATGCGAGGATCATATTACCTTTAGCACACCAAATGCATCATAGAGAAATTGCTGTGAATATGCAGTCGGTGATATTGGTACATACTGCGTCGGTCTGACAGGGGTTTCTGGAGAACTCTTGCTCTTTTGCATTGGTCTGTTCTTGACGCCGAGAAGACGTTCAACCAATTTCCAGCAATCTCTTCGGTTGCGGACTTTGCTCTGGTCGTGGTGTCTCTGCTGCTTTTTTCACCTCTTCACCCACCATTACAGTGTCCTCCCTGTCAGGTCTGTCTCCTGCCTCGCTCTGTCTCATCTTCGTCCATACCGTGCCTATCCTGCTCTCCCATCTCGCCCTTACTTGGTTCCAATCGGTCTCCTGCACTCTTCGGACCAGACTTTCCACTTCTCCATTCCACCTATCCTTCAGCGTTTCAACTAGGCTGACGTTCACCACATCGTAAGCTGGTGATGGAGGTGGTGGCGGAAGTGGCTCGCCGACGGAGTTGAGAAGGATTGATTGTTGCGCGAGCAGGGTGTGTTGGTATTTGCGATTGGCGCGGTGAAGGTGTAGAGAGAGATATAGGACAGAGTAGGTGAGGGTGACGCCGCCAAGCTGCGAATTACATCAGCTTGTTCCTCGTGGTTGTTACATAACTCGAAGGGAGAAGTATTGCTTTTCTCAGACTGAGATTTTCCAGACTTACGAAGCCAGTTGTGAAGCCCATGCCGGTTGCACCGAAGGGCGCTGCCTCGCTCTAGTGTGGCAGAGACGTACGGTGCGGCGTGAGGTCGAGATCGTATCGTGTCAGAGTCGAAGAAGCGCCGCAGTCAGTCGCAAGATTCCTCCAGAGCTGTGACTTAGAAGCTAAGAATCAAAGACGTTGTCTTGAGGTCGTAAATTGTACTCGATGGTGAACTGCTAAGCTTGGGGCTTTCGAGCTTTTAAAATCTGGAGCAAATTCAATTGGCGTTGGGCTCACCCTTGTCTGGGCCAAAGGTGATGCCGCCCTGAAAAGGCACCCGGGCCAGCGCCAAGGTTTTATACTGACACTCAGGATTCAGTGAAAGCTGCTCCAAGCTTACTCTATTACGAACTCACCCTTGCAGAGCGGCGCGGTGGAATGTGTAGCGGTTTGAGAACACCTACCTACCTTAGCCTTGCCCTGAGATGCTGGCCATAAATGTTCTTTTCGGTCCCTAAGAATCTCGATAACTGGCCTCAAGTTCTTTCCTATCAACCATGCCAGAAGGCATCATCCATGGCCGTTACAGTCCAACTATGAGACCTTCTCGGACGAGGAATGGCGCTGTGCAGTCACTGTAAAGGCATAACCGTCAACAGTGTTGTCCCTTACTGTCATACCCAGTCGACATTGTCGGTTGATTTTCCCGACGAGGATTCGGTGCGAGTCTGTTACAATCACCAGCCAACATATAATGCACTACGTACTTCTTCGCAGACATGTCGGCTGTGCCAGCTCTTCTATCACGTACTCGAGCAGAAAAATAGAGGGAAGGAGATACCCTTCGAGTTCAAAGACAATGCCGCGAGCGCTATCTGGCTGATTAGCGGTGGTGAGATGTTCTTCGACCTCCGTCGTCCCAAACGTCTGTCTCAAATCAGACTCAATGTGGGAAGTGGCGCGCTCGTGGATTCTGCGGACCTTAGCATTACGACCTATACAAGTGGGTGTACCGGGATCCAGACTCATTGAAATTGAGCCGAGAAGAGCTTACAAATTCCCAGATGATCCTCTGGCGCTCTCAGGAGACGTTGTCGGACGCGTTACGGAACCTATTTCGGACTCGGAACAGAGCTTCGCCCGCCTGAAGCAATGGTACCACGATTGTCTAGGAAGTCATACAGAGTGCTATCCAGTGAGGTCACTGGGCTTGACCATGCCTACGCAGATCACAAAAGGGGAAGACGGACCGTTACCCACCCGTCTTATCAATATAGGCTCAGCTGATGGAAAGCAAAATCCCTTTCTGTGGGAATGTGGAGGGTTTGAGGGCTGCTATGCTGCTTTGAGCTATTGCTGGGGAACCTCAAAGCCGTTTACAACTCAGATCGACTCGTACAAAGACCGACTGCAAGGATTTACTCTCGACGAACTTCCCAAGACAGTATGTGATGCTGTCGTCATTACACGAATGCTTGGTCTTCAATTCCTTTGGGTGGATGCTCTTTGCATTATACAGGGTGACTCCAATGACTGGCAGCGAGAATCCTCAAAAATGGACCATATATATGGGAATGCCTCAATAACTATCGCCGCGACTGCGTCAAAGGATTCGAGTGATGGCTGTTTTGTACGGCGGACTACACCTTTGACGAATTCCGTCCCACTCAGGTCTGTGTGCTCAAACAGCGACAAGGTAGGAACATTGTTTATTTCCGAGAAACTGGGTTCCGTGCACGAAATTCTTGACCGAAGTCCCCTAAATAATCGAGGTTGGTGCCTTCAGGAACGTGTGATCTCCCGCAGGATTATTCATTTCGCTCAGGATCAAATGTATTGGGAGTGCCAGAAGCACTGTGCTGCGGAGGATGGGACTATCATCGAGGACCAAAATGCACCAAAGAGATGCTTACATTTTGACGAAGTCAGCTTTCGAGAGCCTACACTTGCCACCGTCATGAGGAGCTGGCACATCATCGTTACCGAGTACTCTATGCGAAACTTGAGCTTGTCCTCCGACAAGCTACCTGCAATATCCGGCCTGGCAAGCCAGATAGCCAAGCGCACCGGGGCAGAGTACCTGGCAGGTCTCTGGCGTCAAGATCTCCCCTTCGGCCTTCTGTGGCAGGCCTCGCATGGTGAGGGTAAGCGAGTCATTGATAAGTGGCGAGCTCCTTCATGGTCGTGGGCGTCGATTGATGGTCCAGTCAATAGCCAGGGCTATCGAGCGGGGGCAATTTTGCTGGACAAGGTCCTCGATGAAGCGGTCATACTAAGTGCAGAGGTCCATTTGGCTGGCGAAAACCCCTTTGGTGAAGTGGCAGACGGTCTTATCACTATGCGTGGACGCACGAAGCGTGCACGTAGAGCCTCTAATAAGGAACAATTCGACTATGGCGGCTGGGTTGGCAATGTTAGCTATGAGTTTCCCATCCTAAATGACAAAGGCCTGGCAATTGGTGATGTCGTGTTCGATTATGGGTTGGAGAAAGAGCCAGAAAGTTTCGATTGTCTGTTAATATGCAAAGGACATACCAAAGCCGGGGAGCTGCGGTGTTATGTCTTAATCATCGCTTGTGCTTCGAGAATGGGTCACTACACGCGAATTGGAGTTGGATACATGACAGAGGACTACTTTCAGTCTTGTGACTCGCGAATTATTACCATAGTTTGATGCTACTACTTTTTCGACAAATTCACCCTTTCCTTTGATGATTCTGCGTGAATGGTGTGGTCCTTGTATCCGGGGAAGCGTAGATGTGTATCAAGCGCATTCTGTGACAAACTGTTGTTGATTCTTGTGCTGCAGCAAGTTGCGGGCAGCGAGGGAAGCAGCTATTGCATGGGGACAAGATAACGCAGTCCAAGACAGACGAAAACCTAGACCACGATACTTAAAATTCGATGCCGCCGCAATTTGAGCTGCAAAAGGCCTTTCCCACAACGTGGCTCTTTGCGCCTATATCGACTTGTCGAACACACAGCATTTGCATGCAATCGCTGCCGCCTTGAGAAAAAAATTTCAAAGCTAGTAAGAGATATATGCTTGCGAGAGATGCATTCCTACGAGAGATACATATCTAGGAGACGTGTATGCCTGTAAGAGATACATGTCTATGAGGAATGTATGCCTGGGAGGAAGGTTGGTCGCTGTGTTCACACTTTCACATAACTTCGTCGTCTGACTCACTCAATTCACCATTCTAATTTCACCTCCACTCTACTGTGTACACCCGCCGGAATTTCTGCAGTCCTGCCAGGGCCATACAGGACTACACTAAGACACATGGTGACTCTAATCTTTCCTCACTGGCGCCCTGGAACCTCGCCGCCGCCTTCCTCATCAGTCAATGCCCGCGAGCAAGGGCTTCCCAACCTCTTCTTTCTGCTTCCGGGCACATGCATCGCTGTCAGCCTGCTCGATAAGCTTCTTGGTAACTAGTAGCTTCAGAGGGCGAGGAGGGGTAGTGATACAATGGTGAGCAGGGCACTATCCCTCAAAAGTCTCAGAACATGGACTCTCCTGGGCCTCCGGACATACGCTCATACTTAGAGATGCCGTCGGCAAAGCTGAATCGGAAAAGGGCAGCAAAAGACCCCACAAATAGTGAGGTCGACGAAGATACATATGGTCAGAGCCCAGTCGGTAAAGATAGCTCTCCTCAAATCACTGTCTTGTCGGACGAATAGTTGACATAGCCTTCAGAACCTGCAGCAAAAGCTACACGAAGATCTATCTTTCCGACGCCTGTTCAGAAACCGACCGATGGGCCTGGAGGTAGTGCTGCATCACTGCCGACTCCTGATTCACGACCTTACACTTACACGGGCAAAAAAGACTCGCTATCCGCATCTGCCCAGAACACAAGATTCAGAAGCAGCATAACGTCAAGCTGTATCTCACGCACATGAGGACCGTATCCATTGGCCTTCCTGCCAGACTCCTGACTTCTCGAGAATTGGTCGAAATCCTCGTCTAGACGCTCGTGGACTCTATATGGTTCAACCTTTTCGCCTGGACGCACCAAAAACGTGCGTCCAACCATCACATATCCATCAATAGTGGCTTCTACGCCAGGGGCTTCATTGAGAATGGTTCGCATGATGAAAGCGAGCCCGGTGTCGTGGAATTGCCAGACTTCATCGCCATCTGCAACTCGACAGGATGCTAGCCCAATGCATTGCCGCCGCTCCCAGCTTTCCGCGCCCATGCTGACTTGACACATGAAAGGACACAAGTCCTGGCGTGAGACTATGAGATCTTGGTTGTCGACATGATGCTCGATTTCCGTGTCGGCACCTAGGAGCGACGAACTTTTGGCATAGAAAGTCGTTTGTGGAAGTGCTTTCAAACTTGACGCGCGGCTGCGCCAGAACGGTATGTCACTTGCTGCCTCTGCAGCCATCTTCCGAGCGACAACACCACGAACCATAGCAAATACTCGGATGTCCCTGACAGCCTTGTAATTTGTCAAGTTCGCCAGTATCTCTGGTGACAAGTCGCTCCGCTGGAGGTGTAATTGGTGCTTTAGAAGAATGCCAGCGGAGATAATGTCACAGCCTAGCAAGCCCTCATGGAAGTGCATCAAGCATAGGGCGTTAACAAAGAGTTGAGGAATAGTGATGTCGTAGTCCACCTGTAGGTGTTCTCGGCCTGATCCCATAAGGTTCAGCATTGCATAGACTTTGTCCCTAGGATCTTTGCAATCGAATCTTTTGTACTTGTGCATTAGCTGGTGAAGAGAAGAGGGCTCGCTCGAGGATTTGTTGGTATATGCTCTATGCTGGCATATGACAACTAGTCCAGTCTGCTTGAGAGCGGCCCAACGGTTCGCATCGCCGCCGGTCTCTGGCGATACAAGATTCCTTTGGATTAGCGTTTCAACCGTGCTTAATGGAATGGTTTGATGGCCACACTGAAGGACCACGTTAGAGGCAAGCATAAGCTCCTGTACGATCCACCGGCGAGTCCAATAGACCAAGTTACAGATATCTTGTAGCGCTTCCCATCTCTCTTCCAGAGTCTTATCCATGAACTCCGCCTTTTTCCAGGCGCGTACGTTGGATATGTCCTCTCTCGGAGTGTCAAACGCTCGTATGATAAAATCGAAGGCTAATGCTACCGAATCGCTGTGCGGCCCCAACCACGCCAGAACATAACTAGCACTGCTGTAGATCTGGCCCATTTGCCTGACTTGGCTATTCCGCTCTTCCACTCTTCCTTGGTTGATACAGATAGCGTCAATCCAGACCGTTCGATGTTCCTGATGATGTCGGACACCTTGCAGAAGCGAGAAGAGGTTCTCACGGACAAGGAATACCTCGCCGTCAACGTAGATGGGACGGGCAGGGATATCATTGCCCCAGGTGTACGAGATAGCCGCGTATGGTGGGCATTGATCAAGCGGAAAATCCTTGAGCTCACATTGTACATCCTGGCTTTTGGTACCCGGATGTAATTTGAGCAAACGGATATGGCGTGCTGGAAGCGCACCGTATTTGTAGGTATGAATAGGCGCGTGTATGTATTTGTCGGTGTGGACAGGCGCAGGTACATCCTTATCGTCATACAAGATCACCCATTCCTCATCGTCGCTTTGAGAGGGTGAGCTGCATGGGGTGCCAGCGGCCATCTTTCCATCCCGAAGAAGGTGCGAGCATGCGTTCTATCGCATGAGTAGTGACAGTGTACCGAGAGCGAATGTCACAGCGCCGAGAGGCCACAGCTGCAGCGACTCAGCTTTGTTTCGCTGGTCGTGCATCGGTCTAGACACGAAAATATCATTAACCTGTTGCTTAGCAAGGGCGTCAAAGTCAAGGCAATCTAGGCTTTCATGCCCGCCAAGGAAAGGCAAGCCTACGGCGGGGTATATTTGGCAATTGGCCCTATTACCTGCGGTAGGCCGGGCAACTGTAGCCAATTCCCGGGGGCTAGAACGGGACTCTCTAGGGACTCCCCATGCTTGCTTGGGGCTTAGAATTAGGATCCTCCACGTTTGGTCAGGCTTGCTCAGGCTTCCTCAGGTTCTACTCAGGGCTGCTCAGGGCTGCTCACCCTCGGCTCACCCAGCTCACCCTCTGCTCAGGCGTCTTCATTTTCTTCTCCTGATCAGCCAATCGTGTGCTCCTGGCCCAATATCGTCTTGTATCGTACGTGTCAACTTTGGACGGTAATGGGTGGGTGCCAAACTGGGCACTCAATGGGGTACCAACACTTGCCCACCACCCTAATGATTTCCGTGGCAATACTATTCTCTCGCTCTTCTCTCCCGAAGAACCTAATTGATGGCATAGATTGTGAATGTAGCTTTGAATCCCTCTGGTGCTTATTACCTATGCAGCATCTGGCGACTACTGAACAGAGGAGTTATCTACGACACAAGACTTGTGGATTGTCTCCGGACAGATCTTTTGAAAGACTTTCGTGCTAATTACGTGAATCGTCGTACTGGCGTACCTGAGACAGCAAGAGAGCATTTGTATGGGATTTGCTTTCTAGGATTATATAGACCTCAACAAACCCCATTGTATGCCAAATTGGTATGATCCAGTGTTACTTGGCATCTACGGTGCCAACCACTTGCAGGATTGGCTGGCATGAAAGATCTTTCGAAAGATCTGTCTGGAGACGATCAAAAGACTTACGGCCGCAAGAGGGTCGGATAATGATCGAGCCATCCACCAAAGACCAGTATAGAATCATCAGCCCGAGAGATTCTCGAAGGCATCAACAGCCGACCGTCAAATGTGGGCGTCAGGGTGCAAAACGATAAAGACGGGGTTGACCGTTAGCCTCTCTCGGACATGGGATGCCCAATGCTTGAAGTCGACTGCCTTCTCACTTTCAACGCCACGTTCGTCGACGGACCTCAAGCTCTACAATAGCTTAGCCGCTGCAATACCTTGGTAAGGAATGCCCGTCCAACATCACCGTCATCTTGGCGATCGGCCTGTCCAACATCACCAGTCAGGCAAGCACGAACCGCATCGCGATACGAGGCACCAGAAAGGCTGCCCACCATCGGCAGGGATTCCAAGAAGAAAGCCTTGTATTCAGACATCGTCATCGCTCCAAGTTCTTTCTCGGTCGAGCGTTCAATAACACTTTGCAAGGGGCTCCAAATTGCAATTTCAAGGAGCACAACGCCGAGACTATAAATGTCTCTAGACCGATCGAAGCCCTTGAAAGGCACGTCGGGGTGATAATATATGTCAATTGCCGGAATGTTTTTCACTCTGTCTCGCAATGAGGTTTGGCTTTCTGGCCGCGAATAGTCGAAACCAGAGATCCAAGGGTTGCGGGCATCAATGGCGCCCTCGGCATTGTTAAAGAAGCATATGTTTTCGCTCCGGATGCCTTTGTGAATCCACTTTGCGGCGTGAATTAACGATACTGCAGAAGCCAATTTGTACGCGAGCTCGAAGCGTTCGTTCAGGAGAGGAGGGCAGGGTTTTGTTGCTGCGATGAAGTCGGTCAAAGTTGTCGGACCTGTGCTGGGGATTACTTGATTTGCCGGCGCCGCGAACACGAAGCCGAGTTTACGCCACCAGTTCTCTAGATGATCTGTATCCTCAACCAGCGCTAAGCAGGGCGGTATGCGGAACTCTGGATCTTTGGCTGCGGAGAGCATGACCGAAAGGCTCTCAACGCGAGACAATACCAGCTCTTTGTGTTCCCAACTTTGCTCTTGTGGTAAGGGTACCCACTCAACCCAAGCCCGCTGTTCCTGTGAGTTACCATGGAGAAACATACCAGTTGACTTCTTGATCGTGAGCTGATCTGGGTCGGCCTTAAAGACCGAATTCAGCTTGAGTATTGGTGCTTTTGGACCCGCATGTTGATCCGATGCAGTTTGCAGTTCTTTGAGTCTTGCTGACAGTTTGAGCAGAGGATCAATGCTCTCCGTCTGTTGCAAGGCGATGAGGTACAGGCTGTCTTTGATCTGGGGCAGTAGAGACGAGGAGATAGCAGCCGCCAGAGACCTCATGTTCTGCCCGTGGACTAGGTTACGCAGGTCTGCATTGAGACTACCCATACGGTCCACGATTTCGGTAAATTTTTGCTTATCTTTGATTCCCCAAAGGAACCTGTTTTTCTGGCCATGCGAATCTCGCAGCTCCTTCACTTTCTTCACGAAGGCACTCTCGATCCCTATGCCATTATTCTGGTCCGCTTTCGCGAGCTGAGCGAAATCGACCATGGCAAAGCGCTGGAGGAATTTTTCAGCCAGCTGGTGGGTCGCCAACATTTCCGTTAAAACTCCAGCAATCAGCCTCCTTGTGGCGTCACTCTCACCTAACAAAGGAGAGTCTAATTCATTGTCAGGTCGAAATTCGTCTCCCCAAATCGTGGTCTTATGGCGCTCAACGTAGTATCTCAGCGCCAGATGTTTTGAGCCGTTGTCATTTGCGATGATGAGATCGAATAGATTGACCGTGTCCACAACGCCCTTGAAGGCTAGCAGAATACCTCCCAGACCTACGGTGATACCTGCCGGATCTACTGGCATATTTGTGAGCCGGTTGAGAAGCTGTAGGCGCAGAACAACCGTCCGCAAGCTATGCAAGGCTGTGTATAAAGGTCTTAGACAAGTGGCTGCTGGGAGCTATTATAACCTCAGTCCTTGGCTTTCGGGAACTGGAACTTGTTCTCCAAAACGATTCCCCTTACCCAATATCGAGGTAAACAGAGCTCGAAGACCGTCAAAGTCGACCCGTCAACCTTGGTTCTGAAGAGCTGCCATGACAGCTGCGGGGCAGGTCACGCTATACCATTTTGAGCAAGTAGGATGTACAAACAACAGCTACCGACCATGCTTTCACACTCCTATCTACACACTTTCTCAGTTACCTTGAGTGACGCTTCCACGAAGAGTCGCCTTACCACCATCTGCCGCTTAACTGACTTGAAAAATAATGCTTCTCAGCGAAATCCGAGTGGTCAGAAGGCCCAAACAAGAAACCACTCCGCCCCAGGCAACAGGTGCGCTCCGACACGACATTCTGGGGTACGGCTTCTAACCCTTTGCAGTATCCGGCACAATTCAATCATCACAAGCTGCCTCACCTCCACAAACAGAGCAGGGACCTATCACTGACTCAGTTAAGGCGAATGATCTACTTTTTCTTCAGCTGCTAGCCAACTGTCTCGATATTCCCCAGGTAAACTTACCGGAGAAATTTGGCGTTCAGGGAGCGGCTCCTCGTTGGAATCGTCATCCGAACCAAGGTGCGCCGTATACTCTCGGGACAGGTGCATCCTGTACGGTCGTCCAGCATGAGACGGACGAGGAAACCTCGGACATAGTTCCCCCGGGCACCCTAGTCGCCCTTAAACGTTACAAACACAAGAAACACGCTGACTCCGCCGCTGATCGCGACCTTGCACATATTATCTGGCAAGATCTGAGGGTGCTGTGGCATCCGCAACTTCGAGGGCACGAGAATATTTGCCAGCTGCTCTTCATTGGCTGGGATGATCATTCAATTGTGCCTTCCTTGGTCTTGGAGCTTGCGGCTTTTGGCTCACTGCGCGATGCCCTTGAGTCTGAGTTCAGTCTATCATGGCTACAGAAGTGTCACGTCAGCTTCGACATAACTATCGGTCTGTACACCCTCCATAGCTGTGGTCTGCTGCATGGTGACCTTAAGCCTGAGAACGTCATGATCCAGCATCATGAAAACCGCCAGATAGTTGCAAAGTTGCTCGATTTTGCAGGCGCGACGGATGAAACGAGATTCGGGTCTGGCCAGCATCGCCGCTTTATGTCAAAACTCTGGCTCCCGGCCGAAGCTCTCATGGATGGCGCGGTCGTGGACTGGCGAAAAGTCGACTGTTACTCCTACGGCATGCTTATAACGCACATATTTTGTGATTTGGACTTCGAGACTACGAACTGCTATCTTGAAATTTCTATACCCAACTACTTCGCGGCCGCGGAGAAAGACGATATGTTACTGTACTTCAAGACCTGTCCCGAGACGACGACGGACAGCGTTCTCAGCCAATCGATGGCATTAGCGAAGAAGTACAGTCAAGACCTGAAAAGCCAAGGCATCATGATACCTCTTGAGTTCATCCAGAAGCAAACGTTAACTGTGGATCCTCAGACTAGGGCTGGCTTGGACGAAATCATACCTTTCTTTCGGCCTTTTGCTGAGGCCTGCGAACGCATGTTCCCGTAAGTCCTGTCCCCACTTAGACACATTTTTCACCACCAGTCTACGACCATTGAAAATGAAGCATGCCAACCAAAACAGGACGCCGGTCGACACAGTGTCCGCCCTCCAGGAAGAGCGGGCGATTTGGAGAAAGCTATCGAGAACATCTTTCTTCGCACGTAAATCCGAAAGCATCTACTTACAATCACACTAATTTGAACAGGTATTCAATGACGAGCTCGGCCAGAGGAGCGACTTACATCGGCGATCGCTACTTGAATACATGATTCAGGTGTCAGGACCGCCTGTCCTGACCAATAAGTGTTTCGAGGTCGGGACGGAGGCAGATTTTCTAGATCCCAACACCTTAGAACAGCTGCTTTTGGCAAACAACAACCCCAGCCTCTCCCCACCTGATTATTATAACAGGAAGATCCACTACCAGATTGCCTTATGCTACATAAGGGGGCGAGGAACCGAAGTCGATGAGCGCGAGGGGCTACAATTCCTTGCATCAGCCGCTCTTGGCCGTGTCCGGAGAGCAATGAACATGTACGTTGCCGTGGAAGAGTCCACAGAAATTGTAGTTGACTGGAATATGCCTCGTCAACTCCTGCTCTGTCTGGGCTACCTGGATGGGTGTACAATCTGCGCCGACATTCTGTCCAACAGACATCCGCAAACATATTACATTGTTAATCGACTTCGTCACTCGTTGGGTGTGCCACTGTGGAAGGTACTCTGTTCATCAGGCAGCGAAACAGAAGGTAAAGCAGAGGGTCGCGTTGATGAGGGGAAATCCATCTTTGAACGGATAGACGCTGAAGACGTTGCCGGTGTCAAGGAGTTACTTTGCTTGAAGTCAGACGTGGAGCTTATGCATGAGTCTGGGATGACTGCCTTGCATGCACTTAGTCTGATTACGGATCAATTCGCTGCAGTCATGGCCCCACTGCTCCTTGATTACGGCGCAGATCTGAGTCACGAAGCCGCAGAGCAACAAACTTCTTCGACCAATGGCTTGACTTTTGGTTGGGGCACTCCTATCATATGGTCTATCATGAAGTCTAAGCCGAAATTGTTCGCAGCGTTTCTGGATTGGTGTGCGCAAAAGCAAGTTGAACTCCCTGCTGGGAAGGCATCCGTATTCCTTGTTACGGTTGCCCACAGACAAAGTGAGATGCTTCGGAAACTCCTCAGTCATAAGCTCACGTTCAAGGAAGAGGGAAAGGACATGTCTTCATCGCATTACCAGTCCGCAGCTCTGCTCCGAGCCGTGGAAGAGGCCGATGATAAGACCGTCATGCGTCGATGGAGCCTTGGAGGTCTTTTTCGGAGTTCCAGGCGCGCTGTTGCGGAGCTCTTGGTTAGTATGGACCTAGAACTTCTGGGGGGGGCTGGTGTGCGTGAAAATCCAGTTCGATTGGCAATACTTAAAGGCGACGCAGTCTGTTTGAGTGTCTATCTGCAAGCTTTAGAAGGGAAAGGACATCACCTGCGAGAGCTTCTGGGTCGCGACGGCCTCCTGAGGAATGGCAAAACGGAGTTGATCTGCATGAGTGCACTATACGCCAGCACCTTGGCACCTTCCCCTGAAGCACTGCACTATCTCTTGAGTCATTTCCCTGAACTTATCGACCAACAATCAACGGCTGGGAGGACACCACTCCACAGCGTCACTAGTCAAGGTCGCCAATCTGCAGTTCTGCAGCTACTCGACCATCAGGCTGACATCTATTATCGCACCAACAAGGGCGCTAATGCCCTCGTCCTTGCCCTTTCTCACAACGCAATAGACATTGCCAACATTCTCATCCATCATGGTGACAAAGCCAGGCTTGTTGGGGGCGATAGCGTCACTGAACCAACCGCTTTATATCTCATTCTGGAGACATATCTGAGCGGACGCAGGTCGGTTGGAATTGAATCCTTCGATTTTTTACGCAGGATTGGTGGGCTCACATTTACTCCGAACGTGGCGACTCAAGATACGGTTTGGCGCACCATATTGATGCGCGGCAGACCCTACCTGGAGGATCATGTATCTGCAGATATTAGTCTCCTGAGATTCTTTCTGCGCCCTGACATCTTTGGGAACAAAGTGGACGACATTGACTGGACTGGGCGCGCTGCGCTTTACTATGCTGCGCAATATGGCTATCTGGAAGCTCTGGAGCTATTCATCAAGTCCGGAGCTTCAATTAATATCGAAACTCAATTTTCCGCTGATTCGGATGGTACTTGTGTGACCAGAAAAGGTCTAACTCCTACGGACATAGCACTCCGCAATCAAACTGCTGAGGCACCGAAGCGGATCCTGGCTGGTGGTGCCATAGAGATAAGATCGTGGCAGAGCCGAATGTCCAGGGCCTTGAAAATTTTAGTTGACAATGGAGGCGAAATTGGAAGTGGTGCTCCATCACACCATTACATGCAGCTCATGAAAGTGAGGGAGCCTGAGACTTTTCGACATTTTACGATTCATAAGAGTGCGTCGTGGCCCTTGAATGTAACAACCCAAGCTGATTTATCACAGTGGAGCCGACTAAGGGTGACCAAACATGGCGAGGCAAGTGGCCGGAGCGCATACCACGATGTCCCTCTCTACCTCCTGATGCAAAGAATGAAATATTGCCAAAACCATGGCTCGAAAGGTATGGGAAACGTGGGTCAAATGAGAGTGCCAGCTCGACGGACTCCGAGACCGCACAGATGCAGACCATTGTGTACCGTACCGCCAATGGCAAAAAGCATCGTCTTACCGATCTAGAGTTGAGATTTGCGAGCCCTATCATCGATAGCCCTCCGGAGGAGGATGAGGAGGCAACCAGGAACCATATGTATAGCAGACTACGAATTGCGCAAGCATTCATTGCTCAAATTTTTCAAAGCGAAGCGCCAAAGAAGTGAAATGTCTCGACGCTATGGACTGCAAAGATCATATCTTGCGCCGCCTCGGTCAGAATATCAGAGCAAGCTCACCAGAGTCCGAAGGCAGGGATCCGCCGATTCAGGTTCGAACGAGAGGCGGCGCTATGCAACGCAGAGGCTGAGTGTCAGCCTCACCGAAGCAGTATATGTCTTGGTGATGGAATTCGCCCAGCGGAAAGGCTGCGGGTGTAGGGTTAGGTGATGGTGAGGCTGGGGACTAAACTGGGAGACCAGTTAGTGGGGTGCCTGACATATGCCTGGGTCAGAGTTAGATAGCGTCAGAGTGTACGATGCCCTGTATCATTGTCTCACTTAGTCAACATTCCTGCCATTCATACCGAATGCTACGCGCTCTCTGGGTATCAAGACCTCAACTTCTCCCGACACAGCCTCATGGCTCAACCCGAGCCCACCTCTTACTCCATCTTCGGCGACGTAATCGAGATTTGCATCGCAACGCACGGCCTTAAAACCACCATCACCTCCCTCTACCGCGCGTAATAGGGACCAAGTGCCAAGTTACCACTTAGCGCCAAAATAAGAAATGCGGCATCAGACCAGGACCACCAGAAGCTGCAAATACGTACGTACGACTAAGTAAAAAGGGCTGCATCCTGTGTTGCAGGCCCATGAAATGCAGGCCCATGAGACACACGCCCGTGATATGCACGCCTATGAGGTACACGCCTATGAAGGTTTTTGCGAGGACCTAGCGCGTCAGAGCACCGTCGCACATCTGCCCCAGCTCCAGCTAGGTTTTCGGCGTTGTCGCATATGGGTTCTTATGTTGTCGCATGTGGGTTTCAGTCATCGTCGTAGTGTCCTAAAGACCACTATTTAGGACACTGCACGATCTGCTTGGGTACCAGCGCTCATCGGCCTTGTTTCGGCCTGTCTGTCTGTCTTCAACCTGTCTGTCTATCACCTGATAGCCAATCCGATTGCCTGCGCTTCTTTTCCCCGCCTCGCCCACCTCCCGTGTAGATAGTTAGATAGTGAGCTCTGGTACCATTTTGGATGCAGAGCTGCTGTTTTGGCTTCGGCAGCACCGAGGCCGTTGGGCAGTCTTTTTGCAGGTTTTCACCACGCGGAGCGCGCTCCAAGGACGACCAGCAGCCTAGACGTCTGACAGCTTCCAACATGCTGCCACAGGTCATGCAAGCCTTAGTGCCTTCCAAGCCGCGAGGATGCCTCTGACATCAGCGTGTGGTTCGGTGGCCTGGAGGTCAGCATACCCCAAAGCTCAAGAGAGTGCCTCGTTGGTAGGCTGGGAAAGGTTAAGGAGGCTAAATTGTTTCTTCAGTCGTCGGTGGCAGTGACAATCGGGCGGAATGCGTTGTTACTTTGCTCTAGCACACCTGGTAACAACGTTAGTACTTGTGACAAAGATGAACTTTACCTTAGTTATGCGCTATCAGTGGCTCAGAGTGAGGGAGCAAAGCGACAGCTCCCATCATGAATGCCATATAACGTGGGCACACAGGACACGCCTGGTCCCACACCGCTCATGGTGGGTGTGCTGGGTTCTGGCGACGCCCACGATGGTTGCCTTCTGCCTAAACACCCTACCACGGGTTCTCTCAAGGTTTAAGGAGCCAGTCTAGAGTGTATCAATAGAGGTTATCATTGAACTAGGACAACAAACCTAAAGAAGAGGGGAGGAGGAAAGAGACAATCTGTGTACGCCGAGCGCCAGGGGCGCACCGCCAAGCCCTATGCCAAGACCCGCATCACAGTTCAAGCCGGCGGATCTATGAGATGCGCCCCTGAGATACCCATCTGTCGCGGGACGAGCATCTCATAGGCGTGCATCTTAGAGCGTTTTCAATTTGGGGTTTTAGGCTACCTCCCACCTTACTAACGCCAACGGCCGAATCTACGTGTGGCCAGAATTCCCTGTCGAATGTCAACAATGAGCCGGTTATTAGCGCTGCCCTATTTGAAAGAGTCCACAGTGAAAATCTACGTTCCCTCTGCTGTTACACTCCACAAGTTCCTCATCTCGTCGCCATGCGAGCGTCACTTACGGCCTCCAAGATTTTGCTTTCGCTCCCAGTTGCCCCCACTCCCCTGCAGCTGCCCCACTCCGGCCTCCTTCCTTGATGCGCCCAATCACCTCGTGTCCTTCGACTCAATGAACGACTTTGATCCTACCTTGATCCACCCCGATTGCTCAGAGAACACGCTTCGTTCGCCCACACTCCGATCGCAACTTCCATCGACGGCTTCGCCTTGACGCTGACTGTACAATGAGGTTACCTGGCCCCTCCAAGCTCGGCTGCTGCCCGCTCATGTGTTGGCCTTGAATCCACTTCCTGAACCAATCGATCATGTTCTTCTTGGGCCCACAACGTCGAGCATGCCGCGTCGGCGTAATGGGTGGCTGCCTCGCTGCTATCCCATTCTAGCCGTTTTCAGCGACAGGCCCTTGACCTGTGTAAGTTTAGGTTCGGTGTCGAAAGATCATAACTGGTATTAAGGAGGGAGTTCAGAACTAGAGGGGGAATAGTTGCGCTAGGGGGAAGGGGTTGGGGCGGAAGGGCAGAACCCACACCTGCTGCTCTGGTGGGAGCACTTATAATGGGCTGATGGAGCGAGGGAGAGGTCCGTTTTGAGTGATGCAATTGCCGCTTTCGTGAGATACGTCATATCGCCATGCTTTGCAGAGCCCTGGGAATGGCCATGTCAGTCCGCATCGCGTCAATATAGATGGCGACGGCGAGGTCAGATATGGCATTTCTACAATCAAATGCGCGAGACAGATCTACTGCGTTGTATTTGGCAAAGCCTTGCCCCAAGTTGCTTCAACCCGAAATTGCGTTCCGGCGTTTCGCCCTGCTACATTCCGCTCCATGACCGTCGGAGAACGGTTCAGAATACCAAAAACCAGTGGTAGACACTCCAGTCATCAGTCGTCCTTCTCATCAATGGTGAACATCTCCCACAACCCAGGCTTTGGAGCGGCCTCGCCACGTTTGCAGGGAAGTTCCCTCCACTGAGAACAAGGATCAAGACATCCTCTCATGGCGTTCCGCCAGGCCAAATCTGCAACGCCTTGTGCAACCGCGATGACTGGATCTACCATAGGCTTCTCCAGTACTGCAGGATATGCGAGGCTGCGCTTTGAAGTGTTGGATGTCAGCTGCGGCTGACTGATCTCAATACCTACCGCACTCTGGATTGCTCGGTGTAGATCAGTGTCGTTAGCTAATGATCCAACTAGGACAATCTGGTCAACCCCTTTTTTAGGCGTTTCAGCAACCATTGCTTTCATCTTTGAGGTCACGTTTTCCCAGAAACTTTCCCGCCGTTGCTGCGATGAATTGTCTGAACGTCCAGAAACCCTGGGGACAGTGTAAAGAATACCTCCATTTTGCCAGTCATCCGGAATGAAGCTGCCAATGCGCTCAAATAAGTAAATCGTCAAGAGTGCTTCTGTGTACTCAATAGTAAGTAACATTTCCTGCAAAAACTGTTGATCTTCCGCGCAGCCCGCTGGGCTTTGTGGACATCTGCATACGCCGATTCCGTTAGCGACAATTGCGGCAATTGCTGACCTTGTTTGGAAATAGCCGATAGAGCTCCGTAGACCGGCTTTGGATACTGCTGCTCTCAAGCATTCTTGATGAGTTTGGTTGAAGAACGTCGGTGCAGCCACTCCTAGGAAAGCTATCTGGACTTGCAAGGCTTGCTCAATATGATGTTTGAGAAGCTGAGCCATGATATGAAATGCATTGTACGGTGTATCACGGTTTTCAACTATTTGTCTCTGTTGGATATGATCGCGGTATGCCGTACTCGGCGGATATCTGAGGGGTTGAGGGTCAAAGGGCGACTTAGGACTCTGCTGTCGTAGTACAGTCACTTGGCTTCTCTCCTTGGTCCCAATCTTCTTGTATCGGATCTTCGAGTCGGGCGTTTGAGTTTCCAGCAAGATTTCAAGCATGGCTGATACGTAATTTGCATCTCCTTCGGCTCGTACAAGAGGCACAACAGTGTCGTTCGGATACTTCAGTACCGCCATCCTAATGACGTTAGAAATTGTCATTCTTGAAAAGAGTTTGCCGATTCTCGGCTATGTACCCACCCATAATCGAATCCAAATTCAATTCCGACTGCTGGCTGTGTGAATATTTCTCTTTCCCAACAACTGTCACAAAGCCTCCAAGCTTTTATCACCAGTGGGAGCCAGAGGCAACAAAGAAGTAGCATTTTGACAGTCATAGACGGGACGATAAGGGATTGGCCAGACTACCTGCGGCAGAGCATCAGGTGGTTTGAACTTGTCTTCCTTTTGCGGGACGCAAGCTGGATGTGGTCTATCGGCTGTAAAGGTCGCAGTTAGGAATGGAATAATGGAAATAGTGGCGATTAGGCGCTAAGAGTGAAACTGCAAACACAGTCCGCCCTCACGCTATGACGTAATTACTTCATCGAGGCAGTTGGTGTAGGATTGGCAGGTGAGAGATCGGCCTCTGTCGTATCGATTATCAAGATGGGTGTCAGAGGAACGAAACCGAGCTCTGAACGATAAACTGCTGCTAGGCTGTTTAGGAGGTTTGGTTCTGTTTGCGTGTTACTTGGAATACACACGGGAGGCGATGGAGGAGGCTCATACTTCGAGATAGGAATACTGTCCAAGGCAAAATTGCTAGAGCCTACCATGTCAAAAAGGCTCGTACCATTGTCGAGTATCGAGGCATTAACTCCAAATGACAAGGGCGGGTCGAAGGGCCGGCTCGTCTTGAGTGGGGGCTAACGAAAGAAGTGGCAAATTTCTGCCAATTTCCGGTAGAAGTAGCAGGCTTCAAACCACGGCAATTTGACTTCGTCTGGCGGTGGAGGCAGCCCATTAAGACCATTCTCGTTACACCACACATCAATTGACGAGTCAGGCCAGATCCAGTTCAAGTTCGCTGTCGAACATTAGCCTATGTGGACGTTAAAGGGATGCACTTACTCAAGATACGGGTGTTGAAAGTAGGAGTTGCCGAATCTTTTCCCATACACATGTCGGCATCTGGCTGGAAACTCGCTCTAACTTGCCAGGTAAGAGCAGCTTTTGCTAGCGTATTGGCGTCGTCCCATGCCTCCTTTTCCTTTTCCAGGAAGCCATTGCAGTTGTGGAAATAGCGTTTTGCATCTGCGTAGCAGACGGAGTAGAGGATGTTTGTCGCTTTGTGACGAAGACGCCTGTTGTACTGGTTTGAGGTAGAGCGGATGTTATAGCGTAATACAAAGTATTCAATGCTGCAATGAATGGCAAAGAAATATAGACTTATTTTTGTGTGGCATGGTTCCGCGCATATTTGACTGGCAACAAACTTACATACGATAATGCGATGGATAAACTTGTGAACCTCTGCCTGGTGGAAGCTTATCCCGCAACCGGATCTCAGAGATCATGCTTGTGTCCACGATTGGATGGGGCAAAATACAATCGACGCTCCAAAAATTCTCATCCGTCCTACCCAAATCCTTCGAGCCCATTTACTTCCGTCCCGCTGATCCTGCACTCACCCATCGCTCACTTTGACTCACTCTGCCTCACCCTCCCTCACCGTATTCGCGAGGCGTGAGTGTTGAAGCGGCACGGTGTGGGTGAGGGTGAAAGTACTTGCCAAGAGTCGTAAAATCTGCCCCGGGCTCGCCCTGCTCTGGTACCTTGACGCATCCGGCTAGAGACCGGCGAAATTCTAAACAGCGAGTCGCTCAACGGCGATGTGTAGCAGTAGATGCATCATACCACGCGTCGGTAATGACAAAATTAGCATCGGCATGATGCGCTTCACTAAGTCAGATCAAAAGTCACCCTTGTATACGTGTAGTTGCTTATGCACTCTCACAGTAAATCGACCTTTTGACCGATAATCTTCGTTGAGTGATCGAAACCGTTGGATGGCGTGTACAATGTTCCCGTCTTTCAAGCGGATGTGCCCTGTAGAGTGACGCCGCTCTGAGCCGCGACCTAAATCACCGCTGTTAGGCCCGATACGGTTACCGTGGGTGCTTGCGGTCTGAAGTGCTAAGTTAAGCTGCGCCTTGGGGCCTTGAGATACGAATACGAGGCGATGCGAATGAGGGCAGTCCTACAGGCTTCCATCGGCCTTTAAATCATCTGCGTATGTTGACTGTTCGAATTTCAAGTCTTCTTCCTTGAAAACAATGTCCTCGGATCTCAAGAGGAAAGGTATCAATCATCAAAACTTTGGTAGCCAATAAAGGCTGACAGAAGTTCCGACTGAACAGATACCATGCCTCCGCAGCAATTCGATCAAGAGCCTCGCGCACTTCCGCGTCAAACCTATCAAACTGCGACACCCCTCAGTGGCTTGGGACGAGTACCCGCGCCAGTGGATTGCCCGGTATGTGGAGAGAGGAGCATGACGAGGATCAGGCATAAAATCGGAAATATTAACCAGTAAGTAATCATCCAGAACTAGCCATCTTACAATCAAACCTTGCACTAAGAACTCTTATAGTGGTGTAGCTCTTTGGGCATGTGCTCTCTGTTTCGTCTTTTTCTGGGTTCCGTACACAATGAGTCGACTTAAGAACATCAACCATCACTGTGGAAACTGCGGCGTTCTGCTAGCGACATGGCATAGGAGTGCTGCGCAGAAAACCCCTGTGGATGTGCACCAGTACTCTTAGTTGCTGGAGAGTGGGGAGGCTTTGGTCTTCACAAGTGGATTCGCTTGGTGACTTGAGGGCACTCTCGGGATATGCAGTCTTGAAGCTCTTTCTGTCAAGTACGACATGTTTACAGCTTTGCCCCATATGTAAGGCTTTCCAGTCTTTAGTTTGGAGAGAAAGGCGATCGATAAAATGTACAACGTACCTTTCCCTTGCCGAATTGAATAGTTGTGCAAAGCCCAATACACCATAGAGAAGCGTGGCCCATAATCTTGATAACTCTTATTTAGCTTTTGTGAACCGAAGCAACGAGCCGCTGTGAAAGAAAAGAGATAATGTTATCATTGTATTGATTCATTTCTGGGGACGTCAGCGAGATGCTCATTTCTACTACCTCTAGGACGTGGCATCTCCGGAAGGTCGGGCTCATAACACCCTTCGGCATCGACACGCAGAGGACGGGAAGCTCGAGGGTCAGCAGTAGCAGTTGTAGAACCAAGTGGGAGAGATCTAGGAGCTAGTGAAGTGGTGTAAGGAGGAGGGCGGGAAGACAAGCTGTCGACCTTATAAGCATGGGAGAAGAGGTTCCTACGTTCTTCAAGTACTGTCTGTCGGATCCACGAGGACGAGGCGAGGGGGTTGTGCAGGAAGGGACCCAAAATAGCGTGAAGAAGGGAGCCCATCTGGGACCATTGAACGAAGGTGAGCGTGCGCACGAGACGCGAGGCGCTCACCCTGCGCTCACCCTCGCGAGCAGAGTGAACAAGGTTGGAGTGTTAAAGCTACATAGTGTGGGTCAAGATTTTGCTTCTTTTTACAGCAGTTAAGTGCCAAGACAGTAGAGGTTCCCCAATTGTAAATATGCATTTCAAAGAGCCTCTCTCCTGAAGCTATTGAATGCGCCAAAGCGAACGTTTGGGACTGATAACTGTACCTAGACGAATTATCCCGATCCCAAAGCCTGAAGCTAGATTTCCAATGCTATGAGCTCGATCAAATACCGCCATCTGGGGCGCGATTCCGCACATCGACAAGCTCTTCTCCGAAACCTCGTCACATCCCTCATTGAAAAAGAGTCGATATCTACGACATGGGCCAAAGCAAAGGAGGCACAGCGACTAGCAGAAAAGCTGATAACGCTGGGAAAGAAGAACACAAATGCTTCCAAACAGAAAGCGCAGGCCATATTTTATGTACGTCGTACTTGCTTTCAGTTCGGCCGCTTTGTGCAATGAGAAAATACTCGCCTATCTACTCTGCTGGACTCTACTGCGACTTGTTGGCAAGATGGACTTCAAGCTGATCGGCATTAGGAACCACACAAGCATATGCCCAAACTGTTTGGGCCCCTCCGTGAGCGTTACCTCAATCGACCCGGAGGCTATACTCGGGTCCTGCGCATCGAGCCTCTGAAACCGGACCAAGCACCTTCTGCTATCCTTGAGCTCGTTGATGGTCCAAAGGACATGCGCTTCGCCATGACTGCGAAGGCACTAGTGAAACAGCGGGAGGAAGGAACGGGGATGAATGAGATCACAGCCGTGAACGTGAGGAAAGTGACACGATTCAGGGAAGGGGGGGAAGACGCCTTAGAGGCTGAAGTGCTGAGATTAGAGAGGGAACAGAGGAGGGTTCACAGAGAAGAGGAAGAAGAGGGCGAGCGAGAGTGGGTAGGCTATGGAAGCAATGTTGGGAGGAGGAAGGTGAAGAAGGACAGCTAGTTCATCGGCACAATCGGACTGGAGTACGGCAAATCGCATACGGCATTACTACGGCGTTTTTGTATACAAACTATTCTAGCATGTCATGAAAAGGCAGCATTGCATGCATGAATTGGGCGCAAATGGGAAGAAAGCATCGAATGAATGTAGGTGCACTGCACGTTGGGTTATCCCATTGTTCAACTACCTGCTTTACAGATCGGCATCCTCTTCCCAATACTGGTCCTTGATGATCCGATACAGGTAGCTAGGCGCGTGCCCTCCAAGATTGGTGATGTAAAGATCAATCATATCAGGAGGCACAAAATCAAAGATCGGGTTTTCCACCTCCACCTTATCTAGCACTTCCCCATCCTGCTTCGACAAGATTTTCGACGAATCACCAAACTCGAGAAACATATCCGGATCGTACGGATACTTGGGGCTAAGCTTGTAGGTCCCACTCAGCACGATCACTGGCGTCTGATGCACCTTTGCTGCTTTGGCGACAACTTTCACCCCAGCTGCTGCCATCAATGCGCCATTTGCGAGAATAGCATGCGTACCGATGATGACTTTATTGACCCTTGACATGACCGCAAAGATGGCAGAGTCTGGTATCAAGATCACCGTTATGCCTGCGGCTGTAAGTGGTTTCTGAAATATGTCTGCTGGCAAGTCATCTTCGTTTTGGTCAAGGTTGCCCGTGACCAGAGCATGGGTTCGGTGGTGGTTGTTAGGATACGCTTCGGCGTGAATGACGGTAAATTTTCGCTTCGAAGCTGCTTTGAGGAGGAAACGCTGGACTGTGGTAGACGAAGAGTAAGTGAGGATCACTTCATTCGGATGTATGTGCTCGCCGGCATAGTTCGCAATCTGCTCGTCAGATTGATCTAGTTCGTCGATGATCTCCGAGATACCTTCTATCAGTTCTGCCCTCAGGTCACTCGACACTGGTTGGTTTGGTGTCGCGGTCCCACTTCGTAAGGGCGAGTTCGTGCCTGATGCTGTCATGGTAGGATGATTGAGGATGCTGAACATGGACGTGACTGGAGCCGCTCCAGCATGTCCGGTATGAGATGTAAGTAATGGAAGTCTGCTTGGTGATGGATTATGCGACGCATGGTGTTGAGTGGGAATACCATTTGCTGAGAGGTTTTGGGGGGCAGAGCTTGGGTCGATCCTGGGCGTTTGTGGACTGCCATCAGACGATTCACTGGAAAGACCAAACTCGCCCCTCCCTCGCTTTTCGTCCTCTTCGTCTCTAATCAGACCCAAGACTCGCCGTACAATGTTACCAACGACCAGTTCTCGAGGTTGGGCTGCAACCAGGCGCTTTCCGACCTCTTGGACGCGATGTATGAACTTTTGCGGCTCTGGACTCCGGATAGAGGAAACAATTCGGCGAAGAAGGCGGGCTGTAGCGATTGCGCAAGGTCGAGAGTGCCGAATCTGTCGCCGTTTGAGCAGTCTGGAAATGGTCAGCTTCCAAGTCGTAACTGCTTAGCGAGGTATCCAACCTTACTCACGCTATTAGGGTTTCTATTGATTGTTCGACGGGCTCTGTAGAGAGAGACTTGAGGAAAGAGGCGAGGCCAGGCGTCAGCGATGCCGTGGCTAACGCCATCCTGGGTCTGAACTTCGCGAAAGTCTTATTCGGTACAGGTATTCTGTTTAGATAGCTTTGGAGTTTGGAAATTTGGTCACGGTAGATGATCAAGGCGCGTGTACAACTCCCTGCAGAGTTTAGTAGTTCGGTGCTGTCTTGATGACAGTGCGAAACCCGCGTGCAGGAAATTTCGTAGAGTGTCTGACATTTTATGTTCAACGGATCAATAATTCAAGAAAAAGGTTGATGTGAGTCGTAGCTTCGGGATCTCTCCCCGCCTCCGACTTATTGCCCGCAGAGCTCCGATGTCATCTCCATTTCCCAATTCCCATCTCGGCGCATCGACATTGACTTAGCTTGCGCCGTTCCAACGTTACGGTAGGAGACGGTGCATCCATATCGCTTGAGTACCCCGGCCTCTAAGGGTTGGCTCAAGCGATAGCACCTGGGTGGAGGCCTTACGCTGTGCTCTGCGTATGCCGCCGGAGGCAGCTTTCGGCCTGCCAGATTGCCACGACTGTTGAGACATCGGTTTGCGGAAGCCTAAGAGCAAAGATATTACACCTCGGTCCTTTGATGGATTGAGTCAGAACATGAACTCCCTCAACATCCTCTCATCTCGAGTGATTGGCCCTTCTACCTTTTCGAGACCACGGTCAAGATCGCAAAGCGAGGTCCTAAGCTCAAGCAAGAACGAGGAACGTCTCAGAGGATCATCAAGCGAGCAAGATCTTTCACAGATCGAGAGAACCACGGAGCCTCTAAAATTCGATATTGTGAAGCAAGAAGATGAGATTGAAGAGTCATACGTGGCCATTGAGGGACAGGATGAAAAATCGGCCCTCTTAGATAAGAGTCATACTCCAACTGTATCCGTATATCGGAGTCGCTTAAGGAGCCTGGTCAAAAGAATCGCAGATGCGTTGACCGCACTTTTGACCACGATTGGTGCGCCTGTTATTTACGTCGCAAACTGCTTTCAAGATGAGAACGGAAACTACTCTCCAATGATACCTCTGAAGCGAATCAGGCGATCTCTCACGCAACGAAAAGCACGGAGTTCAACAGTGTCCACGGTGGGGTTTGCGAAAGCAGCCAGTGGCGATTCCTGGGAGGCAGAGAGCCTTTCTACCAAGCGAATACCGCAAGACGCGAAGCTGCGACGTTCCTATTCAAAGGAATCACTCAAGTCAACCACATCTGAATCTGAAACGGATAAGAAGCCGCCAAAGCGCAGTATCATTGATAGGCGGCAGTCGAAAGGGAAGTCAGATGCCGTGGCGGACGCCAGTGGCCCTCCCAGACGTTCGATACGCATTAAACACAATGAGGATGCGTCAGACCGTCGCAAAGACCGGATGGAGGTTACTTCTACCGATAAATCGCATACGCTTCTTACCGTGGACAATATCAAATCCCCAATTTCCACCTCACAGTCCCACAAAGCCACCCGATACCCACACGCACCTCAGCCTCCTAGGCCTCTAATTCCTAGGCGTCAACCATCATACTCCAATCTCATACCCCGCTCCCCGTCATCCCGAGCAATGCCAATTCATCAGCAACAGAAGACTCTTGTAATCGACCTTGACGAGACTCTCATCCATTCACTGGCCAAGGGCGGACGGATGTCGTCTGGTCACATGGTTGAGGTGAAACTCAATGCTCCTGTCCTCGCACCGGTCTCTTCCATAGCTAACCATCCCACTCCTGTCATTGGACCTCAACACCCGATCCTCTACTACGTGCATAAACGGCCGCACTGTGACGAATTCTTACGGAAAGTCTGCAAATGGTACAAACTCGTCGTTTTCACGGCTTCAGTTCAGGAATATGCCGATCCTGTCATTGACTGGTTGGAGCAAGAGCGAAAGTTCTTTGTTGGCCGGTATTATCGTCAGCATTGCACCTTGCGGAACGGGGCGTACATAAAAGATTTGAGTAGCGTGGAGCCTGATTTGAGTCGTGTATGCATTTTGGACAACAGCCCAATGAGTTACATTTTTCACGAAGGTAAGAGCTCACAGGTGGGGGGGAGTCCAAGCCTAGCCGGCCAGCTGACTTTGAATTTTGCAGATAATGCTATACCCATCGAGGGCTGGATTAATGATCCAACAGACAACGATTTGTTACATTTGATACCTTTACTGGAGGCGCTACAGTACGTGACGGATGTCAGAGCATTGCTTGCGCTTAGGAGAGGCGAGGCAGACGTGTAAACTGTGGAAGTTGATAGGTTCATCGCAGAGTGTATGAATAAATGGAGGAATTGAGGCTTTACCTAGACAACTTTTTCACCCCATCACGGGTGATGCACTTTCGTAGTATGCTTAACTATCTGTGATCCTTGCGGGTCCATCGCCTAGAAGCGTTAGCAGTACTTAGTTACGTCGCTAGGATCATGTTTTGAGCCAGGCACAACAGGCTGGACGCGACAACAATCTACGTAAGCTCCCGTATCGCCAATACGAAATCTGCTGTCGCCTTGATAAATTCGCACTTCCTACGCCGGGTTATGGGGAGACACGACAAAAATTGGAGGTCCTCTGCCAGAAGAACTGAATCTACCATCTAGCAATACCTAAAAATTCCATTGATTCATTTTGGCCGGGTGGTTGACGGGGTAACCAAGCTTGATCCGCCTATGATCAGGAGGTCTACATTGAAAGTGTCTTAATGGAAGGCGAAACAACCAAACGGACTCACTTTGTAGCTGGTAAGACAATCGTTGTGGCAGGCGCTGGAATTTCGGGTCTGTCATTTGCCATCGCGCTCCGCCAAAGGTGGCCTTCATCCGAGACCCCACCCAAGATCATAATCTACGAGCGAGATGCCGAAGAGGGCGGTGTTGAACGAGAAGGTTATTCCCTCTCAATACGAAGTGATGGCGCTTCCGGAGGTATACAAGCGTTGCACAAGCTGGGACTACTGGAATCAATGCTCCGTGTTAGCATAACTGGCATTCAGGGGGACCGTGGGGGTTTTGTCCTATGGAATACAAATTGGGCCGAGATTTTGAGGGTGAAGCGCCGCACTCCACCGGAGGGTCTACCTGTGGCAAATATCCGCATTGCGCGCTATCTTCTGCGGCGGACCTTGACAGAAGCTCTCTCTCCTCAAGACACCCTACATTGGGCGACAGCCTGCACCGGTGCCATTCAACTCCCAAGTGGACAGGTGGAGGTTCAGCTCAGCAACGGACAGCTGCAGGTGTGCGACTTTCTGGTTGCCGCAGACGGAGCAAACAGCAGGCTCCGCCGAGCCCTTCGACCAGATGACAACCTACATTTCGCAGGCGCGGTTTGCATAACGGGCAACGCGCGGTTTCCTGACGGTGTCCCGAAGCCAGTCACCACGGATTGGGGTTTAGTGCTTGGTGGCGGCGGGACCAGCTTATTCGCGTCTCCTATTGATCAGCAAAGCGCAATTTGGAGTGTGGGCTATCTTGCTGCTGAGCAGCGGAAAACCATGAAACAGCCAATTCCCAAAGACCAGATTCCCGATCTGCTTCAGGAATCTTTGGACCGTGGCAAGTGCTTTACTGAGCCATTTGAAACCCTCGTCCGAGCAACTGACCCCTCAACGCTCATGATCTTCAATGCCATGGACAAGCAACCCTTCCCGCACACCGAGGCAAATCGGAACAATATGCCGGTTATCTTTATTGGCGACAGTAATCATGCGATGAGCCCGTTTGCGGGAAATGGAGCAAACATGGCGTTGATGGACGGACTGGACCTCGCGGAACATATCTGCACGTCCACTTCACTTGATTCTGCCCTTGCCAAGTACGATTCTTCGAGCATGACTCGGTCCAAATCTGCCATACGAATGTCTCACTGGGTTATCTCACTTGCGCATGCGCGAGGGTGGATGTTGACATTCTACATCTTCTTGTCGAAAGTCATTAGCTTTCTGTTCCTTTTCGGATCAAACAAATGATGCGATGAATGACAGGGCAGGGGATAAGTGGGACATCGACGTGTACGTAACTGAAGTTCTCCACTCATATAGCGTAAAGGTGAAATGACGTGGCTCATTAGCGAGTTTTCAACCCCACAAGTCACTGTACCTGTGGTTTGTACAGGAAACGGCGGCTACGACGGGCCCGAGGGAGAACCCGCCAAACTCGTTAATTACTAGGTAATATCTCAATATTATCCACCACAACATACATGATCTCGCAAAGCCGTGTCTCATGCCACAATAGCACCAATCTTGGTGACCTCCAGGTACAGCCAGGAGCCGTTGGTCAGAGGGGGAGTTGGAGAATAGAGTCGGACTATACCAAGCGTGAGCAAATGGCGACGCGGCATTTCCTTCATTGATCGCTTCGTATTGTCGTCCCCGCCCGATTTTCCAAGTCCGAGCTTCTGGAGAGCTAGCGTGGAGGTCGACGAGGAAAGGAGTCGTCAGAGGCGCGGCGGGTAGCCGTGATGGTGAGGCATTTTCGATGCCTGCATGAGAAGGGAAGCGAGGCAGATTGCTCAGAAGGCCTTTCAAAAAGGCGGAAGGAAAAAGAGAGAGGAGGGGAGGGGACCGGGGCGCAGGATTAGGCAGCGACCGACCAGGTTGGCCAGGCCGCGCATCAACGCCCACATCGGAGTCTGACCATCGTTGAGGGAAATCTGGCTCGAGGAAGGGACGAATCAGAGCAGTGAGCCTGCTGGGAGGTAGGATTGCGCAGGGATACCATGTGAGACCGACGACGTCACGCGGGCTGAATTCAGGAGGCTGGGCGGCCCGGCCGGTCACCGGGGGGAAGGGCAGAGAGCGGTGACAAAGTGAAGTAGAGGGTAGAATGCAATGAGGGTCGTGGGCGAGGGGGGAAGGGGACCTATATAGTCGCAAAGCGGCGAGGTGACGCGATGCCCGATCGGGCGAGGTAAACTGGAAGAGGCAGCACACCGGCAACGACCTTACAAGATGAGAGCCCCTATGGGGCCTGCACCATACACTTTACTACAGCCAACTCACGGGGCCGTTAAGCCGGACGGCGTAATTCACGGGTACCGAAGTCGGTGCTCACTGGTTTCCGGGTGATCAATGCCGACAATATCTCTTTGCAGCCCCCTCAGCCTGCCTCATCAAAGCTACCACCTCTTGATCGCGACCCCCTTGGATGCTTGATGTCTCTCCAGCTGCAACGTCCTTCCGGAGATCTCCATTATCGGTGAGCTCTTCCGATGATTGGATCACTAATAGTATTGGAAGGCTCTGGGGAAAATGCCTCCATTCTTTCCATAGGTATCTTCCTACCCAATGCACCATTGCTGTGATTCATTGGTGCCCCGCGCAGATATAGACAAGGGCGCAGATGGGTACAAAAATGCCTCTAATGTATGCCTGTCAACTTCTCCAATCT
>Ga0335072_10000952_pt1 | contig 50148 bp, 36 predicted proteins | sample Lox_Sample_21_FD_206725 | JGI IMG/M metagenome (GOLD analysis project Ga0335072, IMG submission 206725) | Soil microbial communities from Loxahatchee National Wildlife Refuge, Florida, United States - Lox_Sample_2.1 | ecosystem: Environmental > Terrestrial > Soil > Wetlands | place: USA...
GCTTCGGCCGTCTCCGCATAACGCGCAACCCGTGCGGACTGGCGAACCGGCCCCTTCCAGGCGAGCCCGAGCCAGGCGAGGTCGCGCAGGATCGCCTCCTCGTATTCGCGTCGGGAGCGCGCGCTGTCGGTGTCGTCCAGCCGCAGCAGGAATTCCCCGCCATGGGAGCGGGCAAAAAGAAAATTCAGCACCGCGATCCGGGCATTGCCGACATGGAGCAACCCCGTCGGGCTCGGCGCGAAACGGACACGCACGCTCATCGCCGCGTCAGATAAGGAAAAGATCAGTCATTGACGAGGATATAGTGCATGGTCGCTTCGAGCGTGACCTGATCCGAAGGCGTGCCCGGCGGGAAAGGCGGCAGATGGGCACCCTCGAAAAGGCCGAGCCAGGCCGAGTCGAGAAAAGGCGAGCCCGAGCTTTGCAGGAGCTGCACATCGCGCACGCTGCCGTCCCGCGCGATCACCAGCCGGATCATGACCGCCCCCTGCTGGCCGAGCTCGAGCGCCTGCTCAGGATAATATTTCCGCTCATTCACCCATTGCGTCAGCTCGGCCCGCCAGTCCGGACCGATATTCCCCTGAATGTTGAACTCGCGCGAAAGGGACGCATTGAGCAGGGATTGGTTGAGCGCGAGATTGAGCCGGCCGCTGCTCTGCGGCGCCGGCGTGTCCGTCTCGTTGGGCGTGCCATAGGACATGTGATTGAGCACGAGGTAATGCTGCGCCGGGGGTGCTGGCGCCGAGACCGGCTGCGGCGGCGGGGGCGGCACATGGCGCGGCGGTGTCGGCGGCACCGGCAGAGGGGCCGGGACGAAGGGGCGCGGCGCGGGAATGGAAGGGGGCCGCAGCAGCGCCTGGGTTTCGGAGGGCGGCAGCCACACCGAATATTGCTGCTCCGAAGGTGATGGCACGGTCACGAGCGGCGCCGGCGCCGTGGTCGGGGGCGCGGCCGCCGATGGGGCGGCGCGCGGCGGTGACGAGGGACGAAGCGGCGTCGGCGGCGCGGCGAGCGCAAGCCTCGCCGGCGGAAAGGCCGGTTGCGGTGCCGGCCTCGGGACAGGCGCCTCAACAAGGGGACGCGGCGCCGCCGGCGCGGGCAGCGGCACGGGAGAGGATCGAGCCACCTGGGGGGCCTCCTGCGGGGCCACCTGCGGGGACTGCGTGACGGCCGGGGACCGAACCGGGGGCGGCGGCAAGGCCCGCGCCAGCGCCCGCGGCTGCACCGGCTGCAATGCGGGGGGACTCGGCGCCGGCGATGCCCGTTCCGGCGGACCGATCCGCTTGGCCTTCGGTGCCGTTGCTTGCTGCGCGCCGCCGTTCTCGAACACCAGGGCCACCGACGAGGGCGGAACGAATTCCACCGGCTTCCGCCGTGGCCGCACAACCACCACCAGCAGCGCCAGCACCAGCAGATGGAGCAGAACCGCAACGATCACCGGCCGCGAGCGCATGACGCGCCAGCTGACCGGGGGCGCCATGCGCTCGCTCGCGCTGACGGGCCGGGGCATGATGCGGGCGCGCGACGGCACCTTCTCGTCGCGCGCCCGCATCGACGGGGCGAGCAGTCTCACGGCTTTACCAGATCGCTTCGCGATGCCAGGCAAAGCCATGTCGATCCCGTCGTGTCACGCGTGCCGGTCGCTTCCCTCGCCGGCGTGGCGCCGGAGCAGGAATTCCCGCCCGAGCTTCACCATCGGGACACCGTCGTACTCGACGATATCGGCCGTGGCATAGGTCTCGGTCCATCGCTCCGGCAGGAAGCTTCCGGTGCCGACCACATCGATCGGCGCCGCCGCATCCGCCATCACCCGGCACTTCTCGACCGAGAATCCGGAGGAGGCGACGATGCGCGCGGCGGGAAAGCCGGCTTCGTCCAGCGCTTCGCGCAGCCGCCAGATGGCGGCCGCCGAAACCCCGGTGCCGACGAGATAGCGAAGCTCGGTCTCGCTGCGATAGCGCCGGATCGCGCTCGGCGCGTGCCGCTCGAGCACCGCGTAGCTCTCCGCCGGGTCGAGCCCCTCGACGAAGCGCCCACCATGCGTATCAAGACGGAAGGCCAGCCGCCCGGATTGGACGAGCTCGGGAAATCGTTCGCAGACCGAAAGCGCGTCGGTGATCTCGTGCCCGAAATAATCGACGAGCACGGTGAGGTTCTCGTCGGGGAAGGTCTCGCGGAACATCTCGGCGGCGCGCAATGTCGAGCCCGCATAGCCGATCAGGGCGTGCGGCATGGTGCCGAGCCCCGCTTCCCGGCCGTACCAGTGCGCGGTCGCGTTGTTGGCATTGCCGATGAAGCCCTGCGCCCCCTCCCGCGCCGCCGCGCGGCTGCCGACCGACGCCGCATAGGCCATCATCTCCTGCATCTCCGCCCCCGCGCAGTGCCGCGCCTCCATTGCAAGAAAGGCGGTGCGTGGCAGGGCAAGGCACATCTCGTAGGCATTGTGCGCGGCGACGCAGGGCGGTCCGATCTTCTGCAGGAAGATCGTCTCGAGATCGGCGAGGTGGAGCAGGCTGCCGCTGATGTAAGCCAGCGGCTCGCCGGCGCCGACCCAGCTTCCTTCCGGGTATACGACGTCGATCGCGAACGCGCTCCCCCGCGCGGCCGCCGCTTCCTTGAGCCATTCCACCATCAGAAGCGGCGCCGAGATGACCGGCCCGCGCAAGAACACCGCGTAGGTGACACGCTTGTCCCCGTAGCGCGAGACGATGGCCCGGGTGCGGCTGAAATAGGCGTCGGTGCGCGCGGCAATATCGGCATCGAGCAGGGAATAGGTCTCCACCCGGTCCGCCGCCACGGGCCGGATCCTACTCGGCGGCAGCCGCCGGCAGGGCAGCCTCGCCCGCCCGCCGCGCCTTGAGTTCCTGCGCGACCAAAAAGGCGAGCTCCAGCGCCTGCTCGGCATTGAGCCTCGGGTCGCAGAAGGTCTCGTAGCGTGTGCCGAGATCCGCTTCGGTCAGCCTGTGCGCGCCGCCGGTGCATTCGGTCACGTTCTGGCCGGTCATCTCCACATGCACCCCGCCCGCGACGCTGCCCTCCGCCGCATGCGCGTCGAAGAAGCGCTGCACCTCGGTGAGGATCGCATCGAAGCTTCGCGTCTTCACCTTGCTCGCCGTCGTCACCGTGTTGCCGTGCATCGGATCGCAGAGCCACACCACGGAAGACCCTTCGCGCTTCACCGCGCGCAGGAGCGGCGGCAGCCTGGCCAGCACCTTCTCCGCGCCCATGCGGCTGATCAGGGTGATCCGCCCAGGCTCGTTCGCCGGGTTGAGCGTCGCCAGCATCCGCAGGAGATCCTCCTCCGGCGTGGTCGGGCCGACCTTGATGCCGATCGGGTTCTTCACGCCGCGCATGAACTCCACATGCGCGCCGTCCGGCTGGCGCGTGCGATCGCCGATCCAGAGAAAATGCGCCGAGCAGCCGTACCAGTCCCCGCTCGTCGAATCGACGCGCGTCAGCGCTTCCTCGTAAGGGAGCAGCAGCGCCTCGTGGCTGGTGTAGAACTCTGTCTCGTGGATCTGAGGCGCCGACTGGCTGTTCAGGCCACAGGCGGCCATGAAGGAGAGCGTCTCGTCGATGCGCTGGCAGAGATCCTGGTAGCGCTCGGCAAGCGGCGAACGGGCAACGAAGTCGAGATTCCAGCGATGCACGCCGTGCAGATCCGCATAGCCGCCGGAGGCGAAGGCGCGCAGCAGATTGAGCGTCGAGGCGGACTGGAAGTAGCCGAACTCCATGCGCGCCGGGTCGGGCATGCGCGCCGCGGCCGAGAATTCCGGCCCGTTGACGATGTCCCCGCGATAGGAAGGCAGAGTCTCGTCGCCCACCGTTTCGTTGTCGGCGCTGCGCGGCTTGGCGAACTGCCCGGCCATCCGGCCAATCTTCACCACCGGCAGGCTTGCCCCGAAGGTCAGCACCACGGCCATCTGCAGCAGCACGCGGAACGTGTCGCGGATGATGTTGGCGGTGAAATCGGCGAAGCTCTCGGCGCAATCTCCGCCCTGAAGCACGAAGGCCCGCCCCTCGGAAGCGAGCGCCAGCCCGGCCTTCAGCCGCCGTGCCTCGCCGGCGAAGACGAGCGGGGGAAAGCGCCGCAAGCGTGCTTCGACCGCGGCGAGCCTGGCCGCGTCCGGATAGACCGGGGCCTGGCGAATCGGCCGCGTTCTCCAGGAGTCGGGCGCCCAGTCGCGAAGAGGCACATCAGGCATGATAGAAAAAGTCCTTCCCCATGATCAGCGCCAGAGGGCTTTGCCCGCTTTCGCCCGCCAAAGGACGGGCTCCAAGGGCTCAGCCCTTGAACGGGGCGCGGGGGCAGAGCCCCCTGCCCTTCGCTTTCTGGTTCTATTATCCACAAAAATTGCCGCGCTGGCTATTCCGCCGCTTGCGGCAGCCCGACCGTCCGCGTCAGCGTGCGCAGGGTCACGAACTCTTCGGCCGCGGTGGGGTGGATGCCGATCGTGCGGTCGAAATCGGCCTTCGTCGCCCCGGCGGTCATGGCCACGGCAATGCCCTGCATGATCTCCGGCGCATCCTCGCCCAGCATATGCGCGCCGAGTACCCGCCCTCGCGGCGGCTCGACCACGAGCTTCATCACCGTCCGCCGCTTCCGCCCCGAGAGCGCATGCCGCATCGGCGTGAAGCGCGTGAGGTAGATTTCGGCCGGGCCCCGCGCGGCGGCCTCGGCTTCGGTGAGCCCCACGGTCGCGACCGGCGGGGAGGAGAAGACGGCGGTCGCAACCGCGGTAAAATTGTACTCGCGCGGTCTCGGACCGAACAGAGCATCGGCGAGCGCATGGCCCTCGGCGGTTGCGACCGGGGTCAGCTGGAGCCGGTCGGTGACATCGCCGATCGCGTAAATGTGAGGCTGGTTGGTCGCCCAGGTCGAATCGACGATGACCTCGCCGTTCGGGCCGGTGACAACGTTCGCCGCCTCGAGCCCGAGCCTGGCGGTGTTCGGCACCCGGCCGGTGGCGAAGAAAACGAGGTCGACGGCAATCACGCTGCCATTGTCGAGATGGAGGCGGCGGGTCGCGCCGTCCGCCTCGATCCGCGCCGGGTGCACGCTCGGATGGAGCGAGATCCGGTCCGCGGCCAGGGCTTCGGCAAGCGCCTCGCGAAGATCCTCGTCGAACCCGCGCAGCGGAAGCGGCTGCCGATAGACGAGGTGGGTCTCGGCGCCGAGGCCGGCGAAGATGCCGGCGAACTCGACCGCGATATAGCCCGAGCCGATGATCGCCACGCGCCGCGGCATCGCGGGCAGGGCGAAGGCATCGTCGGAGATGATGGCGAGCTCGCTTCCGGCAATGTCGAGCGGGACCGGATGGCCGCCGGTCGCGATGACGATCCGCTCGGCCGTGATCCGCTCCTCCCCCACCGCGAGCGTGTGGGGATCGAGGAAGCGCGCCTGGGCGTCGAACACCCGCGCCCCCGCCGCCTCCAGCACCTGGCGGTAGAGGCCGCTGAGACGCTTGACCTCCCGGTCCTTCGCCCCGATCAGGGCCGCCCAGTCATGCTCGGGAAGGCCACCGCGCCAGCCGAAGCCGCGCGAATCCTCGGCAAATGCGCCGTATTCCGATGCCTGCACCAGAAGCTTCTTCGGCACGCAGCCGACATTGACGCAGGTGCCGCCCCAGAAGCGGGACTCGGCGATGCCGACGCGCGCGCCATGGCCGGCGGCGATCCGCCCGCTCCGCACTCCGGCCGAGCCGCCGCCGATCACGAAATAGTCGAAATCCATCGCTCAGCCCTCTCCCGGCATTGCCGGAAACGGGACGTCCTCCCACCCTGTCAGGCGCTCGATCGCGCGGCCGATCCGAAGCAGCATCGCCTCATCGAACGGTCGGCCGACGAGCTGCACCGAAAGCGGCAGCCCGGCAGCGGCAAGCCCGACCGGCACGCTCATCGCCGGATGGCCGGTCAGGTTGAAGGCGCCGAACTGCAGCGGCGAATAGGCCGCGCGCGGGTCGGCCGGCTGATCGAGCCGCGGTGCCGGCGCAAGCGAGGAGGCCGTCAGCAAGGCATCGTGCGAACCGAACGCCTGGTTGACCGCATCGGCGAGCATCCGCCGCAGGCGTCCGGCTTGCACCAGATCGGCGGCCGTGATCGCCGCCCCCGGCACCAGCCGCTCAACCGTCTTCCGCCCGTAATCAAGCAGCCGGGCGCGAAAATCCTGCTCGTGGACCGCGAACCCCTCGGCGAGCAAGATCACGCGGTTGGCCGCCGCGAAGAGCGCCTGGTCGGGCAGCGTGATGTCCGCAACTTCGGCACCCGCGTCGCGCAGCCTGGAAATGGCGCGCTCGATCGCCGCCCCCGCCTCGTCGGTCAGCGCGGGCGCCTTGGCGAAGAAGGCGCGCGGGACGCCGATCCGAAGCCCCCGCACGCCCGCCTCGAGCCCGGCGCGATAATCGGGCACCTTCACATCGGCGCTGCCCGGATCCTCCGGATCATGGCCCGCCATGAGCTGCATCGCGATCGCCGCATCCTCGACCGAACGGGCAAGCGGCCCGCAATGATCGAGCGTGTAGGAAAGCGGGAAGACGCCGCGCCGGCTCACCCGCCCATAGGTCGGCTTGAGCCCGACCGTGCCGCAATAGGCAGCCGGACCGCGGATGGAGCCCCCGGTGTCCGAGCCGCTGGCCACCCGCACGATCCCGGCCGCGATCGCCGCGCCCGAGCCGGAGGAGGAGCCGCCCGTGAAATGCTCGGGATTCCAGGGGTTGCGGGCGGGCGGGAACGGCAGATCGAAGCTCGGGCCGCCGATTGCGAACTCATGCGTCGCGAGCTTGCCGAGCAGCACGCCGCCGGCGGCAACGAAGCGCGCGGCAACGACGCTGTCGGAAACGGGAACATGGTCGAGCCGCAGCCGCGAATGGCAGGTCGTGGCGATGCCCGCCGTGTCGTAAATGTCCTTGAGGGCATAGGGGATGCCGTGGAAAGGCCCGCGATCGGTCCCGGCTTCAATCTCGGCGTCCGCGCGCGCGGCATCGGCGAGCGCACGCTCCTTCGTCACCAGGACAAAGGGATGAAGATGCGCATTGCAGGCGGCGATGCGCGCGAGCGCCGCCTCGGCAAGCGCGGTCGCGGTGAGGGTTCGCGCGCGCAGACGCCGCCCGGCCTCGGCCACCGAGAGATCGTGGAGAGCCGCGCTCACCGCGCCCTCTCCACCCGATAGACGGCGGCGGGCTCGAGCGTGGGCGGAAGCGCTTCATGCAGCCGCGCGATCTCGGTCCGGAGATCGGCAAAGGCGATCAGCAATTCCGCACGCCTCTCCTCCGGAATGGAGAGGCCCGCGCGCGCCATCAGCGCGTCGAACTCCCCCCTCAGGCGCGCCTCTTCGGCCTCCGCCATCATCCCTTGCCCCTTTTCGGTTGCCGCGACCGAGACTGGCGGGTTTTCCTCTAGCCGGCAACCGCGCGGCCCGCGCCATTTGTTTTCTCGCGCGATTCACGCCTTCGGTTGAGTCGACCTTCGGCGATCACATCGTTTTCTCGCGTGATTCACGCCTTCGGTTGAGTCGACCTTCGGCGATCACGCTTTTGGGGGCCCCAATGTCCATCCGCAATCTCGACAAGGCGTTCCATCCTGTTTCGATCGCCCTGATCGCCGCCTCCCTGGAAGAAGGCGGCATCGCGGCGAAAACGCAGGCCAACCTTGCCGCCGGCGGCTTCAAGGGGCCGCTCTGGTGCGTCGCCCCGAAACCGGGCGCATGCGCCTCCATGCCCTGGTTCCCGGACGTGGCGAGCCTGCCGCGAGCGCCCGATCTTGCCGTGATCGCGGCACCGCCGGAGACGCTCCCTTCCCTCCTGGACGCGCTCGGCGCCCGCGGCACGGGCGCGGCCCTCCTTCTCGGCACCGCGTCCGTCGCCGCCGACCTGCCGGGGCAGGCGCTCCGGCGCGCCATCCTGGCCGCCGCGCGGCCTCACCTGCTGCGCGTCATCGGGCCCGCCAGCCTCGGTATCATCGTGCCGGGCCGGGGTCTCAACGCGAGCTTTGCCCATCTCGCTCCGGCGCGCGGATCGGTCGCCCTCATCAGCCAGTCGAGCGCGCTCGCCGCCGCCGCGCTCGATTGGGCCAGGCCTCGGCGGATCGGCTTCTCGCACGTCGTCACGCTCGGCGATGTCGCGGATGTCGATTTCGGCGACATGCTCGATTGTCTGGCCTCCTCGCCCGAGGCACGGGCCATCCTGCTTTATGCCGAAAGGATCCGTCATGCGCGCAAATTCATGTCCGCGGCGCGCGCCGCCGCGCGCGGCAAGCCGGTGGTCGTGGTCAAGGCAGGACGCTTCGCCACCGGTGAAGACGAGGACGCGCCCGATGCCGTCTTCGACGCCGCCTTCCGCCGTGCCGGCGCGCTCCGTGTCCGCTCGATGCCGGAGCTTTTCGCCGCCGCCGAAACGCTCGCGCTGACCCGCGAGCGGCGCGGCAACCGGCTCGCGATCCTCACCAACGGCACCGGCCCGGGCATTCTGGCGCGGGATGCGCTCCTGGAGGCCGGCGGCAGGCTCGCCGCCTTCACCCCCGAAACGGCGGTGCGGCTTGCCTCCTTCCGCGCGGCCCTCGAGCCGGACGCGAACGGCGATGCCAACCCGATCGATATCCCGGGTGACGCGGACCCGAAGGTGAGCGCGGCTTCGCTCGCCGCCGTGCTCTCCGATCCGGGCGTGGACGCGGCCCTTGTCGTGCACAGCCCGAACGCGCTCGAAACATCCGATGAGGTGGCCGAAGCGCTGATCGCGGCACTCCCGTCCTTCTCTTCCCTGGCACCGACCGGCCGCAACATCTTCACCGCCTGGCTCGGAGAGGAAACCGCCGCCCCGGCGCGCAGGCGCTTCGCGGAGGCGCGCATCCCGAGCTACGCCTCGCTCGATGAAGCGGTGAGCGGATTCATGCACCGCGTGCGCTATCGCGCGAACCAGGACATGCTGATGGAGGTCCCGCCAGCCGAGCGCGACGACGCCAAGCCCGATCACGAGACCGCCTCATCCGCGATTGCCGCCGCGCTCGCGGCGGGGCGGCAATGGCTCGATCCCGCCGAGGCCGAGCGCCTGCTCGGCGCCTATGGCATTCCCATCGCGCCGAGCCGCGCCGTTGCGAGCGGCGAGGAGGCCGCCGCGGCGGCAGCGGCGATCGGCGGCCTTGTGGCGCTGAAAATCCGCTCCGCGGATATCGCGCGCCGCGGCGAGGCCGGCGGGGTCGCGCTGCATCTCGAGGGTGCGGCACAGGTGCGCGCCGAGGGGGCGGCAATGCTTGCCCGCATCCGCCGTGTGCGCCCCGAGGCCCGGATCGAGGGCTTCCTCGTGCAGGAGATGATCACGCGGCGGGGCGCTATCGAGCTTGCCGTCGGCCTGATCGATGGCGGCATCTTCGGTCCTGTCGTGATGTTCGGCCAGGGTGGCGCCCTTATGTCCGGCGAGACGAGCCTGGAACTCCCGCCCCTCAATATGGCGCTGGCGAACTGGCAGATGGCGCGGGCGCGAATCTGGCCGCGGCTCCAGGAAGGGCTCGGCCCATCTTCCGTCGATACCGGCGCTGTCGCTCAGGTTCTGATCCGGGTTGCCGAGATCGCCTGCGCGCATGCCGAGATCGAGGCGCTGCTCATCGATCCCCTGCTCGCCGACGCGGACGGGGTGATCGCCCTCGACGCGCGGATCGCGGTCGCGCCGGCCCGGCGCAGCGCGGCGCGAAGGCTCGCCATCCCTCCCTACCCGGCCGAGCTCGAGACTTCTCTCCCGCTCGATGACGGCGGCGAAGTGCGGGTCCGGCCGATCCGCCCCGAGGACGAGCCGCTGTTGCAGGAGATGTTCCGGCATATGAGCGCGGAGGATGTGCGGCTGCGCTTCTTCACCGCGATGCGGGAGATGCCGCATGCGCTTGCCGCGCGGCTCACGCAGATCGATTACGATCGCGAGATGGCGGTGATCGCGCTCGACGAGGCGGGCGCGATGGAGGGGGTGGCGCGCTTCGCGGCCGATCCCGACAATGCGCGCGCGGAATTCGCCGTCGTGGTGCGCAGCGACCGCAAGCGCCATCACATCGGGCATCTCTTGATGACTTATCTGCTGGAGATCGCGCATCGCCGCGGCATCGGCGAGATCTTCGGCGACGTCGTCGCGGAGAATGCGCCGATGATTGCCTTCTGCCGCGCCCTCGGCTTCTCCATCGGCCCCCATCCGGCCGATCGGCAGCTCCTGCGCGTGAGCCGGCCGGGATAGGTGCCCGCCCTGACACCCCACCATGACACCGGTTCCCGCGTGATTGAGACCTCCGGTGATCCCACCTTCAATCATCACGCTTTGGTCACGACCGTCCGTCGGGTTAACGAGGATTTGAACACCGAAACGATGTCATTTCAGATTGAAACGACGTACCCTGGGACAGCAGGTGACCTCGCAGGATTCCTGCATGGCCTGCACCTCCACTCACTGGGTGCTATCCCTTTTTTCGACGGACACAAGTTCCCGGTGTCTTGTCGCTCCCTTTGAGTTTGACTTTCGGCTGTGACTCAAGGGGGACTGATATGGGGCGTCTCTGGGGGCAATGTCTTGCCGCCGTGTTCCTGATCTCCGCGTTCAACATATTCCTGCCGGGATCGATACAACAGAATGAAGCCGTGGCGGCGCTGGTTGCGCTCGTGGTGCTGGCGCTGTTCGGATCCGGTGTTCTCGCGGCGGTCGCGGATGTCGACACATGGCGGGACAAAGGTGTCGTTCTCGGCACCGTCTGGGCCGCCGCGGGCGCAGTTCTGTCCAAGTGGCTATTCGCAGGCGGCACCGGCAGCGCCGGCGCCATGGACCAGTTTGCGAAATCCATCGCTTCGTTCGATGTCGCACTGCGCTGTGCCACGTCAACCGTCGGCAACGCAATGCCGCTCGATTGCGGGGCCCCCGCGATGGCGTCCCTCCCTTCGTCGGGAGGCTTCGGAGCCCTGGTGTGGGCGCTTGCGAGGTATTTCGCGACTCTGGCCATCGGCATGGCGATCATCGGCATTCCCGTCTATCTTCTACTTGCCGCCACGGCGAAACGGAAAGCGCCACGGCAGGGATGATCCCGGCGGGGGCGAACGTAGTGGGCGCTGCTCATTCGCCTTCCGCGACCCTTTCCACGACATTCCCGGCAAGCCCGCTTGCCCGTAAGCGCCGCTCGCCCCGCCGATATTCCCGGCAGGAGCATCCAATGCAAATCTCATGGAACCGGCCGTGGACAGGAGTCACGTCATGCTGCAGAAGCTCCGTCGGTACATTTGGATAACCATGATTTCGTTGAACGGCTTGCTCGCTCCGCCGCTGCTGACGAACGCCATCTCGCAGACCACTCCCCCAATGACGTTTCAGCTCGTCCACAGCCCGAGCTCGCCACTCCTGGGGTACGACATCTTCGCCCAGGGCGAGATCATGCCCGATACGCCGGATGTTTTTGCAGAATTTCTGCAGGAAAATTCGAAACTGATCAGCTCCGCCTCGAGGGTCTACTTCAATTCCGGCGGCGGCACCCTCTTCGTTCAGGGCACCCCCGAAGAACAGCTGCATGTGGGAGGTCTCGGGCTCGGTGAAGCGATCCGCGCGGCCGGTCTCCAGACGGAGGTTGCCGTTCCCCCCGGCTTTGCGGGCTCGCGCGCCGAATGCGACAGCGCCTGCACATTCGCATTCATCGGCGGGGTCTCTCGCAGCGTGGCGGCGGGGTCCCGGTTTGGCGTGCACCGCTTCGAATCGGAAGCGCCAACAGCGGATGTGCAGACACTCCAGCAACTGGAAGGCGTCCTCGTCGATTATATCGGCAGAATGGGCGTGTCGCACGATATGTTCACGCTGATGACCAAGGCGCCGCCGCAGGGAATCTACTATGTCGATCAGGCAACCATGCAGAAGCTGCGGATAACGACGCCGGAGCAAGTCTCCGCACGAATGACCTATCAGAACAACCAGTCGGTCCTGGTGATGCGGGACACCGAGGGAGCCGTCGAATTTGGCCGGATGGACTTTTATTGCACGTCCAGCCGGCTGATGGCGCGCGGCTATTTCGATTTGGGCGGAAGCAACGGCGGCGCGGCTCCCGGGGTGCCGCAACCTGCCGACGCGACATTTTCATGGTCTGTCAGCACCAGCAATCCGTACGCGAATCACCAGATCCAAATTCCGGCAGCGGACTGGTCGTATGGAGGCCAGAATGAGGGCAAGCAGCTTGTCGAGGTCTATGTTCCGCCAGCGCTGGCCAGCCTGATGACAGAGGCCTCGTCGATCTGGCTGATCGTCGACTTCTCCAACGGCCAGCGCTATGAAGACATTCTTGGACTGGGATTGACCGGGATCGGCGATGATGGGCACGCGCTGCTCGCCACGCTTGCCAAGTCATGCTGATGCCTGGCAGCCGCTTCGGAAAAGCAATCGGCAATCGTGATACGCCGGGACATTCTCGTCAGCCATTCCTCCGCTGAGCAGCGGGAGCGAAGATTCTTCGCAGTGAGGGGCCGTCTCGCGCGGCCACAATTTGCCGGCGACTTGTCAATCGCGGCATTTCCCAATCCCTGTCGATCTACCGGATGAGCGCCGCCACGCCAGGAAGCATCTTCCCCTCGAGCCATTCCAGGAACGCCCCGCCGGCTGTCGAGACATAGGTGAGCCGCTCCGCCGCATGGGCAAAATTGAGCGCGGCCACCGTATCGCCGCCGCCAGCAACCGAGCAGAGCCGCCCCGAAGCGGTCGCCTCCGCCACCACCGCCGCGACCGCGACCGTGCCTGCGGCGAAAGGCGGCGTTTCGAACGCACCGACCGGACCGTTCCAGACGAGGGTTCTCAGCTTCGCGAGCTTCACCGCGAATTCCGTCACCGTCGCCGGCCCGACATCGAGGATCATCAGCGCTTCCGGCACGTCTCTCACCGGCACCACTTGGGTCGTCGTTCCGGGCTCGAGCGCGGCGGCCACCACCGCGTCGATCGGCAGGAGAATCTCGCAGCCCGCTTCCTTGGCCTGATTCAGGATCGCGCGCGCCTCCTGATGGCGGTCCGCCTCCTCGAGCGAGCGTCCCACCGCAATCCCCTGCGCCGCCAGAAACGTATTGGCCATCGCGCCGCCGATCATCAGAAGATCGACCTTGGCACAGAGATTGCCAAGCAGCTCGAGCTTGGTCGAAACCTTCGCCCCTCCAACGATCGCGCCCACCGGCCGCGCCGGATGGCCGAGCGCGGAATCGAGCGCCTTGAGCTCCGCCTCCATCAGCCGCCCGGCATAGGAAGGCAGCAGATGCGCAACGCCTTCGGTGCTGGCATGGGCGCGGTGCGAAACGGAGAAACCGTCATTGACGAAAATCTCGGCGCATTTGGCGAGCTCGGCCGCAAAGGCGGGATCGTTCGCTTCCTCGCCGGAATAAAATCGCGTGTTCTCCAGCAGCAGGACCTCGCCCTCGGCCAGCCGCGCCACGGAAGTCTCGACCGTCTCGCCGATGCAATCCGGGCAGAAGGCAACCGGCCGGCCAAGCGCTTCGGCCAGCGCCGGGGCCAGCGGCGCAAGCGACATTTCCGGCCGCCGCTTGCCCTTGGGCCGATCGAAATGGCTGCAGACGATCACCCGCGCCCCCTTCTCTGCAAGCTCGCGGATCGTGGGCGCGAGACGGGCAATCCGTGTCGCATCCGAAACGTGCCCGTAGCGCAGCGGCACGTTGAGGTCGGCCCGCAGCAGCACGCGCCTTCCCTTCACCGCGGCCTCGTCCAGGCCGTGGATGCGTCCGCTCATGGCGATGTTGCTCAGATTTTTCCGAGGAGTGCCGCCGTGTCCGCCATGCGGTTGGAGAAGCCCCACTCGTTATCGTACCAGCCCATCACACGGGCGAGCCCTCCATCCACCACGGCGGTCTGCGTGGCATCGAAGCTGCACGAGGCGGCGACATGGTTGAAATCCACGCTCACCAGCTTTTCCGTGTTGTAATCGAGAATTCCCTTGAGTGGGCCCTCGGCGGCCCGCCGCATGGCTTCGTTGATGTCGTGAACCGTCGCCGGCCGCGCGAGATTGGCATCGAGCGAGACGAGCGAGACATTCGGCGTCGGCACGCGGATCGCCGTCCCGTCGAGCTTGCCCTTGAGCTCCGGCATGACGAGCCCGACCGCGCGCGCAGCACCCGTCGTCGTCGGAATGAGCGAGACCGCGGCCGCCCGCGCGCGGTGCAGGTCCTTGTGCAGCGTATCGACCGTGCGCTGGTCCCCGGTATAGGAATGCACCGTCACCATGTAGCCGCGCAGGATGCCGAAGGCATCGTGCAGCACTTTCGCCATCGGCGCGAGGCAGTTGGTGGTGCAGGATGCATTCGAAACGATCGTCATGGCCGGCTTGAGGCTCGCATGATTCACGCCATAAACGATCGTCGCGTCCACGCCGTCCGCCGGCGCCGAGACCAGAACCTTCCGCGCACCCGCAGCGAGCAGCGCGGCCGCCGCGTCGCGTTTGGTGAAGAGCCCGGTGCATTCGAGCGCCACATCCACGCCGGAGAAGGGCACCTTCGTCGGATCGCGCTCGGCCGAAACGCGGATCGGGCCGTAATGGCGGTTCCCATGACGGATCTCGATCGTCTCGCCATTGACCCCGACCTCGCCCGGAAAGCGGCCATGCACGCTGTCATAACGAAAGAGATGCGCATTGGCCTCGACACTGCCGAGATCGTTGATCGCGACCGGAAGCACATCCTCCCGCCCGCTCTCGACGATCGCCCGCAGAACGAGCCGCCCGATCCGCCCGAACCCGTTGATGCCGACCCTGACGGCCATGCGCCGATCCTTCCTTTCAGCCGACCCGTTCACGAACCGCTTCGGCCACCGCCGCGGGCGTGATGCCGAAATGCCGGTAGAGATCCTCGGCCGGCGCCGAGGCCCCGAACCCACGCATGCCGATGAAAATGCCGTCGGCCCCGAGCCAGCGTTCCCAGCCGAAGCCTCCGGCGGCCTCGATGCCGACACGAAGGCCCCCGCCGAGCACCGCCTCGCGATAGGCGGGCTCCTGGGCGGAAAAAAGCTCCCAGCAGGGCAACGAGACGACGGCGATCGGGATTCCGAGCGCCGCCAGCGCCTCCCGTGCCTGCATCGCGATCGCGACCTCCGAGCCGCTCGCGATCAGCGTCGCACGCCGCTCGCCATCCGCCTCGGCAAGCACGTAGCCGCCGCGCGCCGAAAGGGATTCCGCCGCCTGGCCACGCAACGTGGGCAGCGCCTGACGCGAGAGAGCGAGCGCGCTCGGCCCCTCCGCGCGGCGGAGCGCGAGCTCCCAGCATTCGGCCGTCTCCACCGCGTCCGCGGGGCGGAAGACGAAGAGATTGGGCATCGCCCGCAGGGAGGCGAGCTGCTCGACCGGCTGGTGCGTGGGGCCATCCTCGCCGAGGCCGATCGAATCGTGGGTCAGCACATAGATCGCCCGCGTCCCCATCAAGGCCGCGAGACGGATCGCCGGACGCATGTAATCGCTGAAGACGAGGAAGGTGCCGCCATAAGGGATGATGCCGCCATGCCGCGCCATCCCGTTCATGGCCGCGGCCATGCCATGCTCACGCACGCCATAATGGACGTAGCGGCCGGCATAATTGCCGGGCGCGACCGCCGTCATGCCGCGCACCTCGGTCAGGGTCGAAGGGCTGAGATCGGCGGAGCCGCCGATCAGCTCCGGCACGGAAGTCACCAGCGCCTCCAGCGCCTTCTGGCTCGCCTGACGGGTCGCGAGCCTGGGCCGGGCGCCGATGAGCTCGGCCTTCAGCGCGGCGAGAGCCGCATGGGCGGCATCCGGCAGCCGGCCGGACATTACCCGTTCGAACTCGCCGCGCAGCGGGTGGTGCGCGAGACGTCGCAGCCAGGCGCGCCGCTGCGCGGCGCCGCGCGCGCCGGCCGCCCGCCAGGCCGCAAGCAGATCCTCTGGCACCGTGAAAGGCGGCGCGTCCCAGCCGAGCGCCCGCTTCGTCGCGGCCGCCTCTTCCGCGCCGAGCGCGGCTCCGTGGGCAGCGGCGGTGCCGGCCTTGTGCGGCGCGCCAAAGCCGATGATCGTGCGGCAGGAGATCAGGCTCGGGCGCTGGGAACGGGAGGCAGCCGCGAGCGCGGCCGCCACCGAAGCGGCGTCGAACCCGTCCACGCGCTTCACGGCCCATCCGAGGGCGGCAAAACGCTTCAGCGGGTCGTCCGACGTGGCGAGCCCGGTCGGCCCGTCGATCGAGATTTCATTGTCGTCATAAAGCACGGTGAGGCGGGCAAGCCTGAGATGGCCGGCGAGCGAGGCCGCCTCATGGCTGATCCCTTCCATCAGGTCGCCGTCCGAGGCGATCACCCAGGTCCGGTGATCGACGAGGCTGCGGCCGAACCGCGCGGCCAGCAGGCGCTCGGCAAGCGCGATCCCGACGGCGGTGGCCAGCCCCTGCCCGAGCGGGCCCGTGGTCGTCTCGATCGCCGGATGCAGCCCGGCCTCCGGATGCCCCGCCGCGGCCGAATGGAGCTGCCGGAACCGCCGCAGCGCCTCCATCTCCATTCCGGCAAAGCCGGTCAGATGCAGGAGCGCGTACAGCAGCATCGAGCCATGCCCGGCCGAGAGCACGAAACGGTCGCGGTCCGGCCAGCTCGGGTCGGCGGCATCGAACTTGAGGAAGCGGGTCCAGAGCACGCTCGCCGCGTCCGCCATGCCGAGCGGCATGCCCGGATGGCCGGAATTCGCGGCCTCGACCGCATCGATGGCGAGCGCCCTCAGCGCATTCGCCATGAGCCGCTCGGACCCCACGAGCTGCGCCGGCTTCTCCGCCGGCGCGACGTGTGCCGAACTCGGGGGCACGTCGGAAGACACTTGCTTCGTCAACCTCTAGAGCGTGATGACCGAAGGTGGAATCACCGCAGGTCCGAATCACGCAAGAAAACAAAGACGGAGAGCAGGACGGGTGAGCGAAAGCAATCTCATCCCGCTCCAGGGGGCGGGTTCAGACAACATGACGGGACAACCGGCGGTGCGCAACCCGGCCTCCGGGAGAGGAACAATTCCATCCTTGGCAACCGCGAACACGCCGCTGCGCCCCCTCCCTTTCCTCAGGCTCATCGCTGCTTTCGCTCGACAATACCCGTCGGCCACGCGGCCACCTCTCCGGGCTTGTCCGAACGTGTTCGCTGCCAGACACGTTGGCCAGGCTCTCCCCTGATGACAAAACCTCGCCAAGCGGCTTCACTTCTTGCCCGATGGATCTGCCGCCGCCCGCTGCTTGGCTCGCCTCCCCTCCGATCACGCTGCATCGCCCGGCGCGCCAGACCGCGCCGCTCATCTTCGCCTCACCCCATTCAGGCCGCGACTACCCTGCCGCTTTCCTTGCCGCCTCTCGCCTCGATCCGCTTAGTCTCCGCCGGAGCGAGGACAGCTTCGTCGATGAGCTCTTTGCCGAGGCACCCCGTCATGGCGCGCCCCTGCTCGCCGCCTCCTTCCCCCGCGCCTTCTGCGATGCCAATCGCGAGCCCTGGGAGCTCGATCCGGAGATGTTCTCCGACCCCCTCCCCCCCTGGGTGAACAGCGCGAGCCCGCGCATCGGCGCCGGCCTCGGCACCATCGCTCGCGTCGTCGCCTCCGGCTCGGCGATCTACCGCGACAAGCTCCCTTTCGCCGAGGCCGAGGCGCGCATCCGCTGCTGCTGGGAGCCCTATCACGCTTGCCTCACCGCTCTCGTCGCCGAGACCCATGCGGCCTTCGGCGCCTGCCTCCTGATCGACTGCCACTCGATGCCGGCCCCTTCCATACCCGCCGGCCGGCGTGTCGATTTCGTCCTGGGGGATGCCCATGGCACCACCTGCACCGAGCGGGCGGTGCAGCTCATCGAAGAGATCCTGATCGACCTTGGCTACCGCGTCCGCCGCAACGATCCCTATTCCGGCGGCTATATCACCCGCCATTACGGCCGTCCGCGTGAGGGCGTGCACGCGTTGCAGCTCGAGATCGCGCGTGATCTCTATATGGACGAGCAGCGGATCGAGCGCCTGCCCGGCTTCCAGCGCATCCGGCAAAGCATGGAAAGGCTTCTGTGCGAGCTTTGCGGGAAGGGTGGAGGCCTTTTCCCCGCATAGAGCGTGATGGCGTGATGCCCGCTCGCGCATGGCCCCACCCCACGGTCTTACTCGGGTGGCAAACTCGGGGACAAAAAAATGGCGGCGCTTTTGGCGCCGCCAAGTTTAGGGAGGAAACGTCCAAGAAAAGCAGGCAGCCCGGCATCGCCGTACTGCTGCAATGCGGAAATTAAGCGCTTGCATGCCCCGGCGCAAGAGTTTTTTGCATCGCGGCAAAATTTTCTATGATCGCTCACGCCGACGGTCAGCTCACGCCGGTAAGGTGTTGCGAACTCTATGATGCTGCTCTTCCCGCAAGGTTGGCTCAGTAGCTTCGGGGCAGGCCGAGCACATGCTCGGCGATATAGGAGAGAATGAGGTTGGTGCTGATCGGCGCCACCTGATAGAGCCGCGCCTCCCGATATTTGCGCTCGATGTCGTATTCCTCGGCGAAGCCGTAGCCGCCGTGCGTCTGCAGGCAGGCCTCCGCCGCTGCCCAGGCGGCCTCCGCCGCCAGCATCTTCGCGGTATTCGCCTCTTCCCCGCAGGCCTCGCCCGCCTCGAATCGCCTCAGGCCCTCGCGCAGCATCAATTCCGCGGCCCGCATGCCGGCGTGGGCGCGGGCAATCGGGAACTGGATGCCCTGGTTCTGCCCAATCGGCCGCCCAAACACCTGCCGCTCCTTCGCGTACGCGACCGCCCGGGCGATGAACCATTTCGCATCCCCGATCGACTCGGAGGCGATCAGCAGCCGCTCGGCGTTCATCCCATCCAGGATGTGGCGAAACCCCTGCCCCTCCTCGCCCACCAGGTTTTCCGCCGGGACGATCACGTTATCGAAGAACACCTCGCAGGAATTGTGATTCATCATGGTGCGGATCGGCCGGATGGTAAGGCCGGCACCGTGCGCCGCCCGCATATCAAGGAGAAAGGTCGAAAGCCCTTCGGTTCGCCGCCTCACCTGTTCCTTTGGCGTAGTGCGGGCAAGCAGCAGCATCAGGTCCGAATGCTCGGCGCGACTGGTCCACACCTTCTGCCCGTTCACCACGTAATGGTCCCCCTCGCGGCGGGCGAAGGTGCGAAGGCTCATGGTGTCCGAGCCGCTGGCCGGCTCGGTGACGCCGAAAGCCTGAAGGCGAAGCTCCCCTGAGGCGATCTTCGGCAGATAGGCTCGCTTCTGGGCTTCCGATCCGTGACGCAGGATGGTGCCCATGATGTACATCTGGGCGTGGCAGGCCGCTCCGTTGCTCCCGGCGGCATGGATCGTCTCCAGGATCGCCGCGGCGGCCGAGAGCGGCAGCCCCGCCCCGCCATATTCCTCGGGGATCAGCACCGCGAGATAGCCGGCCTCGGTCAACGCGCGGACGAATTCGCCCGGATAGGCCCGCGTGCGGTCAATCTCCCGCCAATATTCGCCGGGAAACCGCGCGCAGAGCTTTTCCACTCCCTCGCGAATCTCGAAATGCCCTTCAACCGCGCCTGTCATCCGGTCCATCCCGATTCTCCTGCCCGGCCCTGGTCACGCCCGCGCGCTTCGCTCCGAAGCCGTCGGAATGGCCGGCAATGGCAATATTGCGTTACAAATCGCTGTTGGCCTCCCGGGGGAGGCCAAGCAAGGATAGAAGCGCGAGTGCAAAGGTCGAGCGCGCCGGTTCGAGCGCGCCGGCAGGGGAAGAGCGTTTTTGATGACCAGCCGAACCTCGGGCCGCGGCAAGGCGGGAGGGAGCCAGGCTTCGGACGCATATTCGGAGGGCCGGCATCTCCTCCGCGCCATTGTCCTTGCCGGATTTGCGTTCCTGGCGGCGAGCGCCAGCGCTCAGACCCGGCCGACCGAGACGCCGTCCGTCCCGGTCACCGCCACCCATGTCACGCGTCGGAACGTGCCCGTCTATCTCCTGGGCCTTGGCCAGGTGAAGGCGATCAACACCATCGTCATCAAGGCGCAGGTGGGCGGCATCCTCGAAGAGACGCCCTTCACGGAAGGGCAGGAGGTGAAGGCAGGGGACGTGCTCGCCATCATCGATCCCCGCCCCTACCAGGCAGTGCTTGACCAGGCGCTGGCCAAAGAGGCCGAGGACCAGGCCGCGCTCGCCAACGCCAAGGCCGATCTCGCCCGCTATACCATGCTCGTTCAGCAAAATTTCGCCTCGCAGCAGCAGATGGACACGCAGCGCGCGCTCGTCCTCGGGCTGACCGCGACTCTGCGCGCCGATGACGCCGCCATCGAGCAGGCGCGGCTCAATCTCCAATTCACCCGCATCACGGCGCCGATCGCCGGCCGGCTCGGCCTGCGCACCGTCGATCCCGGCAACCTGATCGAGGCGAACGCACCCACCGGCATCGTCACGCTCACAGAGATGAAGCCGATCAGCGTGGTCTTCACCCTGCCCCAAAAGGACATCACACCGGTCCGTGAGGCGGCCGCGAAGGGTCCGCTCACCGTTCTCGCCGAAAGCGAGGGCGAAAATCCACGCCTGCTCGATCGCGGCACGCTCGCCACCATGAGCAACATGGTCGATCCGAGCACCGGCACGATCGAGATGAAGGCGCTCTTCCCGAACACAGGCGAAGTCCTATGGCCCGATGAATTCGTCAATGCCAGGCTTCTGGTCCGCACGCTCGGGAACGTTCTCACCCTGCCCGTCCGGGCGGTGCAGCACGGGCCGGACGGGCTCTATGTCTATCGGATCCGCCCCGATCGCACCGTCATCCGCCAGACGGTGACGGAAACCCTGGAGGAGGGTGGCACCGCCGTCATCGCCAGCGGGCTCGAGGCGGGGGCGGAGGTGGTGCTGGACGGCCAGTCCCGGCTCGATGACGGCATGCGCGTGAGCATCGAGGCGGGGAGCTGAAGCCTTGGGCCGGCGCGCATGAGCATCTCCGCCCCGTTCATCCGCCGGCCGATCGCGACCTCCCTCATCATGACGGCGATCGTGCTGATCGGGGTCGCCGCCTATCCGCTGCTGCCCATCGCGGCACTTCCGAACGTCGATTTCCCGACCATCGTCGTCTCCGCCAGCCTGCCCGGCGCCGATCCATCGACCATGGCCTCGACTGTCGCGACCCCGCTCGAAAGACAGATCGGCGAGATCCCCGGCGTCTCGCAGATGACCTCGGTCAGCGTCGAGGGCAGCACCTCCGTCACCGTGCAATTCTCCCTCGACCGCGACATCAATTCCGCCGCCCAGGACATCCAGGCCGCCATCAATGCCGCCGGCGGCCAATTGCCGAAGACTCTCCCGAGCCCACCCACCTATCGCAAGATCAACCCGGCGGACGCGCCGGTCCTGATCCTCGCGGTCCAGTCCGAGGCGCTTCCGCTCACCGCCGTCGACAATTACGCCGATGTCGTCCTTTCCCAGCAGATCTCGCAGCTTCCGGGGGTGGCGGAGGTTTTCATCAGCGGGCAGCAGACCCCTTCGATCCGTGTCCAGGTGGACCCCGCCAAGCTCGCCGCCATGGGTCTCACGCTCGAGGATGTGCGCAATGCGATCCTGAACGAAACGGTCGACAATCCGAAGGGCAGCATCAATACCGCCCATCGCAGCTTCGCCGTCAATGCCAACGATCAGATCACGAAGGCCGCCCCCTTCAACACCGTGATCGTCGCCTATCGCGACGGCGCGCCTATCCGCATCAGCGATATCGGCCGCGCGGTGGATGGGCCGCAGAACGATCTGATCGCCGGCTGGCAGAATGGCCGCCGCGGCGTCCAGCTCGTCATCTTCAAGCAGCCCGGGGTGAATGTCCTCTCCACCGTCGATCGCATCCTGGCGGAGCTGCCGCGCCTCAAGGCTTCGATCCCGCCTTCCGTGCATGTCTCGGTGGTGGTCGATCGCTCGCAGAATATCCGCGCCGAGGTCGCCGATGTGCAGCTCACCCTGTTCATCGCGCTCGCCCTCGTCATCATGGTGGTGTTCCTCTTCCTCCGCAGCCTCTGGGCCACGGCGATCCCAGCCATCACCATCCCGATCGCGCTCATCGGCACCTTCGCGATGATGTACGTGGCGGGCTACAGCATCGACAATCTCTCGATGATGGGGCTTACCATCGCGATCGGCTTCGTGGTGGACGATGCGATCGTGATGCTCGAGAACATCTTCCGCCATATCGAGGAGGGCATGCCGCCGGTCGATGCGGCGCTGCAGGGCGCGGGCGAGATCGGGTTCACCATCGTTTCGATCAGCGCTTCATTGATCGCAGTCTTCCTGCCCATCCTGCTCATGGGCGGCATTGTCGGGCGGGTTTTCCGCGAGTTCGCCGTCACCGTCAGCATGGCGGTGGCGGTCTCGGCCTTCGTCTCGCTCACGCTCACGCCGATGATGGCCTCGCGCTTCCTCCGCCACCAGACGAAGCACGGCATGCTCTATCGTGCCGCCGAGCGCGGCTTCCAGGCCCTTGCCGGCTTCTATCATCGCACGCTCGGCGTCGCACTCCGCCATCGCTTCATCACCCTGATGGTCTTCTTCACCACCATGGGTCTTTCGGCCTATCTCTATGTGGTCATCCCCAAGGGCTTCTTCCCGCCGCAGGATGTCGGCCTGCTGGTCGGCACGCTCGAGGGCTCGCAGGAAGCCTCCTTCGCGGAGCTGGAGAAGCTCGTCACCGAAGCCAACGGGATCGTCAAATCCGATCCGGCCGTTTCGACCTTCTCGGTGAGCCTTGGCGCCGGCATTGCCGGGCAGACCGGCAACGATGCGCGATACTATATCAACCTCAAGCCGTTCGATGAGCGGGATGTCAGCGCCCAGCAGGTGATCGCGCGGCTCAGGCCCGAATTCGCGCGGATGGTCGGCGCGCGAATGTTCCTCCAGGCGGCGCAGGATGTGAATGTGGGTGGCCTCATCTCGCGCACCCAGTATCAATATACGCTGCAGGACGCCAATCTCGATGAGCTCTATCAGTGGGCGCCCAAGATTCTCGCCAAGCTCCGCACCTTGCCGATGCTGCGCGACCTTGCGACCGATCAGCAGATGTCGGGCCTCTCGGCCACCCTCACCATCGACCGCGACGCCGCCGCCCGCTACGGCATCACGCCCGCCGCGATCGACAACATCCTCTACGATGCCTTCGGCCAGCGCGAGGTGACCCAGTATTTCACTCAGACCAATGCCTATTACGTGATCCTGGAAGTCCTGCCTGCGCTGCAGGCGGATCTCGCGACACTGAACGAGCTCTACGTGCCCTCTTCCACCGGCGCGGCCGTGCCACTCGTCAATCTCGTGCATATCGATGCCGACAAGGTGGCGCCGCTTTCGGTCAACCACGCGAACCAATTCCCCTCGGTGACGCTTTCCTTCAACCTCGCCAGCGGCACCGCCATCGGCAATGCGGTGGAGGCAATCCAGAAGGCCGTCGCCGCGCTCGGTCCGCCCGCCTCGCTCAGCGGCAGTTTTCAGGGCACGGCCGCCGCCTTCCAATCCTCGCTCGCTTCCGAGCCCTATCTGATCGCCGCCGCGATCATCGCCGTCTACATCATCCTCGGCATTCTCTATGAGAGCTACATCCTGCCGCTGACGATCCTCTCCACCATTCCGTCAGCCGGTGTCGGCGCGCTCCTGATCCTCATCCTCGTCCATGACGATCTTTCGGTGATCGCGCTCATCGGCATTCTCCTGCTCATCGGCATCGTCAAGAAAAACGGCATCATGCTGGTCGATTTCGCCATCACCGCCGAGCGGCGCGAGGGCAAGCCGCCGCTCGAGGCAATCCGGGAGGCCTGCTCCCTCCGCTTTCGCCCGATCCTGATGACGACCATGGCCGCCCTTTTCACCGGATTGCCGCTGATGCTCTTCCACGGCGCCGGTTCCGAGCTCCGCCGCCCGCTCGGCTACACCATGGTCGGCGGGCTTGCGGTGAGCCAGATCCTCACCCTCTACACGACGCCCGTCGTCTATCTCTATCTCGACCGTTTGCAGCGCTGGCTCGCGCCGACGCGCGCCAAGCATTACCCCGCGCTCGCCTCGAAGCTCGGCGCCAACGCGGACTGAAGGACAGGTTACGGCGGGTTCGGCACGACGACGGGCACGCCGCCCGGCTGAAAGATCGTCGCCGTGCCATTTCCATTCGGCACATAGATGCCCGGCGCCCCGCCGCCAACGGGCGCCACGATGGCGGTATTGCCGGTCTGGTTGACGACGGTGCCGACGACGCCCCGTGGCCCGAACACGGGTGAACCGAGCGACGGGAGGCTCGGCTGGGAAGGGGGCGCGGGCGCACCGGCAACCGGGCCCGGGGACGGAGCGGCGGCCGGAACGACGCCAAGCGCGGGGCCTTCGGGGAGCCCTCGGCCGGACGCGGAGGAAAGCTCGCTCCCGCACGGCGAGGACGCGGGCGGGGCGTGGCCGGTACAGCCCTTTTGCGGCCTGTTTTGAGACTGGCCTAGAGGCTGCGCCGCGGCGGCGGGCGCATATCCCGGATCAGGACCGCTCGGGGCGCAGGAAGCGACGAGCAGGAGCAGGGCAATCCCTGAGAACAATCGCGACATCGACCAAAGATAGGTCTCAGGATCCGTTTGGCAGTAGAGAGCGCCCCGCAATCGGTGCGTCCTGCCCCACGCCAGCCGCATGGTCCGCCGAAATATCCCATGCAGGCACACCGAATCATTTGCGGCGGACCAGCGGCTCCCACGTTTCTCTTTGCAACACGTTTCTCTTTGCAACACATGGCGAGGCCCGATCCGCGCTAGCCTTCCCGCATGCAGACCGCGTCTCTCCAGGCACTGACGCGCTTCGGCTTGGGCGGCGGTCCCGCCGAAACCCCGCCCGCGGATCCGCGCGCCTGGCTCGCCGCCCAACTGAACGGTCCCGACCCCGCCCTCGCCACGCCCCGCTTCCAGGCCCTGCCCAACGGCGCCTCGGCGCTCGCCGCATCGCGGGCCGACTTCGCGGCACGACGGCGCATCCTCGCCGCCGGCGATCCTCTCAAGGGCCACTTTCGCTCCCGATCCTCGGCCGCCTTCATCGCCGACGCGCGCGCCGCGCTCGACTGGGCGGTCATCACTCCGGCACCTTTCCGCGAGCGGCTGGTCTGGTTCTGGGCCAATCACTTCACCGTCAGCATCCGGCAGGGCGGCACGCTCGGTCTGGTCGGCCCCTTCATCCGCGAGGCGATCCGTCCGCACGTCACGGGCCGCTTCACGGACATGGTGCTTGCCGCCGAACGGCATCCGGCAATGCTGCTCTATCTCAGCAATGCCGGATCAATCGGGCCGCAAAGCCCTCTCGGGCGGCGGACCGGTCGCGGGCTCAACGAAAATCTCGGCCGCGAATGCATGGAACTCCATACGGTGGGCCTCGCCGCTCGTTATACCCAGGCGGACGTCACCAGCATGGCCAAGCTCCTCACCGGCTGGTCGGTCTCGCCCGACCGCCCGCCGACGGGCTTTCTCTTTCGCCCCCGGGCGCATGAGCCCGGACCGCAGACCGTCCTGGGGCAAGGATTTCCGCCGGGCGAGGAAGGCGGGCTCGCCGCGCTGCGTTTCCTCTCCACCTACCCCACGACATGGATTTCACTCGCCCGGAAGCTTGCCCGTCACTTCGTCGCCGACGATCCGCCGCCCCGCGCCGTCCGGCGCCTCGCCTCCGTCCTCGCCGAGACGGACGGAGATCTCCGCGCGACCGCTCTGGCCCTGATCGATCTGCCCGAGGCATGGGAGCCGCTCAACAAGCTCAAGACCCCGCTCGAATACATGGTCTCCGTCCTCCGGGCGACGCCACCTTCGGCGCGCGGCGCGACACCCTATTTCGCCATCCTGCGCAAGCTCGGCCAGCCGCTCTGGGCAGCGCCGCTGCCCAACGGGTGGTCCGATGTCGCACCCGATTGGGCGGCCTCGGATTCAGTGCTTGGCCGCATCGATTTCGGCTACAGCCATGCCGCGCGCCTGCCCGAGGCCGATCCGCTGGCGCTCGCCGATGCCGCGCTCGGCCCCGTCCTTCGGCCCGAAACGGTCACCGCGATTTGCCGCGCGGGCTCGCGCGCGGAGGCTGTCAGCCTTCTCTTCGCCGCCCCCGAGTTTCAACGGCGATAGGGCCAGCGAAGATGGAACCCCTGCCCCTCACGCGCCGGACGACGCTGCTCGGCCTCTCAGCCGCTTTCGCCCTCGGTCGGGTCAGGCTCGCCCTCGCCGATGCCGCGACCCAGCGCCGCTTCGTCGTCGTGCTGCTGCGGGGCGCGCTCGATGGGCTCGCCGCTGTCGCGCCCTATGGCGATCTGAATCTCGCCGGGCTGCGTGCCGGCCTTCTCTCGCCCGAGCCGGGCGGGGGAAAGAATGCGCTTCTCGATCTCGGCGGCTTCTACGGCCTTCATCCCGCGCTCCCCGGCCTCCACGCGATGTATCGCGCCGGCGAAGTGCTCCCGGTGCACGCGATCGCCGGCCCCTACCGCACGCGCAGCCATTTCGAGGCGCAGGACCTCATGCAGTCGGGCGCGACTGAGACCGACGCCACCATCACCTCGGGCTGGCTCAACCGCGTCCTTCTCGAGCTGCCGCTCGGGAGCGACGGGAGCGATGCCGCCGGAAACGGGCTTGCCGTGGGCATGGGCACCCCACTCCTGCTCCGCGGCCAGGCTTTCGTGGACTCCTACGCCCCCATTGGCTTCGCCACCCCGTCTCCCGATCTCTATCGGCGGATCGCGGCGCTGAATGAACCCGACCCTCTCCTCGGCCCGGCGATCGCCGATGGCCTGACAGCACAACATTTCGACGAAGAAACACTTGCCGCTGCCGGCAAGGCACAGCGCGCGCTGCATGAGGGCTATGGATTTTCCGCGCTCGCCACGGGCGCTGGGAAGCTCCTTGCCGCGCCCGCCGGACCACGCATCGCCGCCTTCCAGCTCGAGGGTTGGGACACGCACGGCAATCAGGTGGCGCTTCTCCGCCCACCCCTCAGCATGCTCGATGCCGGCCTTGCCGCGCTCAAGACCGCGCTCGGCCCGGCCTGGGGCGAGACCGTCGTGCTCGTCATCACGGAATTCGGCCGCACCGCGCGGATGAACGGAACCCGCGGCACCGACCACGGCACCGCCACGGTGGCCTTCCTTCTCGGCGGCGCCATCGCCGGCGGGCGGGTGCGCTCGCCCATCCCGCTCTCGGCCTTTGTCTTCTCGCGTGATTCAGACCTCCGGTGTCCCCACCTCCGGTCATCACGCTCTAAACGCGCGTAAAGTGGCATGGCTGGTGCGCGCTTCGCAGGGTGCCGCGGCGCTCCATCTCCCTTAAGGTTGCAGCCAGGAAATTTCCGGGCTGCAAAACTGCAAAGGAGCATGACGGCGTGGGTCAGACGATCGCGAGAGCTCGGGTTGGAACGGGGCAGACGGCCTTCACCATTCTGGGCGCGATCAGCGTTTGCCATCTTCTCAACGACACGATGCAGACCTTGCTGCCCGCCCTTTATCCCCTCTTTCGCAGCGGGCTCGGGCTCAGCTTCGTCCAGCTCGGCGTGCTCACGCTCGCCTTCCAGGCGACGGGCTCGCTGCTGCAGCCCTTCATCGGCCGTTTCACAGACCGCCGGCCGCAGCCCTACTCACTCCCCGTGGGCATGGCCTTCACCATGGCCGGCATCCTCATCCTTGCCGCCGTGAACAGCTATGCGCTGCTTCTCCTCGGTGCCGCGCTCATCGGCATCGGCTCCTCGATCTTCCACCCCGAATCCTCTCGCCTCGCCCGCATCGCCTCGGGCGGTCGCTTCGGTCTTGCCCAGTCGGTCTTTCAGGTCGGCGGCAATCTCGGGCAATCGCTCGCCCCCCTTGTCGTCGCCTTCTTCATCCTGCCGCGCGGCCGCGGCAGCCTCGCCTGGGTCGCCTTCCTTGCCCTGCTCGGCATCGTCCTCCTCAGCACCCTTGGCCGGTGGTACCAGATGAGCGGCCAGGCACGCCCGCGCGGGGTCGGTGGCCTTCATCTCGAGTCGCCCCTGCCGATGCCGATCGTCCGCCGCGCGCTGGCGGTGCTGATCGCGCTCGTCTTCTCGAAATTCTTCTATCTTGCGAGCATCACCAATTTTTACATCTTCTATCTGATGGAGCATTTCCGTCTCACCACCGCGTCGGCGCAGGTCTGCCTCTTCGCCTTCCTCGCCTCGGTCGCCGCCGGCACTCTGGTGGGCGGCCCGCTCGGTGATCGAATCGGCCGCAAATATGTCATCTGGGGCTCGATCCTCGGCGTCCTGCCCTTCACCCTTCTGCTTCCCTACGTCGGGCTCGGCGCGACCATCGTGCTCAGCATCGTGATCGGCCTCGTCCTTTCCTCCGCCTTCTCGTCCATCGTGGTCTATGGAACCGAGCTGATGCCCGGCCGGATCGGCGCCATCTCGGGCCTCTTCTTCGGTCTCGCCTTCGGAATCGCCGGCCTCGGCGCGGCCGTGCTCGGCGCGATCGCGGACTGGACGAGCATCGAATTCGTCTATCGTCTCTGCGCCTTCCTCCCGGCGATCGGGCTGCTCGCGGTCCTCCTGCCCGATGTCGGGCGTGAGGGCCGCGCCCTCCGCACCGCACGCGCCTGAGGGGCTGCCCCGGTTTTCAGGCCAATTCCGCCCGCTCCGAATCTCGCCTAATCTCGGGCCATGAGCGACGATTCGCGGCCCCTCGATTGCCTGCGCTGCCCGGCTTTCTGCTGCAAGATCGCCGGCTATGTCGAGGTGAGCGAATACGATATCCGCCGGCTCGCCAAGTTCCTCGGCCTCACCAAGAGCGAATTCGAAGCGCAGCACATCGTCGAGCGCACGCGGCGGGGCAAGAAGCACATCAAGGCCGAATACGAGACCTGCCAGTTCCTCGACTCCAAGCGCCGCTGCACGGTCTATGCCGCAAGGCCAACGGATTGCCGCGGCTATCACTGCTGGGATGCGGAGGATCAGAGCGTCTATCGCGCAGCCGCCTTCATCCAGGCGCCCATTCGCGCCCAGCAGAAAGAAGACCGCGAAAACAGGAAATAGGGGGCGCCCTTCGTGTATACCACCGCCACCGCCTTCCTCGAAGCGCTTGCGGAGGCGGGCGTCTCCTTCCTCTTCGCCAATTTCGGCTCCGATCACCCCGCGCTGCTCGAGGCGCTTGCGGAAGCCGGCGCGAGCGGTCGCCCCGTGCCCGCCGTGATCACCTGCCCGAACGAGATGGTGGCGCTCAGCGCCGCGCATGGCGCATCGCTTCTCACCGGCCGGGCCGAGGCCGTTCTCGTGCATGTCGATTGCGGCACCCAGGCGCTGGCCGGTGCCGTGCACAATGCGAGCCGCGCCCGCGCGCCGGTGCTGATCTTCGCTGGGCTTTCCCCCGCCACACAGGAGGGCGAGCTGCGCGGCAGCCGCAACGAATTCATCCACTGGCTGCAGGACGTGCCCGACCAGCGCGGCATCCTCCGCAACTACGTCAAGTATGAGAATGAGATACGCTCGGGCCGCAATGCGAAGCAGATCATCCATCGCGCGATCCAGATCGCCGAGAGCGATCCGAAGGGCCCCGTCTATCTGACCGCGGCGCGCGAGGTGCTGGAGGAGGAGGTGCCGCGCGCGACGCTCGATACAAGCCTGTGGCAACCTCTCGCGCCCGCGGCTCTCGCCGAGGCCGATCTCGAAACGCTCGTCGGCGATCTGCTCGCCGCCGAACGCCCGCTCGTCGTCACCTCCTATCTCGGCCGCAACACAGCCGCCGTGCCCGCTCTCGTCGCCCTCTCGCACTGGCTCGGCATCGGCGTGCTCGAATCCGTGCCCAGTACCATGAATTTCCCGACCGACGATCCCGCCTGGCAGGGCGTTTACTGGAACGAGCAGCGCCAGAACCCGGTTCTCGCGGAGGCCGACCTCGTGCTCGTGATCGACAGCGACGTGCCCTGGATCCCGCGCGTGAACCACCCGGCGGCGGAGGCGCGCATCTACCATATCGATATCGATCCGCTGAAGGAACGGTTTCCTCTCTGGCACATCCCTGCCCGCCGCGTCTTCCGCGCCGACGCGGCGACGGCGCTCGCCCAAATCAACGAGCGTCTCAATCAGCGTCTCAACCAACGCCTGGCCGAACGCCGGCCCGAGGCGGAGCGGATCGCGGCGCGTCACGCGCGCCTCGACCGCCGGCATGCCGAGCACGCCGCCTTGCGTGCCGAGCGCGCGCGGCGCCCGGCGGGCGAGATGACGCCGGACCACGCCATCGCGGCGCTGAAATCTTATATCGATTCCGATACGATCATCCTCAACGAGGCGATCTCGAGCTATACACTCGTCAATGAGCATCTCGGCCCGCTTGCTCCGGGCTCGTCCTTCTCGAGCGGCGCGGGCTCGCTCGGCTGGCATGGCGGCGCGGCCATCGGCGCGCGGCTCGCGCGGCCGGAAAAGATCGTCATCGCGATCGCAGGAGATGGCTCCTATCTTTTCTCCGTGCCATCCACGGTGCATTGGATGGCGCGCCAGTACAAGACCCCCTTTCTTACCCTCGTGCTCAACAATCGCGGCTGGAAATCGCCGAAGCTCTCCCTCCTCGCCGTCCACCCCGAGGGGCATGCGAGCCGCGCGAACGAACTTGGGGTCACCTTCGATCCACCGCCCGACTATGCCGCCATCGCCGCGGCCGCCGGCGGCGCCTTTGCCGTCTCTGTCCGCCACCCCGAGGAGATGGAAGCCGCGCTTGCCAGCGCATTCCACGCCGTGCGCGAGGAGAATCGCGCCGCCGTCATCGATGTCTGGCTGCCGCATCTTTGACAAAGGACAAGAAAGGGCCGAAGGCTCGGCCTGCCCGGCCGCTCGGAACCACTCTCGAAACCACCAAAGTTGCAAAAGCTTTTTCTCTTTGGTCGATCCGCTGTCGTCTGATACATTCTTGAAAATCTTTGCATATAACTTGAAGCCCGCTACGGCTGTAGCATTTTTCCTCGTGCGTGGACATCGGCCGGCAATCTTGGCGGCCCATCCTCCTCGCAGGGACGAATGAGGAGGGTCGAGATGAATCCGGACAACGTTGAGCGCAGCCAGGCTGCGTCCCGTTCCCGTTTCATCGCGAAAAACGCGATTGTTGTCGGCGCCGGCATCGCCGGGCTGACGGCGGCGGAAGCCCTTGCCGATTGGTTCGAGCGCGTGACCGTGTTGGAGCGGGACAGAATGCCCGATCAGGCCGTGCCCCGGCCGGGCACGCCACAGGCGTGGCATGTTCATGGCCTGCTGGTCGGCGGCATGCGCGCTCTCGAGGAGCTGTTCCCCCATCTCGGCGAGGATCTGTCCCGCGCCGGGGCCGTTCCGATCCGAATCAGTCAGGATTTGCGTGAGGAATTTGCGAATCGTGACCCGATGCCTCAGCGCGATTTCGGAATGGTCGCCTATACGATGACCCGCGCGCTGCTGGAGACCACGCTGAAACAACGCGCGATGCAGCGGAGCAATATCGTTTTCCGGCAGAATCTCCGCGTGCTCGGCATCCTGGCGGGGCCCGACGGGCGGCGCGTGACTTCCGTGCGATTTGCGGATGCGGAAGAAGGAAGTCGGGAAGAAACCCTGCCGGCCGATCTTGTCGTGGATGCCTCGGGGCGCGGCCAGCTCACGATCGCCTCGCTGCAGTCGATGGGGCGCGATGTGCCGGACGAGACGGAGATCGGCATCGATCTTGGCTACACAACGGCGATCATGGAGATGCCCGATGACGCGCCGGTGGACTGGAAGGTGGTGCTGACCCATGCCAATGCGCCGCATTCCACCCGCCGCGGCCTGATCTTTCCGATCGAGGGTCATCGCTGGATGATGACTGCCGCAGGCTGCGGCGGTGATCGTCCGCCCGGCGAGTGGACCGCGCTTCTGGCTTTTCTGCGGCAATTCTCGACACCCACCATCTATAACGCCGTCAGAAATTCCACTCCGATCGGGAGAATGGCACGTTTCGGTTTCCCCCACAGCATCTGGCGGCATTTCGAGCGCCTCACGGATTTTCCCGACGGCCTAATTCCCATCGGGGACGCGTTCTGCCGCTTCAATCCCATCTATGGCCAGGGCATGACGGTGGCCGCCAAGGAAGCCTGCCTCCTGCATCGCCTGCTCGGAGCACGCGCATCGGAGCCTGATCCCGTCGAGGGGCTGGGCCGGGCCTTCCTCGCGGAAGCGGGCTCCCTGATTGAGACGCCGTGGATGATGGCGGCGATCCCCGATTTCGCTTATCCCCACACCAGCGGAAAACGCCCTCCAGACCTGGAAAATTCCTTGCGATTTTCAAAAGCCTTGTCCCGGGTTGCCGTGCGTGACGCTTCCGTGCAGAAACTTGCCAATGAGGTTTGGCATATGCTGAAACCGCGCAGCGTCCTGCAGGATCCAGCCATCATGCGTCAGGTGGAAGCGGAGATGACAGAAATGGCGGGTGCATGACCGATCCGAACCGAACTCCGCCTTGAATATCTGCCGGGCGCGCGAGCGCATTGCACATCTGCTTGGCCAGCACTGCACTTGAATCCTGTCAACGACGCTATAGGTGACAGCATCTGACTTGCATGCCTTCATCCAAAGGATGGCAGGCCGAGTGAGAGGTACGGTTCCTGAGCGCGACTGCTCTTGACCAAAGCTTTCCCACTTTGGTTTGGGGTCAATTTTTTGGTTTTGACTGAGGGTCTGAGAATTCGTCGAACGTGATCCTGATCTGGCGTGCCGAAGGGTTGGTCGGCCCCTGTTGCGCAGGAGCTGGGCTCGTTTGCGTGTCGGCTGCCGTCTCCCTGCCTCACCCCATTCGGGCGCAAAGCTCATTTGAATTCTGAAATGCTCGCAAAGTACCAAGGAGACACGATGACGGATGGCTCGCCAAGAGGGCGCTTCGGCAGCGGCCGGGAAGTGCAACGGATCGAGGATGCGGGCCTGCTGAAGGGAGCCGGCCGCTTCACCGATGATGTTTCCTTGCCGTCCCAGGTCCATCTCGTCTTTCTCCGCTCTCCTCATGCGCATGCCCGCATCGTCTCGATCGACATTGAAGCGGCGCGTGCGAAACCGGGCGTGATTGCCATCCTTACCGGCGCCGACCTCGTGAAAGCCGGAGTGAAGCCGCTGCCTCTCGCTCCAATCTTCAAGCGTCCCGATGGCTCACCCGGCGCGACGCCGCTCCGCCCGGGCCTTGCGGACGGCACAGTCCGTTTCGTCGGCGAAGCCGTTGCCGCAATCATCGCCGAGACACGCGCAGAGGCCAAGGATGCGCTCGAGGGGATCGAGGTCGTCTATGAGGAATTGCCGGCCGTGACGGGCTTGGCCCCCGCGACCGAAGACGGGGCGCCCCTTATCTGGCCGGAGGCGACCGGCAATGTCGCGGCGCAGATGCGGCATGGCGACAGAGCCGCAACAGAAGCCGCCTTCGGGGAGGCCGCTCACGTCGTTGCACTCGACCTCGCCAATCAACGCCTGGCGCCGACGCCGATGGAGCCGCGCAGCGTGCTGGCCAGCTACGGTGCGATGAGCGACCGGCTCACTCTGCATCTCTCCAGCCAGACGCCCTCCGGGGCGCGCGATGTTCTGTGCGACGCGGTGCTCGGCATCCCGAGGGAGAAAGTCCGCGTCCTCGTGGGCGATGTTGGCGGCGGTTTCGGGATGAAGACCGGACTCTATCCCGAAGACATCGTCGTCGCCTACGCGGCCCGCCACTTGCGGCGGCCGGTCAAGTGGACCGCCGAGCGCATTGAAGAACTGCTGGCGGCGACGCATGGCCGCGATGTCGAAAGCCACGCCGAGCTTGCCCTCGATGCCGAGGGCAAGGTGCTGGCCTATCGCATTCGTACGCTTGCCAATGTGGGTGCCTATGGCGGAACGTCCGGGATCATCATCCAGCTCCTGATCGGCCCTTGGGTTTCGACCAGCATCTACGATATCCGAACGATCGATTTCGAATTCAACGCCGTTCTGACCAATACCGCGCCGACGGGGCCCTATCGCGGTGCCGGACGCCCCGAGGCGATCTATCTCATCGAGCGCCTTTTCGATATGGCAGCCAACAGGCTCGGCCTCGATCCGGTCGAAATCCGCAGGCGCAACCTCATTCGGCCGGAGCAGATGCCCTATACCAACGCGATGGGGCAGGTCTATGACAGCGGCACGTTCGGCGCGATCATCGACCAGGCTGTGGCACTCGCCCAGTGGACGGGTTTCCCGCGCCGGGAGGCCGAATCGCAGACCCGTGGCAGGCTGCGCGGGCGCGGCATTGCCTCCTTCCTCGAATGGACCGGGGCGAATGTCTTCGAGGAACGCGTGACCGTTGCGGTCTCCGGTTCCGGAGAGATCGAGGTCTATGCCTCCACGATGGGGATGGGGCAGGGAATCTCCACATCCTACGCGCAGCTCGTCGTCGATGTCTTTCAGGTACCGATCGAGAAAATCCGCCTCGTTCACGGCGATACCGACCGGGGCTCTGGCTTCGGCAGCGCCGGCTCGCGCTCGCTCTTCACCGCGGGCTCCGCGATCCGCCACGCCTCGGAGAAGGCCATCGATACCGGGCGCGCGCTTGCGGGGGAAGCGCTCGAAGCATCTGTCGCCGACATCGAATATGAAGAGGGCATGTTTCAGGTGGCCGGCACCGATCGCCGCATCGGGCTCTTCGCGCTTGCCCAGCGCCAACCCGAGCAGCGCATCTTCGTCGACATGACGAGCAAGGTGGACGGGCCAAGCTGGCCGAACGGATGCCATATCTGCGAGGTCGAGATCGATCCCGAGACCGGTATCGTCGAGATCGTCTCCTATGTTTCGGCAAACGATGTCGGTCGCGTCGTCAATCCGATGATCGTGCGGGGCCAGCTCGACGGGGGCGCCGTTCAAGGGATCGGTCAGGCGCTAGGTGAGTACATGATCTACGACTCCGCCTCCGGCCAGGCGACGACCGCGAGCCTCATGGATTACACGATGCCGCGCGCCGACATCGTGCGCGATTTTGTGCATGTGCTCGACCAGTCGATACCATGCCGAAACAATCCGCTCGGGGTGAAAGGGGTGGGTGAGCTCGGCACGATCGGTGCCACCCCGGCGGTCGTCAACGCGGTCGCCGATGCCCTCATTCGCGCGGGCCGGGCGGATCGGGCCGCGCAGATTCAGATGCCCCTCACACCATCGAAGGTGTGGCAAGCGTTGCAGTGAGATCGAGATCGCGGGCCCCGTCTGAACGGGCTCCGCTCCTGGTCAGGTCTCAGGCGGCAGAATCACTCTGCCGTGGCGTCTTGCGCGTGCTGCCGCGACCCGATTTTACGCGTTTGGTGCCGACGCGCTCGGCGTTCGCACGCGCTGCCATGACGGCACGCCGGGCCCATCCGAGCACGATCTCCGCCTCGTCAATCCGATCCTCCGGAACCGCGTAATAGGAGCCGACCGTCACCGTCCGCTGCGTCGTCCGGTAGGAGAATGGTCGCGCACCGAGGGCGGAAAGTTCGTCGGCCAGGCTCGCATCCACGCGCAGATAGAGAACGCCATGGATGATCATCGCGAATTGCACGCCATCGATCTTGAAGCCATGGCCGCTGAACAGCCGGGCCGCCCGCACTGCACCGAGCGGGGCAAGCATCTCGGCCACATAGGAAGCGAACTCGTCCCCCGGCCGCGCTCTCGGCTCGCGGTGTCGATCCCGCATTCCACCCGCCTCTCGTCTTCTTCCTGGCATCCCGGATTTTCTCCGTTTCCCTTCATATTAGCACCATCGTCACACACCCGCTGCACACCCTGTCGCATCATCCCCCCGCGAACGCAGGAGGATGAGGATGGGAAGACGGCCTCACGACCATGACGGAAGGCATGAGCGCGAGCCTCGCCGCGGGCACGGCGAGCAGCGCCATGCCGAAGAGGCCGCCCCCGAACCCAGGAGTTCTGTCGAGCCAAGCCCGGTTGGCGGCCCGGTCTTCGCCCAGCCCGAGCCAACGCCGGATCCGACCCGCTTCGCCGTGCGGCACGGCTCCGATCGCGAAGCCTATCGCGAGATCGACATCCTGAATCGCGAGCACAGACTTGCCCCCATGCCGTTTCCGGCGCCGCGCGGCGGCATCGAGCCACGGCTCACCTTGGCGGAGGTGCTCGGCAGCGACCAGCAGACCATCGCCGCGATCGAGGCCACCGGCCGGCTCGTGTTCCATGCGGTCGGCGACACCGGCAGCACGCGCGGGCCGGAGACGCAGAATCTCGTTGCCGACAAGATGACGGCGGATTTCGACGAGGCCAATCCTGCGGACGCGCCACGTTTCTTCTTCCATCTCGGCGATGTCATCTACAGTTTCGGCGAGGCCGCCTATTATTACGATCAGTTCTACGAACCCTATCGGGACTATCCCGCGCCGGTCATCGCCATCGCCGGAAACCATGACGGCATGGTGGCGCCCGAATCAGGGGTGAAAACGCTGACCGCTTTTCTCGAAAATTTCTGCCAGCAGGATTTCGTGGTGACGCCGGAGGCAGGCGGCCTCTCTCGCACCGCGCAGATCGAGCCTGGCGTCTTCTTCACTTTCGAGGCTCCTTTTCTCCGCGTGCTCGCGCTCTATTCCAACACGCTCGAGGATCCTGGTGTCATCGCCGATGACCATATCGGTGATTCGCAACTTCGCTATGTGGAGGCAGCGCTGCAGCGCGTGCGTGAGGAAAGCTTCCAGGGTGCGCTCCTCATCGCCCATCACCATCCCGTCTATGTGGCTGACTCAAGGCATGGCGGCAGTCCGAAAATGGGCGAACAGATCGATGAGATCTGCGAGAAAAACAGGGTCTGGCCGCACGCGGTTCTTGCCGGCCACGCCCACAACTATCAGCGCTTCACACGCCGCCATGCCGGGATGGAAATTCCGTATCTCATCGCCGGCAATGGCGGCCATGGCCTTGCCCGGCTCTCGCGCCGCGGCAGCGTGCTCCGCACGCCGAGCGTGATCAAAGCCGCCACGAGCGGTGGCGATGACGTCACCCTTGAGAATTATGATGATCGGGATTACGGCTATCTGCGCGTGATCGTGACGCAGGCGCGCCTGCGAATCGAATACCATCCTGCAAGCGATGGTCCCTTTGCGAAAACGCCAGACGATGTCGTTACCGTCGTTCTTGCCTCGCGAACCCTCGCGTAGAGCGGATTGCGTTTGCACGGGCTCACGCGATCCGCTCCATGTGTTTGTTTTGCGAGCATCTTCACGCGATCAGACGATTCCGTTCCACCTTCGGTCGTCACGACCCAGTCAAAAGCGGACCAGGGCCAGGACGATCTCGATCAGGATCAGAATAACGATGATGGCCTCCATCAGCTCCGCGCGAGCGGCGGAGGCTTCCTGATAAAGGGAGGCATAGGTGTCGCGGATGATCGCAAGCTTGCGATCCACCGCGGCCCCGACGATGGAAACACGAAAGAGATCGAGCGCCGCGGCATAGACGCGCGCGAGATAGACATCCTCGGTGACCTGCAGGGCATTGTCCACCTTTTCGGTCAGCTCCGTCACCTCGGCCACCAGCCCCGAGAGCCGGCGCGCGAGATCGGCGAAGCGCCGCGAGGCGAGCAACCGGGTCGTCCGCTGCGTCCGCTCGATGAGATCGTACATGCGTGGGAGCTCCGCATCGAGGAGCTCGTCGTAATAGCGCATCTCGACGAGCTGCGCATTCGCCACCTCGAGCACGCCGATGATATCCGAATCCTGCCGCGGCTCGTAGATAAAGGCCCGATCCCAGGTCAGCACGACGAGATCGTCGGTGTAGTAGGAGAAAGACAGGCGAAGCAGGTCCTGCCGCGCGGCCTCGGAAAGTGGCCGCCGCTCGCCGGAGAGCAACGGCACGAGATCGACACGGCTTCGCAGCGCCTCCGCCGTCACGGTTTCGTCGAACGCGGAGACGAAACCGATCAGATAATCCTCCTCGATCGCGGATTGTGCCGGGCGGAGCAGGGCGGCCGCAAAGACGGTGCGGACCTCGCCGAGCAGACGCGCCCAGGCGCCGGCGTCCGATCCCCCCTCGCGGAGGGCCCCATCCATCTGATTCATCCGCTCGACATAGTCCGGCCAGGCAAGATCGCCCGCGAAGAGTCGCATCGCAATGGTGACGACACCGAAATCATAAAAACGCGCTGCAACCTCGGCCCACAGCGTCGTCGCGCCAATTGCGAGCGAGACCGGCTCGAGCGTGATCTCGACCGGCGGAACCCCGAAAGCGACCGCCTCCGGCGGCGTGGCGCTGAACCTGGGCCGGGTCCCCGGCGCGCGTGACCGCTCCGCCCATAGCCTTTCGACCGCCGGCAGGTCGATGGCATAGGCGATATCGTACAAGCGATAGGCGATGATGCTGCCAGCGGCTACCTTCAGTCCCCTGGCAGCTTCTCCGGGCTGCATGCGATGAATTTCTCCGGAAATATGAGAACCGATAGGTCTCTCTGCTCATATGAGATTTCGCAAGCTGCAAGGATACCTGAAGGCACCGCCCTTCCGCCACCCAGCTCCGATTTCGTAATCGTTTGCAGCGTCACACCAGACGGAATGCGGCCATGAAGCCGGTCAAGAAGCAACACGGGCGCACTTCTGATCGACAGGACGAAGATCTCATTGATAGCGATCTCGCCGAGATCTCCCGCGTTGGCGAGTGCGTGATGACCCAAGGCGGACTCACGCAAGAGCGGGATGGGATCGCTCGCGCGCTCTCGTCCCACTTTAGGGCGACATTTGTATGCCAGCCGCACCCTGCGGCCGGGCACGGCCAAGCCCGGGATGTTCAGGCAGCCGGGTCAAGGGATGAAGGACGATATCGCGGCTCGGAACGAACATGCATCCCATGCGCGCGGCACGCTCGGTGGCCGAAACATCGTCCGGTGTCGAAACGGCAACCGCGGTCTCGACAGACATGCCGGGCCGCACCAGGGACGCATTGGCCTCGGTCGCGTTGAATCGGATCCGCACCGTGAAACGCCGGACGATCTTGGTGAAGTTGCCCGTCGCATTGTCCGGCGGGATCAGCGCAAACTCGGAGCCCGACGCCGGCGCGATCGATTCGATATAGCCGCAGAACACTTTGCCGGGAAAGGCATCGACGCTGATGCGCGCGGGATCGCCCATCTTCATTCGCCCGATCTGGGTCTCGCGATAATCGGCATCGATCCAGAGATTGCGGATCGGCACGATCGAGAGAATGTGCGTTCCGGCGGCGACATATTCGCCGACATAGACATTGCGGTCGGCGACGATGCCATCGATCGGCGCCCAGATTTCCGTGTCCCGAAGGGCAAACTTCGCCGAGAGAAGAGCAGCCTCCGCAGCGGCGATCTGCGCCCGCGCCACCGCCTCGTCCGAATCGATCACGACAAGCTGCCCGCGTTCATAGGCGAGATTGGCCTCGCCCTCCTCGACCGCGGAACGCGCTTGCGCCAGGGCGGCCGTATCAGCATCGACGGTGGCTTGGGCGGCGAAGCTGTGCGCCGCCAGGGTGGTTGCGCGCTGCAAGGTGATATCGACATCGGCCGCCTCTGCCTCCGCCGCCCGCAAGGCGGCCTCGGCCACCAATATCTTCGATTTCTCGAGCATGCGTCTCGCACCGACTTCCGCCAGATTGGCCGTTGCCTGCGCGAGCGCGGCCTGGGCCTTCTCGACATTCATGCGGAAGTCGCGCGGATCGATCCGCACGATGACTTCCGATGCCTTGACCTTCATATTGTCGTCGACCAGCACCTCCACGGCATAGCCGGAAACGCGCGAGCTCACGGTCGTGATTTCCCCGCGGACATAGGCATCGTCCGTGGTCTGGATGTCGCGCGAGCGGTCGTACCACTGCCAGCCATAAAACAGGGCCGCCCCGGCACAGACGATCAGCACCAGAGCGAGCAAGACCCGTCTCAGTCCCGCGATCATGTCTGCCTCTCGGCGGTGAGCGCGCCGCCATGCGCGGGCGCTCCTGCTGTCAGGCCCGGAAGCCCCGCCTTCTCGCGCAGGCGGGGCAGCATGAGCACCAGAACCGCCGAAACGGCCAGCACCAGAGAAACGATCAGGAAGGAATCCGCGAAGGCGAGAACATAGGCCTCCTTCGCCGCGGTTTCCGTGAGCATCTGCCATGCCTGAAGCTGGGCAAGAGCGCGATCGCCATGGACCGCGAGAAAGGTGCCGACGAGCTGGCTGAACCGCTCGGCAACGGCCGGATTGGCGTTGTTGAATGCATCGACGAGGATGGATGAGTGAAATTTCTCACGCCACGTGATCAGCGATCCGATCACGGCGATGCCGAATGTCTGCCCGACGACACGGCTCAGATTGAACAATGTGGCGGCGGTCGGGCCCTGCGCGGGCGCGACATCGCGCGTGGCGTAAAAAAGGGTCGGCACCAGGAACAACCCTTGGCCGAAGCCGATGAGGATCATGGCAAGGCGAAAGTCGCTCGCCTGCCAGGCCGGGGTCAGGCGCGTGCAAACGAACGCCCCGGCCGCGAACAGGGCAAGACCGAGCGAGAGCGGCGCGCGTGCGTCCCGGCGCGATGCCCAGAACCAGGAGAGCGGGAAAGCGACGCATTCGGCCCACAGCATCCAGATATTCGCCTCGCCGATCTCGGGCAGGCGGAAGCCCTGCAGCCGGGTCAGCGCCTGTGGAACGACGAACGCGGTCACGACGAGGCCGAACCGGTAGAAGGTCGCAAGCGCGACGGCCCAGCCGAAGCTCGTCTTCGTCAGCAGCGAAAGATCGATCAGCGGGCGCTTGCGGAAGAGCAACAGAACGAGCGCGATCGGAATCATGACCGCGGCAAGGATCACCCCGCGCGCGATATCCGGGCTCTCCAGCCAGAAGAACCGGTCGCCCTGCTTCATGAAAAGGATCAGCCCGGCAAGGCCGATCGCCACCACGGGATAGCTCGGCCAGTCGATTTCCGAGAGCCGCATCACTTTCGGCGTCGGGCGAAGGAGCAGGAGGGCAAGCCAGAACAGCGTCACGGACCAGGCGATATCGAAATCATAAAGGCCCCGCCAACCGAAATGATCGGTGAGGAACCCGCCCACGGATGCGGCAAAGGCTGCCGGCGCGGTCGAGATGAAGGCGAAGACCGCGAGGCCGATCAGCCGCCGGGGGCCGGCCGGCAAGCTGGCCATCACGGCAACGAAAAGCAGCACCGAAAGGGTCCCGCTGCAAAAGCTCTGCAACGCGCGCAGCACGAGAAGCTCGCCTTCATTCGCGGCATGGAGGCTCCCGAAGGCGAAGAGCGCGTAAAATCCGGCCGTCCAGATGACCACCACGCGCAACGAAAGCGCGCGCACGAGCAGCGCCGCGATGGGAATGGCGGCGACCTCGGCCATCGTCGCGACACAGGCGATCCACGAGGCACTGTCCGACGAAAGGGAGAACCCGCCGCCAAGATCGGCGATGGCGAGATCGACGAGCTGCGAGGAGATGCTCGACCCGAGCATCGCGACGGCCACCACGCCGATCGTCTGCAGGGCGACACCGATAGGCGGGAATCCAGGCGAGGACGGCAGCGGCGAGGCTATGTCAGCGGACACAGATCACGCCGGCGCAGATCGGCACCGCCATGCCGTCTTGCTCCATAGCCCTCACACATCATCCTGATGCCGGACCGATCCCGAAATTCGTCTCCGCCCGGGGAAAAATCCGAAGGGGGACACGGACCGCACCGCCATTGTACTGATGTTTCACGTGAAACATCAACCAAATCAATGGATTAAGAAAGCGAAAAAAGCGGCGCGAGAAATAGGCGCGACACTCCCCAACGCGCATGCGCGTTGGGGACCTGCCGAACCTTGTGGCCTTACGTGCCGATGCCGCCGAGCGCGAGATACTTGATCTCCAGATATTCCTCGATCCCGTATTTCGAGCCTTCGCGGCCGAGGCCCGAGGCTTTCATGCCGCCGAAGGGCGCCACCTCGGTCGAGATGATCCCTTCATTGATGCCGATGATCCCGTATTCCAACGCCTCCGCCACGCGGAAGACGCGCCCGACATCGCGCGCGTAGAAATAGGCGGCGAGGCCGAACTCGGTGTCGTTGGCGAGCTTGATCGCCTCCCCTTCATTCTTGAAGCGGAAGAGCGGCGCAACCGGGCCGAATGTCTCCTCATGAAAGGCGAGCGCCGAAGGCGGCACATCGGCGAGCACCGTCGGCTCGAAGAAATTGCCCCCGAGCGGATGGCGCTTGCCGCCCGTCACCACCTTGGCGCCGCGGCGCACGGCATCGGCGATATGTTCCTCGACCTTGGCCACCGCATCGGCGTTGATCAGCGGGCCTTGCGTGACGCCCGGCTCCATGCCGTTGCCCACCTTCATCTTCTCGACTTCCGCCTTGAACCTGGCGGTGAAGGCATCGAATACACCATCCTGCACCAGGATGCGGTTGGCGCAGACGCAGGTCTGCCCGGTGTTGCGGTACTTGCTCGCCATCGCGCCGGCCACCGCCGCATCGAGATCGGCATCGTCGAAGACGATGAAGGGCGCATTGCCGCCAAGCTCCATGCTCGTCTTCTTGATCGTCGGCGCGCATTGCGCGATGAGCTTCGCCCCCACCTCCGTCGAGCCGGTGAAGGAAAGCTTCCGCACCAGCGGATTGCCAGTGAGCTCCGCCCCCGTCTCTCCCGAAGGCCCGGTGATGAGGTTGCAGACGCCGGCCGGCATGCCGGCCCGCTCGGCAAGGGCCGCCAGCGCCAGCGCCGAGAAAGGCGTCTGGCTCGCCGGGCGGATCACGCCCGTGCAGCCCGCGGCCCAGCCCGGCCCGGCCTTGCGGGTGATCATCGCCGCCGGGAAATTCCAGGGCGTGATCGCGGCGAAGACGCCGATCGGCTCCTTCTGCACGAGGATCCGCCTTCCCTTGGCGTTTTGCGGGATCGCATCGCCATAAACGCGCTTGGCTTCCTCGGCGAACCATTCGATGAAGCTCGCCGCATAGGCGATCTCGCCGCGGCTTTCGGCCAGCGGCTTGCCCTGCTCGGCCGTCATGATCACGGCGAGATCCTCGGTATTGGCGATCATCAGCTCGAAGAGCTTGCGCATGATCGCCGCCCGCTCCTTGGCAAGCATCGCCCGCCAGGCGGGATAGGCGCGCGCGGCCGCCTCGATCGCGCGGCGTGTCTCGGCCGCGCCCATCGCGGGAACCTCGCCCACCGCCTCGCCGGTGGCCGGGTTCTTCACCACGATCGTACGGCCGGAGTCCGCCTCCACCCATTTTCCGTCGATGAAATTCGCCTGGCGCAACAGGGTCGGATCCTTGAGCGGCAGGGGCGAGACGGGATTCAGCATGACGATCCTCCTTCTCTGGCTCTTCGCCAAGATAAGCGCCGGAGGACGCGATGTCAGGGGCGGAGGGCTATTCGACCGTCACGGACTTGGCGAGGTTGCGCGGCTGATCGACATCCGTGCCCTTCAGCACCGCCACGTGGTAGGCCAGCAGCTGGACCGGAATTGCGTAAAGGATGGGCGCGACGAAGGGATCGACCGGCGGCAGCACCACCGTCGCCGCCGCGATCCGCGAAAGCTTCCGCGCCCCCTCCTCGTCGCTGAACACAATCACCCGGCCCCCCCGCGCCGCCGCTTCCTCAAGATTCGAGGCGGTCTTCTCGAAGAGCGGGCCCGAAGGCACGGTCGCAATCACCGGCACTGAAGGATCGATGAGCGCGATCGGCCCGTGCTTCATCTCGCCGGCGGCATAACCCTCGGCGTGGATATAGCTGATTTCCTTGAGCTTGAGCGCGCCTTCGAGCGCGATCGGATAGCAGAGTCCACGGCCGAGATAGAGCACGTCCCGCGCCTCGGCGATCTGCTCCGCGAGCTTCCGGATCATCTGCTCCTGCTCGAGCACCAGCGCGGCGCGCCCCGGCACCTCGAGCAGCGCGGCGGTGAGCGCAGCCTCGACCTCGCGCCCGATCGCTCCGCGCGCCCGCGCCGCGGCGATCGCGAGACAGGCGAGCACGGCAAGCTGGGCGGTGAAGGCTTTCGTGCTCGCGACCCCGATCTCCGGCCCCGCCACCGTCTCGAGAATGACATCCGATTCGCGGGCCATCGTGCTTTCCGGCGCGTTCAGCACCGAGAGCACGTGCTGGCCCGCCTCGCGAAGGAAGCGCAGCGCCGCGAGCGTGTCCGCCGTCTCGCCCGACTGGCTCACCAGCAGCGCAAGCCCGCCTTCCGGCAAAGGCGGAGCGCGGTAGCGGAGCTCGCTCGCCACATCGGCATCGGCGGGGAGCCTGGCAAGGCTTTCGAACCAGGAGCGCCCGACCAGCCCGGCATAGAAGGCCGAGCCGCAGGCGCTGATCGAGACGCGCGGCACGCGGGCGAGATCGAAGGGAAGCGCGGGAAGAGCGACGCTCCGCGCCAGCGGATCGATCATCCGACCGAGCACGTCGCCGAGCACGGCGGGATGCTCGTGCAGCTCCTTCTCCATGAAATGGCGGAAGGCGCCCTTGCCCACCAGCGCCCCTGTGAGCGCGGTCTGCTTCACCTCGCGCGCGACAGGCGCGCCATCCGCGCAGAAGAAGCGGGCATTCTCCCGTGTCAGCACCGCCCAGTCGCCATCCTTGAGGAAGGCGACGCGCCGCGTCAGGGGGCCGAGCGCCAGCGTGTCCGAGCCGAGATACATCGCGTTCTCGCCGAACCCGACCGCGAGCGGGGCGCCATGCTGGGCGCCGATCATCAGCTCCGGATGGCCGGCGAAGATCATCGCCAGCGCATAGGCGCCTTCGAGCCGGCGAAAGGCCGTGCCCGCGGCCGCGACCGGGTCCATCCCCTGCCCGAGATGGAAATCGACGAGCTGGGCGACCGTCTCGGTGTCGGTCTGGGTCTCGAATTCCTGGCCGGCCGCCTCCAGCTCGGCGCGCAGCTCGGCATGGTTCTCGATGATCCCGTTATGGACGATCGAGACCCGCGCCGTGCCGTGCGGATGGGCATTGCCCTCGGTCGGCGCGCCATGCGTTGCCCAGCGCGTGTGGCCGATGCCGGTCATGCCTGGAAGGGGATCGCGGCCCAGCACCGCAGCGAGATTGGAGAGTTTTCCGGCCGCGCGCCGCCGCTCGATATGACCGTTCACCAGGGTCGCGACGCCGGCGCTGTCATAGCCGCGATAGGCCATCCGCTCGAGCGCATTGAGAAGAAGCGGCGCCGCGGGCTCGGCGCCGATCACGCCTACGATCCCGCACATTTTCCTTTTCCCTTTCGCGCCCGGATCGAAGCCGCCCCGCCCGGCTTCTGCACCTGGCGCGCGCGGCCGAAGGCGAGCGCATCGGGCGCCACATCCTCGGTGATCACGCTGCCGGCGGCGACAAAGGCGCCCTCACCGATCGAGACGGGCGCGACGAGGACAGCGTCCGAGCCGATGAAGGAACGGGCACCGATCTCCGTGCGGTGCTTGGCGAAGCCATCGTAATTGCAGGTGATGGTGCCGGCGCCGATATTCGTCCCCTCCCCGATCGCCGCGTCGCCGAGATAGGAAAGGTGGTTGGCCTTGGCGCCGGCGCCGAGCACGGCCGCCTTGAGCTCGACGAAATTGCCGACATGCGCGCCCTCCCCCACATTGGTGGCGGGGCGAAGCCGGGCAAAGGGCCCGATAATCGCGCGCGGGCCGATCACGCAGCCTTCGAGGTGGCTGAAGGCGCGGATCTCCGCCCCTTCTCCGATCGTCACGCCGGGGCCGAAAACGACGTGGGGGCCGATGGTGACATCGGGCGCGAGCTTCGTGTCGGCGGCGAGGAACACCGTCTCCGGCCCGATCACGCTGACGCCGGCCGCGAAGGCCTCCGCGCGCAGCCGGACTTGAAGGCTCGCCTCGGCCTCGGCCAGCTCGGCGCGGGTATTGATGCCGCGCAGCTCGGCAAAGGGCGCTTCCACCACCGCGATCGCAGCCCCTTCTTCGCCGGCAATGGCGACGATATCAGTCAGGTAATATTCGCCCTTGGCGTTCTCATTGCCGACGCGGGCGAGCCAGCGGCGAAGATCGTGGCCGGCGGCGGAGAGCCCGCCGGCATTGCAGAGCCCGCCTGCCCGCTCCGCCGGCGTCGCGTCCGCCCATTCGACGATTCGCGGCTCCGCGCCCAGGATCACCTGGCCATAGCCCGAGGGGTCGGGCGGGCGCATGGCAAGCAGGGCAAGAGAGGCGCCGGACTGCAGGCGGGAAAGGAGCGCGCGCAGGGTCTCGGGCTGCACGAACGGATTGTCCGCATAGAGGATGGCGACCGGGCCCGGCCCGAAATGATCCGCGGCGGCGAGGGAAGCGTGCGCGGTGCCGAGCCGCCGCTCCTGCACCACAACGGAATGCGGCCCGGCGATGGCGGCGATCTCCTTCATCTCCGGTCCGGCGACCACGATGATGCGATCGAACGCCGCGCGGCAGCTCTCCAGGAGGTGCCAAAGCAGCGGCTTGCCGCCGAGAAGCGCCAGCGCTTTCGGCCCGTTCGAGCGCATTCTTGTCCCCAGCCCGGCGGCCAGGATGATTGCAGTGCTCTCCATCGAAAGATCGGGTAGCGGCCGGCGCCGGGAGCTGTCAAAGCTCCCCATGCCCCGGAGACATCAATTCCCATTGCGGAGTGCGACGATTTGGCACGCACGATCCTCTTCGACCTGGACGGCACGCTGGTGGACAGTCTGCCCGATCTCGCCGCGAGCCTGAACCGCGTGCTGGCGAGCGAGGGGATCACGCCCTTCGCGATGGAGGACGTATCCGGGATGGTGGGGGATGGGCTTGCCGCCCTGCTCGCAAGCGCGCTCGCGGCGCGCGGGCGCCACATCAGCCGTGCCCTGCTCGCCGGCTTCCGGAAGGATTATTTCGACGCGGTCGCGGTGGCCTCCCGCCCCTATCCGGGCGTGCCCGAGACGCTCGCCACCCTTGCCGAAGCCGGATGGCGGATGGCGGTCTGCACCAACAAGCCCGAGGATGCGGCGCGGCGGCTGCTCGCGGCTCTCGAGCTTGCGCCCTATTTCGGGGCTGTTGCCGGCGCGGACAGTTTCCCGGCCCGCAAGCCCGACCCGGGACCGCTCTTGGGGGCGCTCGCCACCGTGGGCGGCGAGCCGGCACGCGCGATCATGCTTGGCGATCATGCGAATGACATCGTGGCTGCGCGCGCGGCCGGCGTGATCCCGGTCTTCGCGCTCTGGGGATATGGAGGGGCGGAGATGGCGGGCGGAGCCCTTACCCTCCCCTCGATCAGTGCGCTGCCCCCGCTTGCGGAGGATCTCCTACCACCGGCGCCTGCGCGAGATCCGCAGGCAGAGGCGGTGGGAGACGCGGACCGGCGGTGATGTTCGTCAGATACATCGTCGCCGCGCTGAACCACTTCGTGTCGAATGTGATGTGCACCGGAAGAAGGGGCAGGCCGGGGATGGGATGCGCGAACCAGACAGCGCCATTGTGCAGGCGCGCCCGTTCTTCCGGGCTTTCGGACAGCAAGAACCCGGCCAGCACCGTGCCGGTGATATCGCAGCGAATTGCCGGGCCGTGAAAGAAGGAACGGATGGTCGGTTCCAATGTCTCGGTGCCGGCGGCGCGTGTCGTGAACGCGATCAGCCGCCGCCCATCGAAGACGCGGACCGAGAGGTCGCAGCCTTCTCCTTCGATCATCCGACGCAGCAGGAGGGCCATTGCCGAGGCTGTGTCGATCGTGTCCCGCCGGAGGGCAACCGGCACCTTCTCGCGCAGGCTGGCCTGAGGCGGCTCCAGCGTCAGCACCTGGGGCGCGCTGCCGGGATAGTCCATCTCGACGCTGTAGGACCGGCCGCTCCATATGCCATCGCTTGCGAACTCGGATGGCTCAGGGGCATCGCCCTGCCAGGCGCCTTCGGCCGAGGCGGTATCGTGACCCGGCAGGAGGAATCCGATCGTGCCGACGGTTCGATAGGTGAGCGAGAGCTGATAGCCGTCCGGGGTCAGGGCAAGATCGGCGGTCAACCGGAGTGTCGTGAACCCGGCAGCATAAGTGGTGTAGGTGAGCTCGAGCGTAGGGGGAAGCTGCGAGGATTGCGCAAGAACCGGGGGCGCGAAGGCCAGCAGAGAGAGGGCCAACGCGGCAACGCCAACCAGGGCGGGGATCTGCGGCATGGCGAGCCATCATTGGCTTGCGCACAGGAGTTTCGCAACCGACAAATCGGCGCGCTTGACAGGCCGACCGACGGGCACCCTATTAGCGGCGCGGGCCGGCTTGCCGACCGGTTTTCGGACCCCGGGTGCGTAGCTCAGCGGGAGAGCATCGCCTTCACACGGCGGGGGTCGCAGGTTCAATCCCTGCCGCACCCACCAGGGATTTCCAGAAAATTCACACATATGTTGGGAGTGACACCGAGCCGGACTGTCTTGCTGGCGACCGGAACGAACCGGAATCTTCCCGACTGATTCGCGCATGATCCGTATAGTTTGTTCGTGGCTTGTTCCCCTTCCCCGGTCTATATAGCCATCCGGAGAATCGGGACATTCCGCGAAGAGGAATTCCCGCCAACATGCAGCGGGGCCGACGCCTCGCGATCCGCCAAAGCTTATGTTGATCTGATGATGGGAGGACTGCCGCTCCCCGCACTCCATAAACCCGGAGATTTCGAGCTCTCCACGGCCCCGATTCAGGGGAGCGGTCACTCTGACTATGACTATACTTCGTCCTTCGATCTCGTGGCGACGTGACCCTGGACGTCGTGACGATCTGACACTGCCGGCCTTCTACCAACCCCAGCTGATCCCCTTGCCAAAACGACAGTCAAAAGAATGATGCGCCATGACCTTCAGTGTCGCAGCATTGAGGAAAACAGAACGGAAGAGCACAGCCCCATGCGAATCGACTTTGAACGAAAGAAATTCATCAACAGGCTCTCCATCGGGCCTGACGGTAAAGTGGGTTGTCGAAAATGAGATGATGCGCCGCCCTTGAAGCATGTACTGATCGAAGTGAAGAACGCCGCTGACTGAAGGCCCGGGCTCACTCGTCCCGTGCACAGAGCACTGAGAAAGATCAAGAAGCAAATATATGTGCTTGCCGGCAACGACAGCTTGGGCAAAGGCCGGAAAACCTTGTCCTGGCCCGTTCGCCGTGGCGGCAGGGGCTTCGGCCGGATTCGCAACCGCGACAAGAAGCATCCCGACACACAACGTGTGAAGAGCTTGCAATCCCCCGAATTTTGAGCGCAACCTTCGTCTCCGTTCGCTATGAAAAGTGGTTCCGATTCACCAGATATCTGCCGTGATGACACGGAAAGTCCTCCAAGATCCAGGTCATCCCTGAATAAAGTCAAGGGGAACTCGGTCCAGCGGCAATACAGTACAAGGCCGACAAAGCGCTTCAAAGACACATAGGCAGGCATGCCCAAGGTGTCATGAATGCCGGCACGGAATTGCCACTTCGTTCATCCCATCCCTTTCAAGCTCGGTATCATCAAAATCTCGTCGGCTTCGGCAACGGAAAGGTCAAACGCGGGAAAGAGAAAGCCGCCATAGATATGGGCCCGCCCGGAATATAAAAGACCCAATCGACTTACATGGAGCACTGGCATGGCTTTCCTTCCCGCGATCATGCCGCCAGTGTTTTGTGTTGATCTGACGGGTACGGCAAATCTGTACCCGCTTCTCGTTCGGTTTTGATAATGCTCTGCATGCGACAATCCGGTTCCAACTTCCGTCTGAGCCCATATGTGATTACGTCCATGCCGTGATCGAAAACATCATCGTGCTAGTGTGTCGCCCGCCGCAGCCAGGCGTGTGTCGGCATGCGGTCGGGCATGGCAAGAAAAGCCGGAAGAACCGCATCCTCCGCATGAGTCAACGGTATGAGTCCGCCTTTTGAATCGCTGAGCGGCCGGGTACGTTAGGTCCAATCTCCACCTGGCGAACTCGTAAGTGCCCTGCCTTGGCGTGGATGAGACCGTCCCATTCTCTGATCCATGCCCTGAGGCCGTGCCGTATCGGCGAAGCAACCTGGCGTCGATCGCGATCACGAAAACGGTCGAGAACAGCCTGACCCGACGCGCCAAATCGAAGGCATCATTGTCACGGAGCCGCAAATCCAAGACCATCAAAATCAGGATTGCGGCCGGAGAAGTCATGGATGGTCTCCTGGTGGCGGGTGGTGGTAACCGCGCTCAGGCCTTGTGTCGATAGATATCCCCGGAGCCCTCTGGTGATGTCCCAGTCATTTTCGACAATGAGGATGTGGACTTGCCCCGATTTCGTGGAGAGGTGAGAGCTTGGGATCAAGCTATGTAATCTGATGGCACGTTATCCTCCTGTTTCGTGGCATTCTTTGGTTCGATCCCCGACGGCGTCA